>Ga0310344_10001326_pt1 | contig 18993 bp, 17 predicted proteins | sample HC15DNA20200_MG_FD_203801 | JGI IMG/M metagenome (GOLD analysis project Ga0310344, IMG submission 203801) | Marine microbial communities from station ALOHA, North Pacific Subtropical Gyre - HC15-DNA-20-200_MG | ecosystem: Environmental > Aquatic > Marine > Oceanic | place: Pacific Ocean: North... | reverse complement strand
AGTCCACGTGCGGTGCGTATGCTCGGTGAGGTTGACCTTATTGCTGCTGAAGACACACGCCATACACGCAAGCTGCTGTCTCATTTTGAAATACAAACCCCACTGACCAGTTACTTTGAACACAATAAGCTCAGTAAACTTGATGGCATACTCGATGTGCTGCGACACGGAGATGTGGCTCTGGTATCTGATGGGGGTATGCCAGTGATTTCCGACCCAGGTTATGAGCTACTATGCTCTGCCATAGATAATGGGCATGATGTGCTCCCGGTGCCGGGCCCGTCTGCGGTGCTGTCGGCTTTGGCGGTCTCGGGTTTGCCGACCGATGCGTTCGTTTTCCTTGGTTTCTTGCCCCGAAAGGCCGTGGAACGCTGTCGTAAGTTAGCTGAAAATGCTTCTGACCGTCGCACGCTGGTTGCATTCGAATCGCCGCATCGGTTGTCTGCTGCTCTTAGGGATATCGAAGCTGAGTGGGGTGATCGTCGTCTGGCTGTGGCGCGTGAACTCACTAAGGTTCATGAGGAGATCTTTCGTGGTCCGGTCAGCGCTGCCAGAGCATACTTTGCAAATGAGCCGGTCCGGGGTGAGGTCACACTGGTTATTGCTGGACGCGCGGATGTGGTGCAACGGAAATGGGAGGCGGCTAGGGTTTCTGATTCGCTGAGAGATTCTTTAGAGGCTGGCGAGAGTCGATCAAAGGCGGCCAAGGAGATTGCCCGGAGGAGTGGTTGGCCTCGTCGTGACGTGTATCAGCTGGATTTGCCAGATTAGTGTGAATGCTGATTTCAGGACCGTCGTACTATGACGTTCTGTATCGGAACTTATGCTGGTACTCAAAAAGACATTAGGCGACACACCAGAAATCCTCCATTTCTGTAAATCCCCAACTTTGCATCCGTGCACGGATGAGTTTCCGTGCGCCGCGCGAGCCTACTGCTGCTAATACCAGGGGATTGGTGTGCTGCTTCCATAAGTGTGGTAGTTCGTCTACAGAATGAATTGTGTGACCTCGGAGTGTGCGGCCGATTTTTCCTTCGTCTATGTCAAGAAATGCGAGTACTGGAGCACCTGCGCGAATAAGGTGTTTGGATATTCGTCGACCCATTTGTCCGGCTCCCCATATTATGATGGCATTGCGGTCGGTTATAGGTCCGCGTACCAAATAATGTGCTTTGGCTCGTAGAAAATTCTCCACTGAGTAGCGAGAATCAGTTCGAGTAGAACGTTCTGGGTGGTCTCGCCAGTGGAGAAGCGTCTGTTGTAATTTCGCCATTGGTCTTCCAGCTTGATTGTAGCGGAGCCACAGATCGTAATCCTCTGCCCAGCCGTGATCTTCATAGCCACCCATGTTCACTAATTCGGTGCGACGTAGCATGACTGATGGATGAGGCAACGGACTTTCAATAAATATTTCTCGCCGGATTTCAGCCGGAGTGGTGAGAGCATTTAGCCATTCTACGTAACGATTAAATCCTTCTGTAACTGTTTCAGCTGGAAAGGTATCAACTAAGCAACTTATGACGCTTAGCCGTGGACATGTACGCATCTTCTCGGTTTGCAGCTCCAGGCGTCTTGGGTGGGCAAGGTCATCGGCATCCATGCGTGCAACTAATTCACCGCGACACACTCCTAACCCGTGATTTAGAGCTTCTATTAGGCCGACGTGTGGCAGGTTGATTGGGCGAATGCGGTTATCTTCCTCTGCTCGGGCTTGCAGTATTGCTGCTGTGTCGTCAGTAGAGCCATCATTTATAGCGACAATTTCGAAATCAGGCATCGATTGTTTCAGTAGGCTGTCAATTGTTTCTGGAAGCGTCTCTGCAGCATTGTAGATTGGCATCAACATGGAGACATATGGGTTACTCATGCGCTGATTTTACCGTAGCCAATGATAAGTCGTAATAATCGGAATTACACTTCATTCGAGTTGCATGAACGAAGAAATCTCAATTTGTATCATATTCTCTCTGTAGGATAAATTCTAGGTTGGCGTGATACATGAAGTGTCTATGTAATTAATGTGATCGTTCCGAAAGTTCGTATTTGTTCAACTTTATGGACGACTTGTTTTGAGATGTTGATATAACGTGCTTAGTACAGGATTAGCATTGTGATTGTGCCGAGCGCTAGAAAAGGTGCCATAGGCACAGTTGCCTTTCGGTCAAATCTTCCGCATATCCATGTAACGAGTGCTAGTATGCTGATAGATAGAGCGGCAATTAGGATAGCTCCGACGATTGCAGGGTAACCGACCCATATTCCAATGAAGAGAGCCAGCTTGACGTCCCCAGCCCCAGACTTTTCTGGACCGTATATAAATATTGGTAAAAGAAAAAGAGTGGCTGCGAGGACACCACTAGGTAGGTCGCTGCGCCATGTCCCCCTCAGGCAGGAATCTAAAAGTGCAATTGCGGCAGCTGGAATCACAACACGGTTTGGGATACGTCGCTCACGTAGGTCGGTATAGACTAGATAGAGTAGTGCGGTAGTGTACACGCCATTCATGGTGTAATCCATCAACTTGCTCCAATTATTTAGTGGTAATTCTATCTAGTATTGTCATGTTTGTCTTGGTGAGTTATTTGTTTCCCGCACGATAGTCCCTTGCATAGATTAGATGTATAGCTAAACCTATCTTCTCTTTTATAGCAATATAATTATTCTTGACCAATTTATGGATTAAGTGTCAGAGTGACGGACTAGATCCTCATAGGTCAATATGCATATTAGCTTCATTGGCATGATGTTGGGATTTGGAGATGGAATTACACTGAAGTGGCATATGTAATACCTGACATATCGAAGACATGTATATGATGCGTAGTATGTGGTGTATGGTCAGGTAATGATATGATTGAAAGTACAACAAAATAAAATTTACTCCGTAAACATGGCAACTGTTACGCCGTCGCCGCCCTCAGTGTGTCCTCCCGGTCGGAAAGATTTAACTTCTGGGTGATTGCGCAGTACATCACGCACCGCTTGGCGCATCTTTCCTGTACCTTTTCCGTGTACTATACAGACCCACGGCAGGTTGGCTAGTAGAGCTGCGTTCAGATAACGATCAAGATTTTCCATCCCATCCTCAATGTTTTGGCCGCGTAGATGCAACTCCATTCCGGGTGAGGTCGTGTTCCATTGCACAGTTTCGGATGAGTTTTGTTGTGATGAATCTGCGTGAATCTTGGCGCTGCTAGGGTGTAATTCATCCAATCCGGCTCGTATGCGGAGTTGGCCGATTTGTACCTCTGCGTCCCTTAAGCTTAAGGCAGTGATGATACCTTCGGTTTGTAACCGATCTATGCGTACTTGGTCTCCGAGGCGTAACTTATCTTCAGGTTTGTGTTTGTCGGTGAGATGGGTTTGTTGTTCTAGGTTGGAAGCTTGCTGCTCAATTTGCTGAAGTGCTTGAAGTGGTAAACCGCTAGCTCTCAATTGGCGGCGCAAGATCTTTATCTCGTCGCGAATTGAGGATATCTCATCCTGCGCTTTTCTATGTGTTTGCAATAGGATTTCACGTCGTTCTTGGTCTATGGATGCTAGCCGGCTTGTGAGTTCGGCCTCTTGTTCTTTTGCCTGTAGAAGTATGGCTTCACTTTGCTCCAGTTTATTGCGGGCTTTGTTTCTCTGTCGGTGTATGTCCGCCAGCATTTTATCGGCTTTCTGATCTTGATCGGTAATTAATCTTTGTGCACCCTCGATGATTTTGTTGGGTATCCCTAGACGTTGTGCTATGGCTAGGGCATTGGACCTTCCGGGAAGTCCGATGGTCAGATGATAAACGGGTGCTAGCGTATCGGGGTCAAACTCCACACTTGCATTGATGGCGCTGGGTGTATTGTGAGAGAATACTTTCAGGCGTTGATAATGGGTGCTTACCAGTGTTGTTGCCCCACGCTGTAGCAAATCTTGTAGTAAGGATTGCGCTAGCGCCGAACCTTCGTCAGGGTCGGTGCCTGCACCGATTTCATCGAGAAGCACCAATGAGTGCGCATTCACAGTTGCTAGAATACGGGTTATGTTTCTGATGTGGGATGAGAATGTGGAGAGATTTTGTTCAATTGATTGCTCATCACCAATATCTGCGAAAATTCCGCTGAAGATCGGTAGTGTGGCCCCAGCCTTCACGGGCAGTTGTAGTCCGCATGCGGACATCAGAGTTAGCAGTCCGATGGTCTTTAACGCCACAGTTTTTCCACCTGTATTGGGGCCGGTGATAACCACAATATTGGTACCAGGATCTAGATTAAAATTAATTGGAACCACGCATTCCGGTTGCAGTAATGGATGTCGGGCGTCTTGCATACGGATAGGGCAGCTGCGACCTGATACCTTTGTGTTTATGGGAGCATCGATTAATACCGGCTCGGTGGCATGAAGTGCTTCCGCGTAACGAGCGCGTGCAAAGGCGAGATCAAGTACGGCAAGTGTCTCAACGATAAGAATGATTTGATTCGATTTTGTACCGACTCCCTCCGATAGTGTATGCAGTACCTTCTTGACCTCGTCACGCTCTGCAATCTGCAGCTCGCGCCATTGGTTGTTTAGGTCAAGGGTGGCTAGTGGTTCGATAAAGAGGGTGGCCCCGGATGTTGACTGGTCATGGACTATGCCGCGAATGCGTCCTTTGAAATTGGCTTTCAATGGAATGACATATCGGTCAGCGCGTTGTGTGATCAATTTCTCCTGCAAGAATTCGGTGTTCCGCGGGTTTTGTATTATTCTTTCAAGTGCTTGTATCAGTTGGTCGTGCGCGTCTGTCATATTTTGGCGTATTTCTGCTAGAAGTGGCGAAGCTGTATTCATTATCTTGCCAACCTCATCTAGAGCTCTTCCGAGTTCTTTCTCAAGTTGCGGTAAGTTGGGTATTTTGGTCGCATGTGCGTGCAGCAGCTTATAATCTTCATTTGTAGTTAGTATGGCGGTTTTTAGTACGCGAGCTGCTGATAACGTGTTTTTGATTTCCACTAACTCGTTGGGTAGCAGCGTCGCATTTCGAGCTGCACGTTCTGATATGGAGCGTACGTCACGTGCGCTACCAATACTGGATTGGGGGTGAGTTTTTAGGAAAAGGCGGGCTGATGTGGTTTCTTGTTGGCGACCTTGTGCTTCTCTTAGGTCTGTAGTTGGCTGGAGCTGCAGGGCTAGTTCGTGGCTAGCTGAAAAGTTGCAATGGTTGGCCAATTGCGCAAGCACCAGAGGTAATTCAAGGGTTTGCAGTGATTTTTCATCCATATGAGTGTATAAGATATTATACTGGTCACTGATCTTATGTTTGTAGATGGTATCATTGAGTGATGGAATTAGAGGATGCGATACAATGTCCTTCAACGCAATGATTGTTAAATGACCGATATATGATGATTAACGAAAATGCTTTGCCTCTGGATTCTCTAGGGCGACCACTTCAAGATTTGCGTATCTCCGTCACTGACCGTTGTAATCTGCGTTGTGTTTATTGTATGCCTAAAGAAGTATTTGGTTCGGATTATCCTTACCTAGCTCGTGATGAGTTACTTACTTATGAGGAAATTTCGCGGCTGACGAGGCTTCTGGCTGGAATGGGAGTGCGAAAGGTGCGCTTAACCGGCGGTGAGCCTCTGTTACGGCATGACATTGAGCGGTTGATTGAGATGTTGGCTAGGATTCCGGACCTCGATCTTACGCTTACGACCAACGGTGCTTTGCTCACTCCGGAAAAAGCGCGGGCTTTGCGCGATTCTGGATTGCAGCGGATAACGATCAGCTTGGACTCACTTGACGACAGCGTATTTGCATCCCTTAACGATGTGGAGTTTCCGGTGGGACGTGTCCTGGCGGGCATTGACAATGCAGCTGCCGCAGGATTGACTCCAGTGAAAATCAATATGGTAGTAGTGCGCAGTGTTAATTTGGATAGTGTTTTGCCTATGGCACGCTACTTTCATGGTAGCGGGCATATTCTACGCTTTGTGGAATACATGGATGTTGGAGACAGCAATGGTTGGAAACTAGATGAAGTCGTGTCCTCAGCAGAAATTATTCAGCTTATAGGAGACGAACTTTCGCTCGAACCTATAGAACCTAATTACCTAGGCGAAGTTGCGCGGCGCTGGTGTTACACAGATGGAGCCGGAGAAATAGGGTTGATTTCATCAGTCTCGCAGCCCTTCTGTGGGGATTGTACTCGTTTACGCCTATCGGCGCGTGGCGAACTGTTTACTTGTCTCTTTGCCTCTTCTGGTCACGATGTGCGAAGTTTGCTGCGCAGCCATGTATCCAATGAGGATGTTTCTGCTACGATTAGGTCGATTTGGGCGCAGCGGGATGACCGCTATTCGGATTTGCGCAGTGCTCGTACAGTTGGGCGTCCCTCTGTGGAGATGTCGTACATCGGAGGATAGTTTGTCTGCTTGTGATTTAATCTGCGTTTTTGGATACTATTTCAGACAAAGAACCAACCTCTTGTTTAAAACGGCGCACCCGTACTCTATTTAACAATAGGACTGCCACAAGAATCCCGGCACCTTCTAGTGCAAATACGGTGCCGTATGCTTGTCCTGGAAGCGCACCGCTGGCGAGTAGGATTCCGTGCAGACTCCCTGATAGTAGAGACGCTGGGCCTTTTGCTATTGCCTGTACCAGGGTCCATGCTCCGACAAAAAGACCTGTGTATTCGCTAGCCGTCATGTCCATCATGAGCGAAACGCTGCCTACAGTGAAGAAGCCCGCTCCCAGACCTAGTAGGGTGATTACGGCCACCAACATGCTTGAGATTTGTGAGAACCCGCTTATCGCTAAGCCAAAGAAAGCTATGACCATAATCCAGCATCCTATACCAGCTACCGATTGCTTACCAAGTCGTGGGATAAGGCGGATACCACCAATGAGCATACCAAGAACCACGCCGATGCCCATATAGGTATTGAACCGTGTGGTTTCGGCTGGCGGTAGTCCGAAAACCTCTCCGCCAAATGGCTCCAGAATGACGTCCTGCATAAAATACGAGAACATGCCCACTATTAGGTAAACTGCGAAGCGTCGTGAGTGTTGGCTGCGTGTCAACATCCTAACTGCTGTTCGAAGGCTCTCGGAACTTTTCCGTACATGTGATCGGCTGCGTGGTTCTTGGCGCCATAGTGCAACTATGGCAAATAGCAGAGCTACTATGCAACCAATTGCGAAAAGGGTCACCATCCGCTCAAAACTATAGGTAGGCATGAATAATGATGCACCTACTCCGGTGACTATAATGCCTACCATCATGAGGGTCCACACAGTACCGGTTGCCGGACCGCGTTCTTCCGTATTTGTTCGGTCAGCGATTAGCGCTAGGTATGCTGTACCTGCTACAAAAGTGGCTATTCCCTCCAGCAAGAAGAATGCGAAGCCAGCGAGGATATGCAGAGGTGTTGTGTTGGTGGCGAGCCAGTGGGCTGCCCATGGAGATAGTGCAAGAATGGCCGCTGTCAGTGCCATGCCCAGCAATATGTATACAGTGCGGCGGTAACCCGCGATGCGATGCGTATCCGAAAAGTGCCCGAAAGGGATTGCAACTAATGCGCCTAGGTAGTGACCGCCACCCACTAGCAGACTGACTACCATTAGGTCAATCCCAAGCTCTACCCGCATTATGCGGTTGAGTACACCCAAGAAGAGTACCGACAGTCCGCCGGCTGCCATTTGGAAAATCCCTAAACGGATTAATTGTGCTCGGCTCATGGTATTGTCATTATGACTTGTGAGGCGTTTCCGTTGCGGTGATTATTGCAGTTCCCCTTGATTTGGTCGCCACCACAAATCCGACAAATAGCAATCCGGCTGCTAGCAGCTCTCCCGGTATCAGCCATCTGCCTAGGCCCATGCGTGTGATTACACTGGCGAGGCTCATTACCAATGTGCCGAGAGCAATCAGCAGGTTGCCAATCACCCGATTTGGCAAAATGCGTTTTCGCCAGAATAGGTATGATGACCATAAAGCGCCACCGACCAGTACAATCGTGCCATAAACATTGAATAGTGGTGTTGCCATTCTAATCATTGCTCCATCGTGGGTCGGTGGCATTATCGTGGAGTATTGTTCGCTGATCGGCACTTGAGTGCTGAATTCGCTTGCGTTTAGCAGAGGCATCATCTGCAGCATTAGGATTAGTGCGGCCAGGCTGCCTAGGATTAGCAGCATCGTGTAGGGTAGCACGCGTCTGTTGGAGAATAGCAGGTATAGAGTTCCTTGTCCAATCCAAGCAGCATTTAGGGCTGCTCCGAAAAAATACCATGTGAAGAACGCCCATTGGTTCCATCCCAAAGTAAGATATGCCTCGGATAAACTCGCAATGGCGAACATTGAGAGACCTGTAGCCCAATATACCAAATGTAAGCCACGTCGCGTGAAAAAGCGACGCCAGATGACTATACAAAACACTAGCATAAATGCTGCTGAGATAAAAGGCATGATGATATTAAATGTTATTATGCAAATTTAAACCATAACGCCCAATATTGTTTCATTTATTTATTGGGCGTTACATATCCAATGATACATGCATATTACGGCATGTCTTAGATTATATTACTCTAAAGCGCCAACCTCAGTCAGCAGTTTTACGGTTCCTTGCAAATCTGAAAGATCAGTAAGGTCGATGTCTACAGCGTTCAGCTCCTCTATTGGTTTCAATTCACGGTGGATTTTTACTCCCTCAACGAGTGGGTACTCGTAAGTCTGCCCGGCAAAATACTGTTGAGCCACTGGAGACAACAAGAAATCAATGAACTTCTGAGCGTTTTCGACATTTTCTGCACTATTGAGTGTTCCTACACCGGCTACCATTACTAAGGAACCCGGGCCGCCATCTGGCAGAAAGAAGTTACGAGCAGCAAAGTTTTCTCCCTCAGCTGCAATGAACTTGTGCAAATAATAATGGTTTACAAAACCCACATCAATCTCACCTGCAGCTGCAGCAGCAACTTGAGGTGTATTCTTAGGATACACACCAACATCATTGGCAATTATGCCTTCAAGCCATTCCTTGGTCTTCTCTTCTCCCCAAGTCGATCGAAGCGCAGTCACCATTGCTTGGAAAGAACCATTAGTAGGTGCCCATCCAAGACGACCTTTCCATTCTGGGTCTGTAAAACCCCATAAATCCGATGGTAGATCACGTTCTGGGTCAATGTTATCAGTATTGTAGACTATAACTCGTGCTCTTCCGGAGATACCCACCCACTGGCCTTTAGAATCTCGGAAACGAGTGGGTACTTTTTGCAAGGATTCTTCAGGCAGTTGTGAGAGCATATCGGCAGCTTTTACTGCGCCCAGGCCACCCGGATCCTGCGCCCAGAAAAGATCTGCAGGGCTATTCTCACCTTCCTCCATGATCATAGAGGCAATCTCGGCTGTCTGTCCATATTTAACCATGACCTCTATGCCTGTAACCGCGGAGAACTGGTCGATAATTGGCTGCACTAAACTCTCTTTTCTACCAGAGTAAACTACTAGTTTTTCTGGTGTCGTCTCAGTCTGCTGTGTGCATGCGCTTATTAGCACTGTGAAAAAGGTAATCAGAGTAACTATTAGTATATTTTTTTGAATCATTGGTCTTTTTCTGCGGCATCCTTTTATTTTTCTTGAGAAATCACAATCTATCAGTCTTAATAAAACATATGATACTTTTAAAAAAGAATATTATCTAAATTAAGTTGAAACGATATTATATACAGGATTATTAAAAAAGCAAGTGGTATTTGTTATTCAACTATTAGGTATCAAAATATGTGTAATCAATCAGTCCTAATCACAATAATTATGGAGATTCATTGAAGAGATTATGGGGTATGTGACGGTGATACTGGACGCCCATTTACTGCACTGTGTTTTTCAGGCTAACATTAGTAGTGACGTATCCAAAAAAGTTCAATCAATATGCACGGAAAAATTTTTTGTTACCTCAGGCCGAATTAGTGTGTACGCATCCTTCATTTCAAAGAATGAGAATGATTACTCCTGCAAAAAAAGAGCAGAGTAGTATGTGGTCTTACCAGATTAAGTTTCAATTAATTGTTGGTATAAAATTGAAGGCTACACCGAATGCCAGTAACACAATGACCACTAATATAATTCCCAATATAACCATCAGCATCGGGACCACCTTTCCGAAAAAAAAAGAATCATCGGACATACGGTGGTCATGTTGTTTGCTTTTGTTCGGCATTGTATTGGTCTTGAATTGAGAGTTGTTACTTGCTGAATACTCAGGCGTGGATGATTTCTCCCATCAGTCCATGTGCTGCCTCAGCCACTACTTCTGAAAGTGTAGGGTGGGCATGCACATTTCGAGCTATTTCTGCGCCAGTTAGTTCCATATTTTGGGCCAGAGTCAATTCTGGCAGGAGCTCGGTCACTTGTGGCCCGATCATATGCGCCCCAATTATTTCTCCAGACACTTCGTCGCTGATAATTTTTGCCCAACCGCCATATTCGCCAATTCCTAGTGCTTTTCCGTTGGCCTGAAAATTAAATCGCGCTGTCTTGGGTTGGTGCCCGGCCTCTCGGGCCTCAACCTCTGTATATCCAAAGGAGGCTACCTCAGGATGGCAGTAAGTGGCACGTGGCATCATTCTGTAGTTCAGATCAATTGTGGGCTCACCGGCAATGGTCTCGGCCGCTACAACTCCCTGCGCGGATGCCACGTGCGCCAGCAGCAGTTTGCCGGTAATGTCGCCTACGGCGAATACTCCGTCTAGATTAGTCCTTGCTCTGGCATCTACTTTGATGAAGCCGCGGTTGTCACACTCTACGCCTAACTCGTCCAAACCTAGATTGTTGCTGTTTGGAACAAATCCTGTTGCTATTAGCACTTGCTCGGCACTGACAGACTGGATACCTTTCTCGGCCTTGATGGTGACCTTAACCTTTTGAGACTCCGTTTCCACTTGCTCTACTTTGGCGTGAGTTATTATTTTTATGCCTCTTCTGTGAAATGATTCTGTTAGTTCTGCGCTTATCTGCTCATCTTCCATTGGAAGGATACGTGGTAGCATCTCTATGAGGGTGACTTGGCTGCCGTACGAACTCCAAATTGTTGCGAATTCCACACCGATTGCACCACCACCAACAATGACTACTGACTTGGGTAGATGCTCTTGGAGGATTGCCTCTCGGTAGGTAATCACGCGCTTTCCGTCGTTACTGAGATGTCCTGGGGATGCGGGTTGTGCTCCGGCGGCAATTACAATGTTGCTAGCAGTCAGATTGCTAACCTCGCCTTTCACATCAGTTACATGAACGGACGATTTCGACTTTAGGTAAGCTGTACCGATGTGTACATCTATACCGTTCTTTTTCATCAGGAAATTCACGCCTTTTGTAAGTCGTGTCGCCGTGCCGCGCGATCGTTTTACTGCGACACTGTAATCCACATGCAGATTCTCATAGGAAAATCCGAACTCTTCTGCACGGTTTAGAATTGTGTGAGTGATTTCCGCGTTTTTCAGCAATGATTTGCTTGGTATACAACCTATATTTAGGCATACTCCACCGAGCCATTCTCTGTCTACTATGGCTACCTTCTTTCCCAACTGGCTTGCGCGAATTGCACATACGTATCCGCCTGGGCCTGCACCAATTACTATTAGATCGTAGTCCATTCTATGTCCAGTTCTCCAATGATGTCTTCACAGTATTCATAAATGCATCTGCGATTGCCCCGTCAATTATACGGTGGTCAAACGTTAATGTCATGTATGCCATAGGTTGTACTACCACCTTATCCTTCTCGACTATAGCTCGTTTCTGGACTGCTCCTACAGCTAAGATAGCGCATTGAGGTTGGTTGATGATTGCAGTAGCCATCAGTGACCCAGAGACACCGTGGTTAGTTATTGTAAAAGTGCCGCTCTGAACCTCGTCAGGACTGAGCCGGTGATTGCGTGCACGTGTCACTAGGCCGTTTAGGTCGAGTGCAATTTCTGGGAGTAATTTTCCGGCAGCGTCCTTAATCACCGGTACTATTAATCCATCTTCTCCCAATGCAACTGCTACTCCTACGTTTACGGAGTCCATAAGGAGAATTTTATCGTCTCTCATAGTGCTGTTCACAATCGTGTGTTTTAGCAGAGCGTTGGCGCTCGCTACCACGAAATAGGATGTCAATGTTAACTTTATGCCGTCATCCATGAATCTGGTTTTGTTGGCAAGCTGGTGGGTCGTTACTGCGCTCATGTTCACTTCGAATACAGTGGTGACGTGTGCGGATGTCTGCTTGCTTTGCACCATGTGTTTAGCAATCGCTTGGCGCATTGGAGTGAGATGTTGAGTATCTTTTGGAGCTTCGACAATGGAGCCAACTTTTTCAATGAAACTTTCGACGTCTTTCTTTGTTATGCGTCCGGCATTACCTGTGCCAGTAATTTGGTTTAGGTCGACGTTGTGTTCTGCAGCTAGTTTTGCAACCACGGGAGAGACGAAGGCATTTACCTTATTTGATTGTTCGGCGGTGACTGCTTTCGCAAAAGGTGCCATAGTTGTTGCAGGTGTAGGGTGAGCAGCAAATCCTTGCTCCGTTGGCAACGTATCACTGAGTTCGCCAATCCATCCTAAAACAGTTCCTGCAGGAACTGTTTTCCCCTCTGATACTAACAGTTTAAGTATCGTTCCGCTCCCAGAGGCTGGAATTTCAGTATCCACCTTGTCGGTTGTTACCTCAAGAATTGGGTCAAATTCGTGTACTACTTCACCCTCCCTTACCAGCCACTTGCTCACAGTGCCTTCAATCACACTCTCCCCAAGCTTCGGCATCAATATCTCAGTTAGCATCGTTTTCTCCAAAAACAGTTAACTGGTGTCGTCTTCTAGCAAGTGGGTCAATTATGTGCTCAGCGTAAACCATGCACGATTTCTGACAGTTGGGTACTGTAAGACATTGCATTGACATTATACTTGCGCTCAAATCTGTTTATGCGGTATAAAAAAGATGTACTTCTATTTCTCACTTCTCCAAAGTTATACTTCATAGGATTCCATTGACTGGAGTGCGCTTTGCTTGCTTGCCGCCATGATTGTTGTTGACGGTAATGTAGTTATTTTCATATAATCTTGGTCTCGTTCTCAAATACAGGCTTGTCCTCCAATATTCGTTTGGGCGAGAAAATTGAAAGGTCTAAGCTAATCTGTCTTGCGAGAATCAATTCAGATATGTAGCGCCCAACTGCATGGCATTGTTGAAAGCCATGTCCGGAGAAGCCGTTAGCCAGAAAGAATCCATGTAATTGCGGCCATTCACCCAGAATAGCATTGTCGTCGAAAGTGTTAACTGCATATAGTCCGGCCCAACCACCAGTAATTTTTAGGTCGTTGAATTCCGGTATTACCTCTACCAATTCGCCCCAGAGTAGATTTTCAAACCGTTTTCGATCCCAGCGGAAATCATCATAGCTCACTGGATCATCCGGGAGAGACCGGGCACATGTGAAAGTACCGTTGCCCTCGTGAATACAATAAAGACCGGACGGGAAGAAAATTGGCGGCAACAGATTTTCAGGATGCAAGTTTGTTTCTATCACCGTGACTTGGCGCTTGGTTGGGGAGATAGGTAGGTTGATTCCGGCAGTGCGAGATATTTGTGCGGCCCATGCACCAGCCGAGTTGACTACGATGTCGGTCGTGATTTCACGCCCTCCGTAAAGACTTACTCCTGCAATCCTGTTATTGTGCACTAGGAGCTTCTCTACTCTTCCGTGAACAAATTGTGCACCTAGAGAGACTGCCTTCCTCCGGTATCCGGTTAGTATTGCTTCCGGAGACATAGTGCCGTCTTGGCGACCGAAGGTGCCACCAACACAGTCTTGCAGATTGTAAAACGGATAGTGGTTCTGTACCTGCTTCGGCGAAAGCCATTCAACTTCACATCCTAGTGTTCGCTGTAGCATGTAACCCTGCTTGGCTTCAGCGCGGCTAGCTGCGTCAACTATGAATAAGTTGCCCTGCTGGCGGAAATTTACATCGGGAATTGTTTCACTAACAGCCATCTGATCGGAAAATTCTTTCAGCATCTGGAGTCCGTAGATAGACATTTGTATGTTTTCTCTTAAGTTGAATTGGACTCGTATGTTGCCCTCAGAAAGTGTACTCGATGCTCGTACATATGTTGGGTCCATTTCAATCAATGCGACTTTTAATCTATTGTCGCTATGCAGAAGGTAATAAGCGATGGCGCATCCTATTACTCCCCCGCCTATCATTACTATGTCAAACTTGTCAATTTTCACTTTATTAAGGATGTATCAATACTAGACAGGTGATGATAATTCTTAGAGTCTTCATGAGGAAAGAGTCTTACGTAGAGCTGCTATGTGTGCAGGCTCGGTTCCACAGCATCCCCCGATGATTGTAGCTCCAGATGCTCGCCATTCGCGGGCATACTCGGCATATATTTCAGGTTGTACTGCATCAGTTTGAATCCAGTATCCATTCTGGTTGCGAAAACCAACATTTCCATATGCTCCCACTGGGAGAGACGTATTAGCATGAAGAACTTTCACCAATCGGTTGAGGTCTGGGGCTGGGGTGCAATTGATGAGTATCCCATCCGGACAAAGGGCTGAGAGCGCCTGAACAGCATCAGGGATTAGCTCACCGGAGAGTAAGTATCCATTGCGATTGCATGCGATGCTGGTCAGGGTCGGCCATCCGGTGGCGACTGCAGACTTCGTGGCGGCTATAGCTTCTCGGATGGTGTTCATTGTTTCGACGAGTAGTACGTCTACACCGCAGTCCGTAAGGTGTTGGGACATTAATCTGTGCTCAACTAGCAATTCCTTGACTGGTGGGGTGTATTGTGGTGAGTAACTGTCCTCCAGAGGAGAAATACATCCGGCCACGTAGGCATTCCCTCCCGCGGTTTTGATGGCCCGCTGCGCGATTTCGACGGCGCGGCAAACCAACTCTTTGGCATGTTGTCCTAACCCCTCCAATTGTAGGTTACGTTGGTGTACACGAAAGGTGTTTGCAGTAATCATCTCGGCGCCGGCTTGCAGATAGTCTAAATGTATTTGCAGCAGGACATCAGGTGCGTCTAGAATCGCGCGCGCTGACCACAGCGGGGTGCTTATGTTGATTCCACGTCGTTCTAGCTCGGTACCAGTGGCTCCGTCTAGAAGCATAGTGCCAGAACCAAGCCGCTGTCGGAAATTGGTAGAGTCAGTTTGCTTCAGGATGCTGGGTGTTCTCATCGGCCCTGTATCTGTATTATCTTTATCTCTACTCTAATTATAATGGTAAGATCGCTGACTTTAGCGCGGAGAATTGTTCATCAGGCCGCCCCATAGCCACTTTGGATAGATAAAGTTTCCAGTGTTGCCGGTGTGATATGGGTTGGTAGCATCAAGAGAAGCTGCCCATGATGCTACCACGTCATTTGCGTGCAGCTGAGAACCATCGTGAAAACGAATGTTTTTCCGGAGTATACAAAGCCACTCGCTGGCGGTGGCGTTTGGTGTGCATGCTTCTGCAAGTCTTGGTTCAATCTTGGCGGAGTATGGATTGTAAGCAAATAGCCCTTCTATTACTTGTTGGCAGGCGGCCATAGATTCAAAATCGATTTCATCTGCGCAATATAGACTGATTGGCTCTGCGTTTTGCATAAAAACTAATCGATTGGTTCCTGGGTTACTAAGATAGAATTCGGGCACTCCGAATGGTGCAGTAATTGGCGCAGTCATATTAGATTTAGAAGCATAGGCGCTGCCCCCGTGCGCAATGGGAATCGCTGGGACAAGAGTCTGTATAGCGTTATTGGCTTGTGCATAGAGTGGTGCAGCAGCTGTTGGATTGGTTAGAGTAGATGCTGTTGCCAGTAACTGCTGTAGAGATGGGTGTGGGCTACCGAATTGTTGGCTTTCCGGCCCGAAATGAAAGTCCAAGAAACTACTGATGTGAGCGTAGTCAGCGCCCCAGCCGAGCAAGTGAAACCCTTGGAGATCGCCGTTGATTGCTTGCCTGATAAACGACGACGAATCCATTAGTACGATAGAGACCTCGATGTTAAGGTTTTGTCGTAACTGTTGCTGTAACTCTTCGACCAACTGTCCGGGTTCAGGAAGAGAGATTCGGTACACATCATGATAGTGGAGAGCAGTCTCAAAACCCTGTGGGTATCCAGCAGAATCTAGAAGAGCGCGCGCGGCTTGTGGGTCGAATTGTGGCCACTCCTGCCCTGCGCAGCCGTTGGGAATGCTGCATGGAGTAAAATGTTTTGGAATTTCGGAGCCGTCCGGATATAATCTTGAGACAATTTTCTCCCTATCGATTCCAATTGACACTGCTTGGCGTACCCGTGCATCGTCAAAAGGAGCAAAGTTGTTGTTTATGCCGATATAGAGTGTGTTGGTGTTTTGAACTGGGATTAGGGTGAGGCTGTCATCTTGCCGTACATTACTATAGTGATTTGGGTTTACATGAGTGATTACATCGACGGCACCTGAACGTAACGCTGCTAGGCGTGTATCAGATTCTGATTCCCAACGAAAGATTAGTTCGTTGAATCGCGCTTGTTCCCTCCAGTATCCTTCGAAACGAGAGAAGCTTAGTGTTTGTCCGCGCAGCCATTCCTTCAATCTCCATGGTCCGGTGCCGATAGGGTTTTCAAGAATTTCTCCAGTGCCACCGGTGACCTTGATCCAACGATATGGTTGGATACCAAATACTGGGAGAGCTGCCTTTGCTGGGAAGGCTGCGTCCGGAGAACATAGCTTAAATATGACTGTAATGTCATCAAGTGCTGCGATTTCGCGCATGTTGCCGCCCTTAGCACAACTGTCGCTTTGTGCGACGAGGTAGTCTGATGCCGCTTTTTTACTGGGTCCGGTAACCTGGGTGCTCACGTATGGAGGCGGCAGCGTGCTGCCCGCAATCCGATTATAAGTTTGGGTGTTTTGCGGGAGTGGTGGTTGGATGTCGCAGGCTTGCATACTGAGGGCAAGCATCAGGTATAAAGCGCCGAGATTTCGAGTTAGCGCGCGCATGGTCACTTTTATAATGTTATTTTCGGGTAGGCGTTGGTATTTGTCAACGTGGCTGTCCAGTCTGGCTACATGTTGACAGTGGTGTGTTCGGATGCTATTATCTCGTTTTTTGGAAAATGGGTGTTTAATGTAGAGCGCGTAGGGAAATTGAGTCTGGGGAGTGTAACCTCAGGCTCTTTGCGTTTCTTGCGACTGTGTTCTTGTAAGCTTATGCGACCAAGATGAGTCATGTAGACTAGGAGGCAGTAGTTTAGATGTCTAATAGAATGACGGGTAAGGTGAAGTGGTTTAGTGCCCCGAAGGGGTATGGGTTTATTGGGCCGGACAATGGGGATGACGATGTATTCGTGCATTTTTCCTCTATCCACATGGATGGATTCAGGAAGCTTCTAAAGGGTCAGGTTGTTGAATACAATGTCGAGGAGGGCGCCAAGGGGGTCCAGGCAGTGGACGTGCAATGTGTTGACTGACATACAGACAGATTGCTTCCAGTACTCCTATCTGTTGTCTCCGTAAAAAGAGTTTTTGGGATTCAATAAGGGAACAAAGTTATGTATAATTGTTGGCCACGCAGGTTCAGTTCTAGTGTATAATGAAATGGTGCAGTTCCCCTTTGTGTTGCCGGTATTTTTACAGGTTGTATGATTGTCCTGAGGCAGTAGGGGTGTTTCCCTGGGCAGGGCCCTAGGGTTGAGAACAGTTTTCATGGACATGTGGTGGTGGGCCCGGCGCCACTCCCTTTCGTAGGCTAGGAGGCCGGTACTATGTCAGTAGAGTTTTACGATGTAAAGAACCGCAAGAAGGTGGAACTCCAGGATAGCCAGATTAGTAAAACTAGTTATTCTTCAACTACCAAGGGCGGTGCGGAGAGAGTGCGGTACGCTTTCCGGGGAAAGCTTCCCGATGGTCGTAACGTGACAAAGTTTTGCACCAAAGCTGATTGGGACGCAAAGAACGTCCCTGTGGAATAAAGTGAAAAATGCCCGCCATCAAGGCGGGCATTTTTCTTGATTTGGGCTGTAGCAGTTCAGTCAGTACTAAAACGAGATTTGACTGTGTCTCGTGTATGTTTCTTGTACGTTGGTAGATTAATTGCTTCAAGTTTGAGTTTCAATTAATGTCATCCAGTTTGAGATTTGCTTAGTGTATAGTTTGCAGCAAAGTGAAGCCTACATCTTCCTTCTTCGTAATTGAACCCGCATACGTCGAGCTACACTTCTGACAATCGGTAATCTTGCTAACAATAGTAAGCCTATTGCAGCACCGAAGGCGAGAGGCTGTCTAATATCAGACTTCACAAGCCATATATAGTGAATCACAACTAACGGTCCAGTAATATATATAAGACGGTGCAGGGACTTCCAGCGTTTCCCCAAACGTTGCATCCATTTGCGATTAGATGTCATTGCGAGAGGAATCAGCGTTATGAAGGCAAGGAATCCTACCAGTGCGTATGGTTTTTTAAAGATGGCTTCTTGCAATAGAGACGCATTAAACCCATAGTCTATTCCTACGAAAACTAGGAAATGTAGGCATGTGTATGTGAAAGCATATAGTCCCAGTGATCTTCGTATCCGGAGTATCTCTTTTAAACCAAAAAATGTGTTGATTGGGGTGCAAGCAAGTGTCAGAACTAGCAATATCAGCGCTGGCTTTCCTGTCCTGACGGTAATGTCTTGGATAGGATTAACTGACAGAGTTTGCGCAGATATATCCCAGATTAGTGTGGCCAATGGTGACAGTGAACCTATGTGAGTTGCCGCCCGTATTAATCTGAGACTGGTTTTTCTCCGCATTGGATATTAATTGAGTTTAGATTTACTTGCCACTTTTTCCCATGGTTGTTTAGTGACCAGCATGATTATGATAAGGAGCATTGCTTGTTGTGATGGCAATATGAGATTTCTATGTTCCCGTCGATGTTTCCAAATGCGAAGTAGTTACTACAGCAATGTATCCATTGCAATCTTGGCGAAACCTAAAAAAAGCGACGTAAAT
>Ga0310344_10001325_pt1 | contig 18996 bp, 26 predicted proteins | sample HC15DNA20200_MG_FD_203801 | JGI IMG/M metagenome (GOLD analysis project Ga0310344, IMG submission 203801) | Marine microbial communities from station ALOHA, North Pacific Subtropical Gyre - HC15-DNA-20-200_MG | ecosystem: Environmental > Aquatic > Marine > Oceanic | place: Pacific Ocean: North... | reverse complement strand
TTATGATGGAGACAGGATATGCCAAGGAGAACTAGTTCGATGTGAAAAATATACATTGGATGAGTCTGATGAAGCACCAACTCAAAAAACAGATAGAGAAGGTGGATTTGGTTCAACTGGTACGTAAGTAACTATCAGTTTATCTTTAACTTAATTTAACGGAGTTTATATGTTAGATAAAGCAGTCGGATGGATGCGCAGCCTTACCGAAGCCGGAATTGCATTAATCGCTCTTGGAGTGGTTCTTCAAATCATATGGCCGGGTGCCGCAGCGATTCCATTTATTGGAATAGACATTGTAGGAAACGTTCTTGCCTTAGTTGCTAAACTAGGTGGAGAAGGTCTTGTAGGTCTAATTGCGTTATGGGTTCTTTGGGGCATCTATAGTAGAGGTCAGTAAAGGGTCTTGACAAATCCAAGTTCCATGATATAATAAACTTAAGTGATTTTTATATTATGGAAATAAAACTGAAGGGGTACAAACTACTGTTTGGCCCCTTCTTTTAATTATAATTAAATGATGAAAACAAAATTTAAGTTAGTAGTAAAAGACTCTGGTGAATATACAGCAGATTCGTTTAGTGAACTAATTTGGATAGTTATAAAACACAGATTTGGACACTTCTTCAAAGGGGAAGGGTTCATTGACTGAGGTTGTCCATAGTGGAAACCTCATTTTTACAACGATTGCTCAAGCGAAAGAGGATCGTTATTTTATTAACCTCGCTTTATAAGGAGGAATTATGGTACTTCGCGCATCACACACCCCTTTAAATTTTGGTGATTTAGAAAAAGCTCTAGGATTTTCCGTAGGGTTTGAATCAATGTTTGATAGACTGCTTGGAGATTTTCCAACAGTTTCAAATGGTCAACAAAGTTATCCCCCATACAATATCCGAAAGGATGGAGATTCTAAGTATTTCATCGAAATGGCCGTTGCAGGTCTTTCTGAAGATGATTTAGAAGTTGAATTGAAAGAAGGAATGCTTTCGGTTCGTTCTAAACAATCAACAGAAGATGAATCTACTTATGTTCATCGTGGTATTGCCAAGAGAACATTTGAACGTTCCTGGACTCTTTCAGATGATATTGTTGTAAAGGGTTGTGATTTAATCAACGGAATGTTAACTGTTGAACTTGAAAAGATTATTCCAGAGGAAAAACGAGCACGTTTAATTCCTATTGGAGATAAGAAAATCAAGTCAATCAACTAATTGACATTTGATGCGCCCATCAGTACATTGTACTGGTGGGCTTTTTATTTTTATATGGAAATTTAATAATGGTTGAAGCAGTTACTCCTAATGGAAATTTATATTCTTTATTTGGAATTCCACTTTATATTTCTTCTGATTCTTATAATGTAAATGAAAATGAATTGAAATTTATAAATGAAGTAGAAAAAAGATACCAGACATCACACATAAGTTCTCAAAATGATTATATTTTAGATAACGAAGAATTACAAGGACTGAAACAGTTTTGTCAAAGTTGGTTAGAAGAATATGTTTATGGATTATTATGTATTGAACAAAAGATTAAATTTTATATAACACAATCATGGAGCAATTACCTAGATACTCATATTGATCATCACATGCATATGCACCCCAATAGTATAATAAGTGGAGTATTTTATGTTCAGACTGATGGCACACCTATTCAATTTTATAGAAAAAATCCACAATCAGATTTACTTTTACATTTAGGTTTTACAGAAAATAATGAATGGAATTCTGATTCTGTGCATTTTAATTCTGAACAAGGTAAAGTATTTTTATTTCCATCATCACTACCTCACGCTGTAAGTGTAAATCAATCAAATACTCAAAGAATTAGTATAGCATTTAATACATTTGTCAAAGGTGATATAGGGAAGGCAGACGCATATACGAGGCTTGTATTATGATTGAACAACCATTGATGTCTTTCTTAATTGGTTTTAAACATTCACTTGAAGCAGATCATATTGCAACAGTTTTATCAATAAAAGATAATAATAAATTAAAAGGACTAATTTGGGCTACAGGTCATAGTTTTTCTATTTTAATATTATCATCATTGATGTATTTCCTTAATTTTAGAATCAATGAAAATTTATTTACAACTGTAGAATTGATTATAGGATGTTTATTAGTTTTTATGTCCTTCAAATTTTTTCTGAGGGTATTAGAAGGTCAAGATCATATACATCAACATGATCATAATTCATCGATAAAACATATACATTATCATCCCAAAGGTGAACATCCTGATCATACTCATAAGTATACATTACAAACTTTTTTAATTGGAATATTACATGGAATAGCAGGAACAGGTGGATTTATAATTTTGACATCCTTATATGTTTCTACAAATTTTCAATTTTTTATATTCTTATTAATGTTTATTGTAGGTTCATTGATGAGTATGTCAATGACATTTTGGTTTTATAATTTCTTGAAAACTGTTTACTTGAAGAAGATTGAAAAATATGTAAGTTATGTTATAGTAGTGACAGCATCATATATTGGAATAGATAAAATTTTAGAAGTAATATTTTAAAAAACTAAATACTTAAAAACTTACATAGGAGAAAAAAAATGTGTAATAACGAAAATTGTCATTGTGAAAATTGTACTTGTGATCCATGTGAATGTACAGTAGAAAATCAATGTGGATGTGAATAATTTTTGAAAGGTTATAATGCTTACAATATTAGGAAGTGTATTAGGATTTGCTACTTCTACTGTACCTACAATAATGGACTTCTTTAAAGAAAAAGAAGAGAAGAAAGCAAAACAAGAAGAATTTAAATTACAAATAGAAGCAAAAAAAGCAGGTGTAGATTTAGACATTAAATTGTTTGAAGCAAAAAAAGATTTTGATGAACAGAAAATGCTTCTTGAACACGATAAGGCATTAGGTCAACAAGGGGGTTTTATAAACTCGTTAAGAGCATTTGTAAGACCTTTTATAACTTATGTGTTTGTATTGACATTTATAGGTATTAAAGTAGTACTTGTATGGCAAGCAATACAAATAGATGCAGATTTAAATCAAACTATTGATATTGTGTGGGATGATGAAACTGAGGCTTTATTTGCAGCAATAATTAGTTTTTGGTTCGGTTCTCGCGCAATGCCAGCGAAAAAGAAGTGAGGAAATGAAATGGCAGGAAATATACAATTATCAAAAAACTTTTGGCTTAGTGAATTGATCAAGAGTTCTACTGCAGAAAGAAAAGGTATTGATAATACACCAGAGACAGAACATTTAGTTAATCTTACAGTAATAACACAACAAATTTTACAACCGGTCAGAGAACATTTCGGAGTAATCACAGTCAATTCTGGATATCGAGGACCAAAATTAAATGCGGCTATTGGTGGATCAAAAACCTCTCAGCACATGAATGGTGAGGCGGTAGATTTTGAGCAATTAGGTACTCCTAATCCAACAGTAGCAAAATGGATAACAGAAAATCTAGTATGGGATCAAATCATATTAGAGTTTTATAAAAAGGGTGAACCAAATTCGGGGTGGATACATTGTTCATACAAAAAAAATGGTCAGAATCGAAAGAAGATAACAACGGCTTTAGTACAAAATGGCAAAACAGTTTACAAAAACGGTTTCGTTATCTAATCGAAATTTATATTAAATCTTATCTACAAATACTGTTCACAATGGGCGCTTTCATGGGTCGTTCATGGGTTGACAAACACATAAAGATGTGTTATAATAAGTTAGATGAAATTGAGAGTGATTATGATAAAACAACACGTACAAACTGGTATCCATGAAATCACATAATGAACTTGCGAAGAGTGATATAAAAGTTGAAAATAATTTATTAGATGATGAATTATTTGAAGATTTAGTTTTCAGAATGACCAATACAGAGTTTCCCTGGTATTTTCTTCCTTATAATGATTATTCAGGTGAACATACAGGTTTAAATAATTATCAATTTGAACATTGGTTTTTCTTTTCTTCAATTTGGCAAGAATCTTCTGAATATATTGATATGTTACATCCTATAATAGAACATATAGATCCAGTAGCATTCTGGCGAATAAAAGCAAACTTATTAACTTACACACCAGAAATTCAAACAAATAATTATCATATCGATATTGGTAATCTCAGAGATAATGAAGAAAAATTAGAACAATGGACAACTTCTATTTATTATTTAAATTCCAATAATGGTTATACCGAATTTGAAGATGGAACAAGAATTGAAAGTGTCGGTAATAGAATAATAACATTTCCTGCACATTTAAAACATCGCGGAACAACATGTTCAGATGCAAAAATACGGGTTGTCATAAATTTTGATTATTTACATGCCCGAAAAACAAATGTCTAAATTTTATACAAATGTAGTATGTCTTGGTAATTATATTTTTGAAAGAGGAATTGAAAACGGACTGCCTTTTGAAGAACGACATGAATTTAAGCCAACCTTATATATTCCTACCACAACTAAAACTGATTGGCGAACACTTGAAGATGAGCCGGTAGCACCTGTCCAATGGGGGTCTATTAAAGAAACCCGCGAATCAGTAAAAAAGTATGAAGGCGTAGATAATATGAAAATCTACGGCCATACAAATTATAATTATTCTTTTATTGCTGAAACATATTCTGAAAATATCGATTACAATTTAGAACATCTAAAAATGATGTTCCTTGATATTGAAGTTGGTTCTGAACAAGGTTTTCCTAATCCTGAAAGTGCAACAGAAGAAGTCATCGCAATTACAACAAAGATGGGTGATGATATTCAAGTTTGGGGTTGTTCTGAATTTAAGAATGGTCAAGAGAACATCACATATAATAGATGTTTTGATGAACGACAATTATTAGAAGAGTTTGTCATGTATTGGCAAAAGAATTGTCCCCATGTAATTTCTGGTTGGAACACAAAAACATTTGATACTCCATATTTGATTAATAGAATTCGTAATATCTTAAATGAAACATGGGTCAAGAAACTCTCGCCGTGGGGATTTGTTAAAGAACAAAAAATCTTTGGTATGGGTGGTCGTGAGGTTCAAACTTATGAAATATATGGTGTGTCAGAAATAGATTATTTAGATGCCTACAAGAAATTTACTTATACTAATCAAGAGTCATATAGATTAGATCATATTGCTTATGTAGAATTGGGTCAAACCAAGCTAGACTTTTCTGAGGTAGCAACACTCCATGAATTGTACAAGAAAGATTTTCAAAAATTTATTGAATATAATATTCAAGATGTATTATTAGTTAGTCGCCTTGAAGATAAATTAAAACTTTTAGAATTAATTATTTCTCTGGCATATCTGTCGAAGTGTAATTTCACAGATGTATTTGCACAGACAAGAATGTGGGATTGTATTATTTACAATCATCTCTTGAGGGAAAAAGTTGTAATTCCACAAAAACAAAAACATAGTAAAGGTGATATGTATGAAGGTGCTTATGTTAAAGCACCACAATGTGGAAGACATGAATGGATTGTAAGTTTTGATTTAAACAGTCTATATCCACATTTGATTATGCAATATAATATTTCTCCTGAAACTATTTTAGGATCGTGGAAAGATGAAATAGGAGTAGAGGGTTTAATCGATAAGGAATTTGATACAGCAGTTTGGAAACAAAAAGATATTACAGTTACACCGAATGGGTCTGTTTATCGTAGAGATAAGCAAGGGTTTCTTCCCCAGTTAATGGAAAGTATGTACAATGATAGGGTGAAGTATAAAAAGAAAATGATTGAGGAACAGAAAAAGGGAAGAAACTCCGATCCAAATAAACTTTCACAATATTACAACTATCAACAAAATTTAAAGATTGCATTAAACTCTGCCTATGGAGCAATGGGTAATCAATGGTTTCGTTATTATGATGAGCGTAATGCAGAAGCAGTTACTGCAGCAGGTCAGTTATCAATTCAATGGGCTGAGAATGCAGTAAACAATTATTTAAACAAAACATTAGGTACACAAGATGTTGACTATATTGTTGCTATGGATACTGATTCTTTATATGTTCGTCTTGATGATCTTGTTTCTAGAATTGGTCTTACCGATAAAGAAAAAATCATTGGATTCTTGGACAAGGCCTGTGGAAGAATCGAAGAAGTAATTGAGAAATGTTATACTGAATTAGCAGAATATATGAACGCCTATCAACAAAAGATGGTTATGAAACGTGAGGTCATTGCTGATACTGGAATTTGGACAGCAAAGAAACATTATATTCTGAACGTTCACGATTCTGAGGGTGTTCGATACGAAGAACCAAAACTAAAGATTGTTGGTATTGAAGCAATTAAAAGTTCTACTCCGGAAGCATGTAGAGATTCATTGAGAGAGATTTTCAATATTATTCTATCGGGAACAGAAGATGATGTGATTAGTTATATTGAGAAATTTAAAGAAAAGTTTTTTGGTTTGAATATGGAAGATGTAGCATTTCCAAGATCAGTTAATGGACTAAAAAAATATAAAGATTCAGCAACGATTTATAAAAAGTCTACTCCAATTCATGTTAAGGGAAGTTTAATTTATAATCACATGTTGAGGACTAAGAAATTAACTAGAAGATATCCTGTTATACAAGAGGGTGAAAAAGTTAAGTTTACTTATCTCAAAGATCCAAATCCAGCGGGAGATAAAGTAATATCTGTATTAAATAGTTTACCAAAAGAGTTTGAATTAGAAAAATATATAGATTATGATACCCAATTTGAGAAAGCATTTATTGAACCATTAAAAGGTGTATTAGATGTAATTGGATGGGAAACAGAGAGAAAGTCAAGTCTTGACAATTTCTTTATATAGTGTATAATAGGAGGTATAAATGGCAGGAAGTATAATGGTAAGATATGCAAGGAAGACCTCAAAGCAGTTGGCAAAAGAACGTTCAGGGTCTCACGCACAAATGAAAAATATAAATTATTCAATAGATATAGATCCAGATTCAATTAGTTATATGACTTTTGAAACTCAATCAGAAGCAAAGGCTTTTGCACAAAGAATGCAAGAAGATGGAAACCATATACTTGAGATAAAAGATGATTACAAACATTGATTACGGAAGTTGGATTGATGAAGAATTAGAACGTCTGTTGACTCATCTAAAATTTCAAAAAGAACATTTTGCTGAAACGTTTACAGAACGTTCAGAGTTGAATTTAGAAATACAAAGAATTAAAAAGGAACTTAGAATAAGGAAAAAAGATGAGTGATTATTTAGATAATTTAGTAAAAGTGACAGGCAATGAATACGCAACAAAAGTTTCAGATGGAGTAGAAGCGGGTGATGTTACTGGTCATGTAGATACAGGGAGTTATATTTTAAACGCATTAGTTTCAGGAGATATTTATGGAGGAATTCCTTCTAACAAGATTACGGCATTGGCAGGAGAAACTGCAACTGGTAAAACATTCTTTGCTTTGGGTGTGGTCAAACAGTTTCTTGCAGATAATCCTAGCGGTGGTGTTTTGTATTTTGAGTCTGAATCCGCATTAACAAAAGAAATGATTGAGAGTAGGGGAATCGATTCAAAACGAATGATAATTCTCCCCGTAACTACTATACAAGAATTTACTCACCAAGCAGTTAAAATAGTAGAAAATCATACAGAAGATAAACCGATAATGATGTGTCTCGATTCACTTGGAATGTTATCGACAACAAAAGAAGTCGGTGATATTTCAGAAGGTAAAGAGACTAAAGATATGACAAGAGCACAACTTGTCAAAGGATGTTTCAGAGTCTTGACATTGAAATTAGGTAAAGCAGGAATTCCATTACTAGTAACCAATCATACATACAAACAAGTTGGAACTATGTTTCCACAAGATGTGATGGGTGGTGGTAGTGGACTACAATATGCAGCATCTACAATCATTTTCCTTTCCAAGAGAAAAGAAAAAGAAGGTACTGATGTTGTAGGAAACGTAATACATTGTAAAAATTTCAAATCTAGATTAACAAAAGAAAACAAAAAGGTAGACGTTCTTTTGAGATATGATCAAGGTTTGAATAGATATTATGGATTACTTGAATTAGCAGAAGAGGCGGGGATTTTTAAAAAGGTTTCTACAAGATATGAGATGCCTGATGGTAGTAAAATTTTTGGGAAGGCTATTTTAAATGAGCCTGAAAAATATTTTACAAAAGAAATTCTTGATAAATTAAATGATTATGCAAAAACAGAATTTCTCTATGGAGGAAAAAGTGAAGAAAAAAACGAAACTGAGGATGAGACAATCCCAGTCAACGAAACCAACTAAAGATCCCTTTTTTAAAGGTACAAACGAAACTGATTCAGATTTAAGGACTACATTAAATGATCCTTATTTCGAAACAGGTGAAGCACTTTATAAAGAATGTACTAATCCAAATGATCCGAATGATAAATCATTATGTGTAGTGGTTCAAGATGCATCACCATTTGATGGAGCAGTGGTTAGATACACTTCATTTAAATTAGTAGAACAAGAACTAGATGGAAATGATATTGCTTGTCAATATGAATATGATATTGAAGTACCGCCACATGATCTTGGTTATGAAATTACTGATAAGGATGGTCAAGAATTTGAAAAACGATTAGGGGAATGGGTTATAGAAATCTTACAACGACAAATGGAAAAACATGCAGCAGCGGATAGAGACAATAATACTTAAAAATTTAATTCATAATGAAGAATATTCTAGAAAAGTTATACCATTTCTCAGTAAAGAATATTTTGTAGAACATACAGATAAATTATTATATTCTGAAATTAACAAGTTTATCGAAAAGTATAATAATTTACCTACAAAAGAAGCATTAATTATTGAATTAGATAATACACAATTAAAAGATGAAGAATTTACAAATGTAACAGAATTATTAACTTATATAGAGGGATATGAAGATCAAAAATCGGACTTGGTATGGTTGTTGGAGACAACAGAAAAGTTTTGCCAAGACAAAGCAATCTACAACGCCGTTGTCAACTCAATTAAAATATTGGATGAACCCGAAAAATCTAAGTCTGACAAAGGTGCTATTCCTGAGTTGCTTACCGATGCTCTTTCTGTTAGTTTTGATCCTCATGTCGGTCATGACTATCTTCTTGATTCTGATGATCGTTATGATTTCTATCATAAGGTTGAAAAAAAGATTCCTTTTGACCTTGACTACTTCAACAAGATAACTCAAGGTGGATTGTCATCTAAGACATTGAATATTGCTCTCGCGGGAACAGGTGTCGGTAAATCTTTGTTTATGTGTCATGTCGGCGCAAGTGCATTATCACAAGGTAATAATGTTTTGTATATTACATTGGAAATGGCAGAAGAACGTATTGCAGAACGAATTGATGCAAACTTATTAAACATTCGATTAGATGATTTGGTTGGTTTACCCAAAAAAATGTATGCAAAGAAAATAGAAGATCTTAAAAATACAGTTAAGGGTAGATTGATTATTAAAGAATATCCTACCGCCGCAGCAAATACAAATCACTTTAGAGCATTATTAAATGAATTAAATCTCAAGAGAAATTTCAAACCCGATATGATCCTTGTCGATTATATCAATATATGTTCTTCTTCACGTATCAGACCAGGACAATATGTAAATTCTTACAGTTATGTGAAATCTATTGCAGAAGAACTTAGAGGATTGGCAGTAGAATTTGATGTTCCAATTTTATCAGCAACACAAACAAATAGACAAGGTTTTCAAAATACTGATGTTGGACTTGAAGATACTAGTGAGAGTTTTGGACTTCCAGCAACAGCAGATTTTATGTTTGCACTTATTACTAATGAAAACTTAGAAGAAGCTGGGCAAATGTTAATCAAACAGTTAAAAAATCGATATAGTGATCCTACCTCAAATAAGAAATTTTTAGTAGGAGTAGATAGAGCTAAGATGAGACTTTCCGATTTGGGAGAAGAATCTCAATCTGGGTTAGTAGATACTGGAAAACAAGAAGAAAAAGAAGATGTTCCATTATTTGATGCATCTACTGGTGGTAGGATGAAGAGCAAAAAAGATTTTGGGGAGTTTAAATTTGAGTGATGATAACATAGTTTACTTAAATAAATGGAAATTTGACCATAAAGAACAAAGGAAAAAAGAAGAAAAATCCCGCAAAGTTTCACCCCTCAAGGCATTTGTGCCTGATCAATACTACATTTACCCTGATATGGGAATAATGATCCACGTATTGTTTATTACAGATCAAAGTATACATTTTGGAGAAGCAGTTTATGTAATGGAAGACCAATATGGGAATTTCTTTGCGGATATAGTCGAAGAAGAGACTTGTGAGGGTTGGCATTTACTACATAAAGATGTTTTTCTAAAAGCTGTCGAAGATAATAGACCTCCTGAGCCCCCAAATCCACAAGTGGGGTGACTTGTTATTATAAATATATCAGTAAAGTCTATTCTTTTTAGGAGAGAAATTAATGAAAACATTAGTCAGTTATATCAAAGAAGATGAGGCGCCGAAGAATACAGAAATCTATCGGGCATTGCAGGCGACTGGCAAAGTGGGTCCTAACACAGGAAAAGGGGTTCGTGTCCAAAATACAAATAAGTTATCGGATGCTGATTTTGTTAAATTGATTAAAGATACATTTGAAGGTGTAGAAGATGTAGTGAAACATGATCCAGAAACGGGTCCAAACGCAAGCAGAATGTGGCCTATGTTTGTGTTTAGTTGGAGAGGTAGAGCAGATTGTGCCGTACACTTAACTGGAGAAATTAAAGGAAGAAGTAGCAAACAAACTAATGAGCAAGAAGTTTCGTGGTTACTAGTTTTATCAGCAATGTATTGGAATAAGGACAAAATAATGGCTAGTGAATCTCCAATTGAACAAGCAATTTTGAATGAAATGTTAGATCAATCTGTATATGAAAGAGTATATGACGCTAAAGGTAATGCATTAAATGCCGCGGGTGCAAAAGGATTAGCCCAATGGCTGAACCAGAATACAGATTGGCTTGATGGTCACTTAAAACAATGTAAAGCATTTACAACTACTGTTGGAAATCCTCCAGCAAGATTTGTAAAAGATAGATCAAAAATACCTATTGTTTTGCATGCAGCATCAGTATTTCATACCTCTGTACCAGACCAAAAATTTGATAAAGATAAATGGAATCCTGCTGATGTATGGTTAGAATATGAAGATTTCTCGCCTACAGATTTTAATACTTTAGATGATATGAACAGATATTTAAAAAATTCAATAAGTGCTAGTAATGGTATTATAGGCGTATCTTTAAAAAAGGGAACAAGTGCACCAAAAGCAATTAACATGGCGGGACATATACCAGATTATGATGTTACAGGTCTTACATTAGAATATGGCGAACTCTTAGCTCAAAATGTGGACACAGAATACGCTGGTAATGAATTGACAGGATATTCCGTAATGTATAGGTTATTTTCAGCAAGCACGAAGGAAACAATAAGGGGTGAAGCAGATAAAAAAGGATCATTAGCAATGCATGGTAAAGTATTTTTGGAATACTTGGATTTTCTTTCGGGACAAAAGAAAGTAGACGCTGTAGAATCTGTTAAAGGAATACATGTTAAAAAGTTAAAGAAACCAATAGTTGATAAAGAAGGAAATAGTATAGCATATGAATTTACCAAAGACGGAGCAAAAGCATTTTCCTCAATAAAAAAGGCGTGGAGAGTATTGCAGAGTTCAGATATATTTACATATAATTCTAGAGGACAAAAAGATCAAATGGATTATGTTAGACTTTTTAATGGTACTACTAAAGTAAAAGAATCAAAACAAGCATTTTTAAAGTATATCACAGAAGTTGGAGAAGCCAAAAGGATAAGTGAAGTATCGATGCAAACAAGATTATCTGCAAGATTTCAAACTATTGCGTTAGGAGCAATTTTTGCGAACTTAAAGAAAGCCAATAAAGATCAATTTTTTGATATTGTATTAGGTATGTTATTGTACGGGAAATCTGAATCCCAATGGTCTGCTCCACATTTGAAGGTAGAATAATGTTTGCATTTAGTTCATTCTTAACTGAACAGAAGAATCTCCACATGGAACACCTTGAAGATGAGGTGTTAAATGGTGGAGTAGCTGGAGCAAGAGGTGCAATAAACTTCCTTCAAGGTTTGAGGGATATGTTGGCAGGAAGTTCAGCTTCTTCTGTTGATGTTACAGTAAAATGGGATGGAGCACCCGCAGTATTTGCAGGAATTAATCCTGAGAATGATCAATTTTTTGTAGGAACAAAAGGTGTATTCGCCAAGAATGCAAAGATAAATTATACTGATACAGATATAGATAATAATCATAGTGGTGGACTAGCATCAAAACTTAAAGTCGCATTGAAAGAGTTATCCAAAGTAAACATAAGTGGTGTTTTACAGGGTGACATGATGTATACTTCAGATGATTTACAAAAAGAAACGATTGATGGTGAACCTTATATTACATTTCAACCAAATACTATCGTTTATGCAATACCAGTGAAATCAAAGTTGGCGGCGAAAATCCTGTCCTCTAATATGGGAATCGTATGGCATACCACGTATAGTGGTGATACGATGGAGGACATGACCGCCTCCTTTGGTGTTAGTTCGGGGGCGTTTAGTGAAAGTAGTTCAGTATGGCAAGCAGATGCATCATTCAAAGATCATTCTGGAAGTGCCACTATGACAAGTAAAGAAACTGATGATGTTACTAAAATATTGAGTCAAGCTGGTAAAGTGTTTAGACAAATAGACTCTAATACTCTGGCAATGGTTGCAGGAGATCCTACTCCAAAAGAATTGATAAAGACATATAATAATAAGATGGTGAGAGAAGGACAAAAGATTTCAAATCCTAAAAGACATACGGCAGGAGTAATCAAATTTGTATATGATAAGTTGAAAGCAGATGTAGATAAAGTAAAGAGAGAAACTACAAAAACAGAGAAACAACGTAAGATGGATTTATATGTTGACTTTTTCAGAGATCATTCTTCAGATTTAGTCAAGATATTCGCATTACAAAATCTACTTATTGATGCAAAATTATTAATTCTTAGAAAGTTAGAACAAGTTAAATCTATCAAAACATTGATGAAGACTTCTACAGGATTTAAAGTGACTGCTCCAGAAGGATTCGTTGCTATAGACAAACTCAAGGGTGGAGCAGTTAAGTTAGTAGACCGATTAGAATTTTCAATGCAAAACTTCAATGCAGCGAAGAATTGGGATAAATGAAAAAAGTTATACTACCACATATAGACCACGGTGTTGATATTATCGGTGATGAATGGGAAGATGAAGAAGATGATCCTGAGATGGAGGATGGATATGAACATCGAGAAGATCCAGATCATCCATACTGTACAAATTGGCCAGTAAATAAAAAAAAGGGAGAAAATGAAAAGGTTTAAAGAAGCAACCGCAAAATTATATGAAGTCTCTAAAGAAGAAGATCTCGCTCATGATATGGCTCTTATTACTGAAAGAGGAGAAGAAATATGTGCCGTACCTTTAGATGATTTAAAGTCTAAACTTATGAGAGATAGACACAAAAAAATGTGTAAAGGATCTGACCATTGGAGCCAATCATCAAAAAAAGGCCCTAAAGATTCAGCAATGCAACGAGCAGCAAAACGGGCCGGTTTATCAACGAGCAAAAGGAGAGGACTATTTAACAGTCTGGATGAAGCTGATGTTCAAAATTTAATTGTCCACATACAAGATATTACAAAAGATATGATTACTGCTCTTAAGAAAAATGATCAAAGAAAATTGTTGGGACTCTATAAAAATTTAGGAAAGGTTATCAAATGAAAAGTTATAAAGTTTGGTTAGAGGGTTGGTTTTCTAAACAAAAACCACAAGATCCAGAAGAAGATGAATTACAAAAACTTGGTATGAAGGCTGCTGGTAGAAGTGGTTGGTCTAAGAAAGAACAAGAACGATACAATGATCTTTGGATGAAGATGCATAAAAAGGGAAAGACACCAACAATGACACCGCCTGGAGTTTATGGTGATGATTCGTGGGGAACTAAAACAACTAAACTTCATAAAAAATTAAGATTAACTAAAAAAGATCATCCAAGCGTATTAGCATGAGTACAGCAGTATTTGCATTTGGGAGGTTTAATCCCCCTACTATCGGACACGAAAAGTTGATCAACGCAGTAATTGCTAATGGTCAACGTGAGGGTGGAACTGTTTTCATTTATGGGAGTCATTCACAAGATAGTAGGAAAAATCCTCTTTCTCATTCGGATAAAATGGGATATTTACAAAAAATGTTTCCACGAATTAAAAAGTCGATAAAAACTACAGCAAAAGAACGAAATGTACTACAAATTGCTGTTACATTAAATGAAAAATATGATAAATTAGTATTAGTAGTAGGTAGTGATAGGGTCGATGACTTTACCTCTTTACTAAATAGTTACAATGGGATAAAGTCTAAACATGGATTTTATAAATTTGATGAAATAAAAGTAGTGAGTGCCGGAGAAAGAGATCCAGATGCAGATGGTGCTTCTGGAATGTCAGCATCTAAGATGAGATCAGCCGCAACTAAGGGTGATTTTGAGTCGTTTATATCAGGCGCATCAAGTGAATTAACCATAAAAGATAAGAGAAACCTAATGAATGATGTACGAAAAGGACTGAAATTAGATTCAATACGTGAAGCAATGAAACGCCGAAGAGGTTTAGATAAGCCTGTTGTAGTTAAGCCGGGAGGGGAAATTGTAGGAAAAGAATTATCATGGCAAGGTTATGATACTGTAAATTTATCTACTTGTGTAGAGGCGTATGAATTATTTGATGAAGTTGTTAATAGTGTAGGTGATGGTACTTTTACTACATCAGAAAAAGGATATCTTAAAGAAGCATTAATGTTAACAGACAAATGTTTATGTATTGCACAAGTACCAGAAGAAGAAATAACAGAAGAAGATGAAGTGAATTACATAAAAAGTTCAGATAAAGCAATAAAACTCTTGGAGACTGTTGTAAAAAGAACAGGCATACCATTTGAATATTCTTTTTTGAATGATCTTCAAGTAAAAGTTGCAAGAAAAGCACAACCAAGAAAAACATTTACACAATTTTCAGGAGAAATGTATGGCATCCGATAGCCTATTAGATGTGATCGCCGGACTCGTTAAGAGAGATAGCGAGACAAAAAAAGAAGAAAAGAAACTTGCTAAAGAAAAAGCAAGAGAAGAAAAATTGAAAGCCGAAGCAGAAGCTGAAGAAGAGGATGAGGATGAAGATCCGGTAGGTGATCCAAAAGAACCGGCGGTAGAACAAGAAGATGAACCTGAAGCTGAAGGTGAACCTGAGGGAGAAGAAGAACCTGAAGGTGAAGAAGATGATGATGGTATGGATAATAAACCAGGCGGTCCTGATCCTGCATTAGTTCAACAAGTAGCTAATATTGTGGTAGCACAATTATCAGATATGATGAAAAAACAAGCAGACGCTGAAAAAGCAAAAAAGTATGATGATGGCGAAGTTAAACTTTCTGGTAAAAAAGAGAAAGTTAATACTAAACCAAAATTGGAACAATTCAGAAAGGGTAAAATGAATTTTCAAGAGGCAATTCGTATGTCTGTTACTGGTACTCACCTAGTAGAAGGATATGAACAGACTGTACTTGATATCTTAGAAGATGAAAAAATAGACGGCCCATTAGGATATGAACCTTTCTTTGAAAAGGGTAAATTATATGTAGAAAAAGGTTCTGAAAAGAAAGCCGCAAAAGTACTAAAACAGTCTAGAGATATTAATAAAGTTCCTAAAATTATTGGAGAAACATTAGAATTTATTGAATTTGAAGGAATTGAAGAATTAGAACAATATCACAATGGTCTAGCAACAACTGAAGCAGTTGATGTTGATGGTCGAAGAAAAGGTTTTAAAGAAGCACTTAGACGTTTAACTTATGAAAAATTGAAATCATTAAAGAAAGAAGGAGCCGCAGAATTCATGGCAGCAGCTTCCGCCGCCAAAAGAGCAGGTAAGAAAAAGTTCAAATTTGGTGATCCTCCAAAAGAATATCCAGTTACTATTAAAGTAGATATTCCTAGCGGGAAATAATATGAAATCATTTATTGAACATATAAACGAAGAAGAAGACCTTTTAGATAAAAAACCAAAGGAGGCGGTTGATGAGGCCGCCACTATGGGAGATCTCTTACTTGGATTAGGTGCTGCGGGTGGACTCATGGCTTTAAAAAAAGGATGGGATGCGTGGGGAAAAGGTGGTAAATTAGCAAGGGGTCTTGCCTTCACAAAAAAACAAAAAGCAAAAGTAGCGAAAGATGCAGAAGAAAAAAGAAAAGGTAAAGTTTCTGATGCACAATCAATTTTAGATGATCCAAAAGCAAAACAGAAAGACAAGGATAAAGCTCAAGCTGATTTAGACAAACACCAAACATCTGCTGAAAAAGACAAAGCTATAGTTGATAAAGATAAAGAAGACGAACTTGCAAAAACCGCTAAAGATGACGCAAAGGCAATAGGGGTCAAGGCGGCACAGGATAAGTTTGATCAATCTAGAAAAAAATATGGAGATGATGCACAACCGCCTAAAGGATATTCATTAGATCCTGAGGATAAGAGTAAAACGAAAGTTATTCCAACTGCTGATGCAAAAAAGATAAAAGCAGACAGACAACAAGCATTAGACAAAAAAATAACCGCCAAAGGTCCTCAAACGCCTAAGAAAAAGAAAGTAACAAAAAGAGATGTAGGCGCCAAATATGGACAGGCTGGAACATCAAAGAAAAGTCAGAAAAAAGCCGCGCGGAAAGCGTTGATTAAAAAAGCACGAGATAAAGATATGGGCGTGACAGACCAATTTATTCCATATTGTATGTCTGTACTTTCGGATTTAACAGAAGACTTTACAAAAGAAGATAGAACACAATTACTTGAAGAACTAGTTTTGGAGGAAACCATGACATTACAAGAAAGCGAAGAACTACAAGCAATTATGGCGTTAGATGATGCTAAGATAAAAGCAGACATCAATCGTAAGGGTCAAGTAGTTGTTAAGAAAAAAGATTTAAAGAAAGCCGAAAAGATTCTGAAAAAAGAATTTAGTGGTAAAATGAAAACACTAATGCCAAAACTCGTTGGAGAAGAAGTACTAGAAGATGGTACTGATGCAATGGTGAATCAATATAAAAATGATACGCCAGGACAGAGAACTGCATGGGAAGTGGTTTCTAAAGCTCGTGCAAAAATAATTGAAGCGGTTGACGCCGAGGCAGCAAGAGAATTATACTTATTCATGCAAAATGAAAGATCTTTAATGAGACAAAGAGACTCTATCATTAAGAATATTTCAAGGAAAATGAAGAGTGGTAAATATGACCACAAACAAGCACCCAAACTTTGGATGTATTGGGTAGATAATGGAGCAAAAGAGTATGATAAAACGTACAGCTCTCCAGGCGTGAGAACGTTTGATAAAGACACAAAGATGTCGGTGGCTATACAACTAGCCGATGAATATAAAGCCGAGATCGAATTAGGAAACTACAGTTAAGGAATCTAATGGAAAAAAATGATAATTACTTTGATAATAAATCGGAGGCAGAGAAGTTAAGAAATGTTGCATCTCTAGTCAATGATATTGTAAACTCTAAACCTGAAGATTCTCTAGAAGTAAAAGAGTCAGATACAGAAACTAAAGAAGAATTGCCTGAAGTAGATCCTGTAGTAGATTTAGTGGGTAAAGCAATATCTACACATAATCCAAATAGAGGAGCATTCTTTCAAGGGGTACAAAAACAAGGAACAACGAAATGACACAGTATGATTCTGAATTAGACCTTGTTAATGATCGTCTAAAACAGATTGATGAACTAAAAGAGAAGTTTTCGGGCTTTCCGGAAGTTCAAGAAAAGTTACAAGGCGCCAGAGATGCCTTAGTAGAAAGCGAAGAAGAAATAATGACATATTATGATCTTACAAGTTTAGAGAAGTATAATAAGTCATAAATATTATAATAACAACTTAATTTTAATAGGAGAATAACATGCCTTTATGGGGAACAGCTCATGCATCGGCAACAAACAAGCCCAAGTTTTTGCCCACGGATGAGGATTCAGATTATACCAGAGCAGACAGCTATGCAACACAAGCTGGATGGGTAATGCAAGCAGGACACGTTTCATCTGGAAATGACAATACAGCTGCAGATCCAGAAGTTTTAGTTGCAAGTGGTGGTCTTGCAGGAGCAGACGCTTCTACTGGTCTTAGAGCACCAACAGTAACAAGTATGAGATTTGTTAAAGGAACAACTGCAACTACAGATTTAACCGCTGCAGATTCAACTGCTAGAGTACTGGTAGAAATCACATGGGATGAGGCAGTAACAGTTGCAGGATCACCAAGAGTTGTAGTTGCTAATAGTAACGCATCTGGTGGTGGATTTGGTAACTATACACTTACCTATACCGCAACCGGCTCAACTGCAAACAGGAAAAGATTTGAAGCTACAAGTCAGAGTTTGGGTAATACTGATGTCCTGACATTAGGAGGAGCAAACATTACACTTAATGGTGGTACAATTTCTGATACAGTAGTGGGTGGAACAACTCTTGCTGCATCATTAGTACTTTCCGGTATTTCAGCAGTTGCAGTAACAATTGCATCATAATAATTAATGTTTGGAGTAGAAATGGCAAAAAGTTTATTAAAGAAGGCTAAGAAAGCCTCTAAAAGTGTGAAGAAGGAAGCAAAAAAAGAAGTGAAAAAAGTTTCCTCTTCTGCCAGAGATCATATAGAATCCCTTTCCAAGTCTCGCAGAGATGCGGCAATTGCGTGGGGGATGATTCAAAATGGAAACCATAGTACTGCAGAGATCATAGAGATCTGTAAAGAAAAAGGTTTCTCTCAACTATTAAGTGAAATTTCTTAATAGTTTTTTACAGAGTTACGTCTAGAGCATTCCCTTCCGCAAGAATGTGGAGCTCTAGCGT
>Ga0310344_10001323_pt1 | contig 18999 bp, 18 predicted proteins | sample HC15DNA20200_MG_FD_203801 | JGI IMG/M metagenome (GOLD analysis project Ga0310344, IMG submission 203801) | Marine microbial communities from station ALOHA, North Pacific Subtropical Gyre - HC15-DNA-20-200_MG | ecosystem: Environmental > Aquatic > Marine > Oceanic | place: Pacific Ocean: North... | reverse complement strand
TAACAATTTTTGTCTTATCTATTTTTTGAAAAAAATTTTTTGATAAAATTTCTGCTTCACTGTCTATATTTTTAATTGTTTTTCCACCTGATATATATATTGGAATATTTTTATTTATAGAAAAAACATATGCTTTATAAAGCCTATCTATTGAATTTTTAGATGGGTAATCATAATAATCATTATTTTCATTTTTTTTAAAACCTGCTGTTGGAACGATTATTAAAGAAAATTTTTTATCTAAATTTTTTTCATAAGTATTTTTTTTTGGATATAAAGGTATTTCTAAAATATATGAAATTATCGGAACTGAAAAAATTATTAAAAAAAAAGTATTTGTTATAATTATTAATTTAAAAATTTTTTTTTTTTTATAAAAAAAAATTGATAAAAAATAAATTAAAAAAAAAATAAATGGAAAACTTAAAATTGATAAAATAATATTTTTCATAGAAAAAAATATTTAATCTGCATACTGATCTTTTGGTTCGATTATTGATTTGTTACCGCATTTCCCTGTTTTATTAAAACCTAAATTTGTAGTAACGCTCATTAGTGCTTTTACTACATCTATAATGAAGGTATGTTTTTCATTATTTTTGCCTATACCTCCCATTATTAATAATTTTCCACCTTTATTAACATCTGGAAATATTGTTACTGCCATTTTTTGATTATCTTGATCTAACCATGATACAGTTTTGTCATTTTTATTAAGTAAAAAACTATAAGATTTTTCTTCATCAATATAGCACTTAATTGCAATAGAATTGGCTTTTGATGTATTTATAAGTAACACAAAAAAAACAATCACATTAAATAATTTTTTCATATATATATAATAAATGTTCTAATATCTAAAAAATACTATTTATTTATATGAATATAATTTTTTTTTTATGAAAAGCAAAACAGATATTTCTCAAATTAGATTTAAATATAAGACAGATTCTCTTGATATTAAGAATACAAGTAACGATCCTTTTGTGCAGTTTAAAAAATGGCTTAATGAAGCAATTAGAAATAAGGTGTTTGAACCAACTGCTATGGCATTATCTACATTAAATAGTTTTAAAAAGGTTTCTAATCGCATTGTTTTGCTTAAAGGTATTGAAAATAAAAGTTTTGTTTTTTATACAAATTTAAGAAGTAGAAAATCTAATGAAATTAAATTAAATAAAAATGTTGCAGCGGTATTTTGGTGGCCACAAATTGGTAAACAAGTAAGAATTGAAGGTTCCGTTAGTTTGGTTAAAAATAAAGAAGCTGATCAATATTTTTCTACAAGATCAAGAAAGAGTCAAATAGGCGCCTGGGCATCTGATCAAAGTTCAATAGTTAAAGATAGAAAAACACTTTTTGAAAGATTTAAAATTATAGAAAAACGATTCGAAAATAAGGATGTAAAAAGACCAATTTTTTGGTCTGGTTACCATATTAAACCATTATTAATTGAATTTTGGCAAGGTAGAGAAAATAGATTGCATGATAGGATTATTTATAAAAAGATTAATAAAATAAAATGGAAAAAATACAGATTAAACCCATAGTTTTTATTTTTTTATTTTTTTTATTAAATAGTTGTGCTGTTAATGTTCAACAATCTGATAAAAGAAAAGGACCCAGTAATATTGCTAGTATTGAGGAAGATCCTAGTATTTTAAATAAAGTTTCTGATATCCCCATACCTTCTAATTCTTTAGTTGATAAAGATAAAACCTTTGTAATTGGAAGTGGTGAAGAATGGATAGGAAGATTATCATTAATTAACAATGATAAAAAAAACAATATATTTGATTTTTTTTTAAAAAATATGTCAAATTATTCATATAAAAAAAAAAATATTAAAGAAAATAATGTAAGTACATTAATTTATGAAAATAATAAGAAAGTTATTTTTATTAAATTATCAGAGTTAAAAATAGAAAAAACTTTTATTGAAATAACGGCTACTCCTGTAAACTAGAAAGTAATGATTAAAAACAAATTATTATTAATATTAGGATTAATTCTTTCATTTATTTTAATTTCTCCAAATTATCTTTTAGCTAATGAAAAGAAAAATAAAACTTTTGATAAAAATGAAGTTGTAGATAAAGCTAAAATATATTTTGCTGATTTATCTGAAGGAGTTGGAATTATTATTGAAAGATCATTTAATGATTTTGGACAACCAACAGCATATATAGAAGGTGAAGAATTTAGCGGAGCTTTTTTTGGTGGATTTAGATATGGTGGTGGAAAAATTTACTTTAAAGATGGAACAATAAAAGATGTTTATTGGAACGGCCCATCTTTAGGAATTGATGTAGGTGCAAACGCTGCTAAAGTTTTTACTTTAGTTTATAATTTAAATTTAGATAATTTAGATAATTTATATATAAGATTTCCTGATATAGAGGGAACCTTATTTTTTGCGGCTGGATTAGCTATTAATTATCAAAAGAAAAATGGTATAATTATTACACCTGTTAGATCAGGGCTTGGTTTAAGAGCCGGTGTAAATTTAGGTTACACAAAATATACAAAGAAAAGATCATTGATACCTTTTTAATATTATGAATTTTATTTCAAAAATTTTTAAAAAAATAAGTAATAATTTTTTTAAAGGGATTTTAATAAGTGTCCCAGTAATAATTACATTTTATATTGCATGGGGTTTAATTAAATTCTTTGATAAACAAGCTTCACCTTTACTAGGGACTTTTCCATATGAATTACCAGGGTTTGGTTTGATTATAGTTTTTGTATTTTTTTCTTTAATAGGTTTTCTTACTACAGGATTATTTGGTAGAATTTTTTCTTCTTCTATTGAAAAAATCTTATCTAAAATTCCAGTATTAAGAAATATTTACAGTGGTTTAAAACAATTATTTGAAACTATCTTATCAAAGAAATCTAATTCATTTAGAGAAGTAATACTTTTAGAGTATCCTAGAAAAGGAATATGGGCTATGGGTTTTTTAACAGGTGATACTAAAGGTGAAGTTAATAGAAAAACAAAAGACCAAATGGTTAATATTTTTCTTCCAACTACTCCGAATCCAACATCTGGTTTTTTATTATTTGTTCCGAAAAAAGATATTTTAGTCTTAAATATGACTGTAGAGGAGGGAATTAAAATGATAATTTCCGCTGGTATGTTAACACCTACTGATAATCAAAAAAAGATTAAGTCTCTAAAAAAGTTAAAAAAATAATTTTAAGCAATTGATATGTACTTTAAAGTACTACTTTGATTATAAATTTTTAGAAAAAGATTAATTTTATCTTTTTCTTCTTTTTTTAATTTTTTTCTATTTTCAAATAAATTTTTTGCATAATCAAAAGCATTTTCCATTAACAAAGTATCTTTTAACGGATCTATAATTTTAAAAAGTTGGTATCCCGATTGCCTTGTTCCTAAAATTTCTCCAAATCCTCTTAATTTTAAATCTTCTTCAGCTATGTTAAAACCATCAGCATTATTTTTAATTGTATTAATTCTTTTTCTCGAGAATTCATTTAAGTTTTTTTCTTTAAATAGTAAAATGCAAGAAGATTCCTTATCTGATCTTCCAACTCTACCTCTTAATTGATGTAATTGCGCAAGACCAAATCGATTTGATTCTTCGATAATTATTACAGTAGCGTCAGGAATATCAATGCCAACTTCAATAATTGTTGTTGAGACTAAAATGTTAATTTCTTTTTTTTTAAATTTATTAATTACATTTTTTTTTTCTTCTATATCCATTTTTCCATGAATAATTCCAACTTTATTACTAAAATATTTTTTTAATTTTTCGAATCTTTTTGTTGCAGCTGTTAAGTCTAATTTTTCAGATTCATCTATTAAAGGGCATATCCAAAAAGCATTTAGTTGATTGTTAACAATATTTTCTAGACTTTTAATAATTTTGCTAATATTTTTTGATTCAACAGCTACGGTATTTATTTTTTTTCTATTTGAGGGTAATTCTGTTATTTTTGAAACATTCATATTTCCGTACATAGTTAAGGCCAAAGTTCGTGGAATTGGCGTTGCTGTCATTACTAAAATATGAGGATTACAACCTTTTGCTGAAAGTTGAAACTTTTGATGCACTCCAAATCTATGCTGTTCATCTATTATTACATAAGATAAATTTTTAAATACGACATTTTTTTGAAAAACAGCATGTGTTCCGATAATAATTTTAGCATCACCATTTTCAATATTTTTAAATATTAATTCTTTTTCCTTTTTTTTTATTTTAGAAGTAATAAGAACAATTTTTATATTTAAATCTTTAAATAAATTTTTGAAATAGTTGTAATGTTGCAAACCTAATATTTCTGTTGGAACCATTAAAGCGCCCTGCATATTTGTTTTTATTATGTTTGCTAGTGTAATAAGCGCTACAATAGTTTTGCCTGATCCAACATCACCTTGAAGCAATCTCAACATTGGGTTATTTTTATTTATATCTTCTTCTATTTCTTTTATAACTTTTTTTTGTGAGTCTGTTAATTCAAAATTAATTTTTGATTTTATATATTCTTTTATGTCATTATTAACTTCTATTTTATGGCAAATATTTTTTGTTAATTTTTTTTTTGTAACAAGAAGCTTAATATAATGAGACAGCGCTTCATCAAAAGCCAGCCTATCTTGAATATTTTTAATTTTATTAATTTCTAAATTTTTTGGGTTATGTATTAATTCAATAGTTTCTTTCCATGGTTTCCAATTATTTTTTTTTATTACTTCTTTATTAATCCAATCAGGAACATCTACTAATAGTTTTAACGCTTGTGAAATCGTTTTTCTATAAAGAGACATTGTTAGCCCTCTTGTAAGTGAGTAGACTGATAAAGATCCGTGTAAAAATGGTAGTTCTTCTATATCAGATATACTTTCAGGATGTATTATTTGATATTTGTTTTTAAGTTTAGTTAATATTCCACAAATTATTTTTTCTTTACCTACAGGAAGTATTTTTTTTAAATATTTTATATATCCTCTAAAAAAAATTATCTCTATTTCGTTATTATGATTTTTACAAATTATTTTATATGGCATTTTAGGATTAAATTGAGGCAAATGCTTATTAACTTCAATTTTAATAGCAATTTCTTTTTTTAAATAATCATCTGATATAGTTTCTAGATATTTTCTTTTTTTAAAATCTCTTGGAATTGTTAGCAATAAATCTATTATTTTTAGACCACATAATTTTTCAAATAATTTTAATGTCTTAGGCCCTATGCCTTTTATGTTCTCAATAGAATTAAATAACTGTTTTGTTGATATATTGTTTAACATTATTTATTAGCTATATTAATTTTATATAAGATATTATTAACATGTTGAAAAAAATTAATATTAACAATTTGTCAGATAAAAAGAAAAAACTTCTATTTAAATGTACACACAGAGGGACTAAAGAATTAGATATTTTATTAGGAAATTATGTACTTAAATATATAGATGTTTTAAATAATAAGGATATTGATCATTTGAATACTATTTTAGAGTTTAATGATGTAGATTTATTTTTAATTTTAACTAAAAAAAAGAAAATAGATAAAAAAATGAATAAAGAATTGATTAATAAAATTATTAAGTTTAATTATCACATTAACAAAGTTAATTAACTATATGATTATTAAGAATAAATTTAGTTTAAATTAAAATAACTTAATCTAATTTATTAATTAATATCTGTAAATTATTGATTATACTATGAAATTAAAAAGTTTTAATATTTTTAAGAAAATTTTAGATGATGAAAAAAGTAATTTTGTCAAAAACAATAAGAAAAAGATAGTTAAATCTAGTAAAAATACTATTTTTCCTGTTAATGATTTAGTTAATACTATAGATACACCTTTTGTTATATTAGACAAAAATTATAAGGTTAATTTTGCTAATTATGCTGCTAAAAAGCAATTTAGTGTTGATAAAGATATCAATATATTTTCAATTTTTAGAAGACCAGAATTTAAAGAAAATATAATGAAGAAAAAGAGTAAACGACAAAGTAATGAATTTATTTATGAATTTTTCGAGTCACAAGGTTCAAAATTTTTTAATATCAAAACTTATATTCTACGTAATAATTTCTTGCTTTTGTCATTCATGGATATATCTAGATTAAAAAAATTAGAGAATTTAAGATCAGATTTTGTTGGGAATGTAAGTCATGAGCTGAAGACTCCTTTAAATACTATTATTAATATTATTGAATTAATTAAAAATCAAAAAAATCTTTCTCTTAAAGAAAGAAAAAAATTTATGAGTATGTTTGAAAAAGAAACTTACAAAATGAAGTCTATAATTGAAGATTTATTAGATCTGACAAAAATTGAAACTGATTTAGAAAAAAAAATCTCAAATATTATAAATCTTAATAAAATTATTTTAAGTTCAGTTGATATTTTAAAAAAGAAAGCTAATAAAAATAATATAAAAATTAAAATACAAAAAACAAAAAAATTTAATATTTTAGGAGATGCTAATCAATTACAGCAAATGTTCGTTAATATACTAGATAATTCAATAAAATATGCAGATAAAAATTCTACTGTAAATATCTATTTAAAAAATGTTAATAACAAAACAGTTCTTATTTTTAAAGATAAAGGTCCGGGAATACCTAATAGTTTAATACCTAGGATCACAGAAAGGTTTTATAGAGTTCCTCAAAAAAAAATACAAAATATCGAAGGCACTGGACTAGGTTTAGCAATTGTTAAACATATTGTAATTAGACATAAAGCTAAAATTAATATTACTAGTAAAGTAGGAGAAGGATCTCTTATTGAAATAATTTTTAATAAAAGCCACGCTACTCGTCTTGATTTATAATAATTTATATTTTTTTTACTGGAATTTTATTTAAAGATTTTCCTCTTCCAGATAGACTTGGATTATTCATAAAATATTCATGTGCTGATAATTTTTTTTCTTTATTATCAGTAATCTTATTATAATTTCCTTCATTATCTAACAACCAAGATTGTTGATTGTCTTTTATATTTGCAATCATAATTTGATCTAAAATTTGTTTATGGACAGTTTTATTGTTAATAGGCATTAAAATTTCTATTCTTTTATCTAAATTTCTAGGCATTAAATCTGCGGAAGAAATAAAAACTTTGTTATTTTTTGATGGCATTTTTTCTCCATTACTAAAACAAAAGATTCTCGAATGTTCTAAAAATCTTCCAACTATAGATTTTACTTGTATATTTTCTGATTGATTTTTAATACCAGGAATTAAACAACATATACCTCTTATAATTAAATTTATTTTTACATTATTATTTGACGCCTTACATAGCATATCAATAATTTTTTTATCAACTAAATTATTTAATTTAATCCAAATTTCTGCATGCATATTTTTTTTTGCAAATTCTATTTCTTGTTCAATTAACATTTTTAAATTAGATCTTAGGTTAATAGGAGAAAAAGCAATTTCATTAATATTTTCAGGCTTAATTAAACTAGTCATAAAATTAAATATTTTTCCCAATTCAAAAGAAAGTTTTTTATTAGCAGTAAAATAAGATAAATCACTATAAATTTTAGAAGTTACTGAATGATAATTTCCAGTTCCAACATGAGAATACGTAACTAGCTGTCCTTTTTCTCGTCTTACAACCTGAGCAAGTTTTGCATGTATTTTTGTTCTTGCATTACTATAAAAAACTTTAACTCCGGCAGTTTGCATTTTGTGGGCCCATTCCATATTTTCAGCTTCATCAAATCTTGCTTTAAGTTCTATTAACGCTATTACATTTTTTCCATTTTCAGCAGCTTCAATAAGCGCATTTGCTATTTCTGACTGGTTTCCTATTCTATAAAATGCTTGCTTTATAAGTAAAACATTTGGATCATTTGCTGCTTGTTTTAGAAATCTAACAACAACTTCAAAAGTTTCGTAAGGATGATGTATTACTAAACCTTTATTTTTTATTGCAGCAAAACAATCTCCATTGAAATCTTCTATTCTTTCAGGAAATCTTGGATGGTAAGGAGGGTATAACAAATTTTTATCATTTATTAAGTCTATTAAATTGCTTAAATTAAAAAATCCTAAAAAATTTTTTTTTACAATAAAATTTTGATTTCTTATTTTTAATCTACTCTCCATTTTAGATATAGAATCTTTATTTAATCCCATATATGAGAAAGATATTATTTCACCTTGCCTTCTTTTTTTTAGTGATTTTCGTAAATGAACCAAAAGATCATCTTCATCAGAATATTCTAATTCGCTATCTCTTATAATTCTAAATAAACCGATATTTGTAATTTTCGAACCTTGAAAGAAATAACTAGCAAGATAAATTATTATACTTTCAATTGTTACATATTTATTTAACTCACCTATTTTGACAAATCTATTTATATTTGTAGGAATTTGAATTAAAGATAATTTTTTTTTATCTAATTCTGTTAGAATTACCATACCTTTATTTGCTATATAAGGAAAAGGGTGGTTTTTAAATATTCCTATTGGTGTTAATAATGGTTGAATTTCATTCTTGAAATAATTTTTTAACCATAACTTATCTTTTTTTTTTAAATCTTTTATTTCACAAATAAAATATCTTTTTTTTTTCAATTCTTTTTTTAATAAATTCCAAGTTTCTAATTGTTTTTTATGAATTTTATTCAGTTCAATCATAATTTCATTTAAAAGATCTTTGTTAGATAAATTTGATAATGATTTCATAGGTATTTTTTCTAAAATCATTCTATTTAACCCAGCTAACCTGACCATTAGAAACTCATCAAGATTATTTCCGGAAATGCTTAAAAATCTTACTCTTTCTAATAATGGATTTTTTTTGTCATTTGCTTCTTCTAAAACTCTTTTATTAAATTTAAGCCAAGATAGATCTCTATCTATTAGGTAGTTATCTATTTTTTTTGATCCAAATAAAGATTTAAAAATTTTCATAATTTTTCTTTAGTTTAACTGTAGTTGTTACTTAAAAAATATTAAAGTTTTGTTAAAAAAAATTACATAAAGAAAGTATCATAATTCTTTAGGTTTAATAAATTCGTAGATTTCTCCTTTTTTATAATTAATTTTACCCCAGTCGTTTAAATTAAATTTAATTACTGCTAAAGCGCCAGTCGGATATTTAATATTTATTATTTGGTGAAACTTGTTATTTTCATTTTTTGATAATTCTATTGCTAAACTTTCTATCCCAGGATTATGACTAACAATCATTAAGTTTTTGAATTTATTCTTAGTTTTTTTAATTATTTTCATGAATTCTGACAGATTAGCCATATAAAGATTATCTTTATATAAAATATTTTTTTTTTTTTTAATGATTCTATTAGTTAATTCCCAAGTTTGCTTTGCTCTTTTAGCAGTAGAACAATAAATAATATCAGGTACAAATTTATTTGTTTTTAAATAATTTCCAATCTTTTTAGAGGCTTTTATACCTTTATTAGACAAAGGTCTATCAAAATCATCAAGATTTAAGTTATCCCAACTAGATTTGGCATGTCTTAACAAAAAAATTGTTTTCATATAGTTTTATTATTAATATATTTTTATGTTAGACAATACTGCTAAAAAAATTATTGATCTTACTGGTTTTTTTAAAAAAAAAGAATTTCAATTTGAATTAAAAAAAAAAAGCAAAATTTCTATTATTGATATTGGTTCGAATTCTATAAGACTTGTTGCATACGATAGAATTACTAGAGTTCCAAGATTAATTTATTCTGAAAAAGTTTTTTGTTCTCTTGCAAAGAATCTTGAAATAGATAATAAAATTCCAAAAAAAAATTTTAAGAAAACAATTAATGCCATAAAAAGATTTTATAAAATTTCACTAGATATTAAATCATCTGAATTGTATATATTTGCAACCGCTGCTGTTAGAGAAGCTTTAAATGGTCCAGATATAAAAGATAAAATCGAAGAAATAACAAATAAAAAAATGATAATACTCTCTGAAAATGACGAGATAACATTATCTACCCAAGGTCTCTTATCATCTTTTCCAAGCGCTAATGGAATAATGGCAGATTTAGGAGGAGGTAGTTTAGAAATTTCTTTATTAGAAAATGGTGTTTTAAAAGAATACACGTCTCTTAAAATAGGAGTTGTAAGATTATTAAATAATTTTTTATTAAATAATAAAAATTGTTTAAAAAAAATATCAAATCAACTGAATTCTATTAGTTGGTTAAAGAATAATAAAAATAAAAATTTTTACGCAATTGGTGGAAGTTTTAGAAGTTTAGCAAAAGTTCATATTTGGTCAAAAAAATATCCTCTATCTATTATACAAGGTTACACAATTGATAATCGACATTTAAAACAATTTTTAGACCTAACATCAATTATTAAACCAAAAACAATTAAAAATATGCCAGATGTTGATAATGAAAGAATTAAAACTATTCCTGTAGCTAACTTAATACTTAAATCTTTATTAGATAAAATTTCACCAAAAAAAATTATATTTTGTTCTCAAGGATTAAGGGAAGGATTTCTTTATTCTTTATTACCTAAAGAAGATAAAAATATTGACCCTTTAATTTTTGTTTCTAAGAAAATGGCAAAAAATTTTAATAATTCTTTTTTTGATGGAGAACTTATTTTTAATTGGTTAACACCAATTTTTCAAAATGAGAATGAAAATTTTAGGAGATTAAGATTATCTGTTTCGTATTTATCAGAATTATCATATTGGCACAATTTCAAAGACATAGAATGTGATTACGCCTTAAATACAATATTATATTATCCTTTTCTATCATTAACTCATGAACAAAGAATATTTCTTGGACTCACATTATACACTGCTTGTGGTGGTAAAATAAATAAGCCAGTTATAGCAAAATATATTAAATTGTTAAAAAAAGATGCTATAAATGCCGCATGTATTCTAGGAAATGGAATAAAATTAGCTTATTTAGTGTCTGGCGGACTATATAGAAATTTAAGAGATTATTCTTTAACAGTTTCTAATAATGATATTTTTCTTATAACATCAGATAAAAAAATAATTAAAACAAGCGTAAAGATAAAAAATACACTTAAAAAAATATCTAAACTAATAAAAATTAAAAAAATAAAACTTGTTAGCACTAGATCTGAAGCAAAAAAAATAATTTATAAATAAAGTAGTTATTTGTAACAAAATTGTAATAAAAGTTCTCTAAAATTAACATTCTATGTACATAATCCTAGCGATACTTCTTTGTTCCGTTTATGGGTTCTATTTAGGAAAAAAAAAATCACAATCTTTAATCAGTAAAGATAATCTCAATGATTTAAATTCAAAACCTAATTATCACGGCTATTACATATTTTTTTGGTGTTTAATCCCGTCAATTATGGTTTTTATAACATTTTCAATTTTTGGAAATATTATAACAAAGTATTTAGTTTTAGATATGGTGCCTGATTTAGTAAATGTTTCTCCATCAAACATTGATTTTTTATATTCACAAATTAAGTTAATGGCTTCTGGAGAAGCTGATGCTTTTAGCACAGATGAGAAACTAATTCCAGCTGTTGATAAATATAATTCATTACAACAAATTATTACAGTCTCCTTGTCTTTAATTATTTTATGTGTGATATCTACAGTATTAACTTATTTTAAAAATAAAATTTCATTAGCTTTTGCTGCTAGGCAAAAAGTTGAAAAAGTTTTTAAAATATTATTATTAGCTTGTTCTGTTGTTGCTATTTTTACAACTATTGGGATTGTACTATCTTTATTATTTGAAAGTTTTCGTTTTTTTAAATCAGTAAATTTTTTTGATTTCATTTTTGGAATGCATTGGAGCCCTCAAATTGCAATTAGAGAAGATCAGGTAGGAAGTTCTGGCGCCTTTGGATCTTTACCAGTTTTATCTGGAACTTTACTTATAACATTTATAGCAATGTTTATTGCAGTCCCAATAGGATTATTTTCTGCTATCTATTTATCAGATTATGCACATAGAAAAGTTAGAAACATTGTAAAGCCAGCATTGGAAATATTAGCAGGTGTTCCAACAGTTGTTTATGGTTTTTTTGCTGCTTTAACTATGGGCCCGTTTATTAGGAAAATCGGTGAAGCTTTAGGATTAAATATTGTTTCTGAAAGTGCACTTTCAGCAGGTCTTGTGATGGGTGTTATGATTATACCATTTATATCCTCTTTATCTGATGATGTAATAAATGCAGTACCTCAAAGACTTAAAGATGGGTCTTATGCATTAGGTACAACTAAATCAGAAACAATGCGTCAAGTTATATTACCTGCTGCTTTACCTGGAATTGTTGGATCTATTTTATTAGCTGTATCAAGAGCAATAGGTGAAACAATGATCGTTGTTATGGCAGCCGGTATGGCAGCAAAATTAACTGCAAATCCTTTTGAAGCTGTAACCACAGTAACAGTTCAGATAGTTACGTTATTAGTTGGCGACCAAGAATTTGATAGTCCAAAAACTTTAGCTGCTTTTGCGTTAGGACTAGAATTATTAATTTTAACACTATTTTTAAATTTAGCAGCTTTGAACATTGTTAAGAAATACAGGGAAAAATATGAGTAGTTTAACAATTAACGATGTAGTTCAGCCTATTAGTTCAAAAAGAAGAAACAAAGAAAAGCTTTTTGAGATATATGGGATTGTTGCAATTTTATTTGCGATTAGTATGTTGCTAATTTTATTTGCTAGTATTTTTAGTAAGGGTTACTCTGCTTTTTTTCAAACAAGAATTATTTTAGATATTGAACTACAAGAACAAGTTGTAGATCCTGATGGAGCAAGGAATATAGATGTAATTCGTGGTGCAAATTATACAAAACTTATAAATAACTCTCTTTATGATATTATGGATATTGATAGTTCGCATCCAAAAGCTAAAGAAATAAGTTCTATATCTACATATAATAATATGTTGTTGATACGCGATTATGTTGTATCAAATCCAGATCAAATCGGAACTATTAAAAAATTTAATTTAATAGCATCTGATGATGTCGATCAATATATCAAAGGCAACATAACTGTTACAGGTATATCGGAAAATAATAGAAAAATATCTAATTTTCAAGTTGATGCCATAAAAAAATTAGAATCAAATGGAAATGTATTAAAGGTTTTTAATAAAACATTTTTTACAAAATCTGATAGTAGAGAGCCAGAAGTATCTGGAATATTAGGTGCGTTATTAGGATCCTTTTATTGTTTATTAGTAGCTTTGTTTGTAGCAGTTCCATTGGGTGTGTTTTCAGCTATCTACTTACAAGAATTTGCCAAAAAAAATAAATTTACTGATTTTATTGAAATAAATATTAACAATCTAGCTGCTGTACCTAGTATTGTATTTGGATTACTTGGCTTATCAGTTTTTATTAATTTTTTTCATTTACCCAGATCGGCACCATTAGTTGGAGGATTGGTTTTAGCATTAATGTCTCTTCCTACAATTGTTATTGTAACAAGGGCATCTTTGCTAGCTGTTCCTGATTCAATTAGAGATGGGGCAATGGCTTTGGGAGCTTCTAAAATGCAAGCTATTTTCAACCAAGTTTTACCACTTGCGACTCCTGGAATTTGTACAGGTGTTATTATTTCTTTAGCAAGAGCACTTGGTGAAACAGCTCCATTATTAATGATAGGGATGATTGCATTTATACCTGATATACCAACTTCAATAACAGATCCATCAACAGCTTTACCTGCACAAATTTTTATGTGGGCTGATCATCCAGAAAGAGCATTTGTTGAAAGAACATCTGCGGCTATTTTAATATTACTTTCATTTTTAATTGTAATGAATTCGGCAGCAATATATATTAGATATAAATTTGAGAAAAAATGGTAATGATATGACAGATAATAAAATTGTTTCTATTTCTAAATTTAATAAACTTAAAAAAAGCACAAGCACAAAAGTTAAAATAGTTGTTCAAAATATCTCTGTTTTTTATGGAGAGAAAAAAGCAGTAGACAATATATCAATGAATATAAATCAAAATGAAGTTACATCATTAATAGGTCCTTCAGGGTGTGGTAAATCTACTTTTATAAGATGTATAAATAGAATGAACGATGTTATAGAAAATTGTAAAGTTGAAGGAAATATATTTTTTGATAAAACAAATATTAATAATCCTTCTGTCGATATTGTCAAATTAAGAACAAGCATAGGAATGGTTTTTCAAAAACCAAACCCATTTCCAAAAAGTATTTATGATAATATAGTTTACGCTCCTAGACTTCATGGTTTAGTAAGTTCTAAAGATGAAGAAAAAGAGTTAGTTGAAAAGAGTTTAATAGAAGCCGGACTATTTAATGAAGTTAAAGATAGATTAGATGACTCTGGAACAAGTTTATCAGGAGGTCAACAACAAAGATTATGTATAGCAAGAGCTGTTGCTGTTAATCCTTCAGTAATTTTAATGGATGAACCTTGCTCTTCTCTTGACCCTGTAGCAACAGCTGTTATAGAAGAATTAATTGACGAACTAAAAAAAAAAAGAACGATTATAATTGTAACTCATAATATGCAACAAGCTGCTAGAGTATCAGAAAAAACTGCTTTTTTTCATTTAGGAAAACTTATTGAGTTTTCAGATACAGAGGTAATATTTACTAAACCTAAAGAAAAACAAACATTAGGATATATAACAGGTAGATACGGTTAAAAAATTTATTATATAGTTAATTATGGTTGAAAAGCACATTGTAAAAGGGTTTGATTCAGATCTAGATAGCATAAAAGAAAAAATAAATAATATTTCTGGTATAGTCGAGTCTCAATTATCTTATTGTTATGAAGCATTAAATAAAAGAGATGTTGTTTTAGCAGAAAAAGTTATTGAAAGAGACAAGCAAATAGATAAACATTATCAAGAATTACTTGATTTATCTGTTAGACTTTTTGCATTAAGACAGCCTTTCGCAAATGATTTAAGATATGTTATTTCTTCATTAAAAATTGCATCTGACTTAGAAAGAATAGGAGATCAAGCTAAGAATATTGCTAAAGCAGCCAGATGGCTCTCAAAGCTACCTCAAAATCAAACAGTTTTATCAAGTGATAGTTTATTTAATATTATTAATACAAATTTTAGAAAAGTAGGGAATGCTTATAATGAAGAGGATTCTGTAAAAGCAAAGAAAATATGGTTTAAAGACGCAGAGGTTAATAAAGCATATGATATTCTATTTAGAGAAACATTAACTTATATGCTTGAAGATCCAAGAAATATTGCTAGCTGTAGTCAAATATTAGCAATTGCAAAAAATTTAGAAAGAATAGGGGATCATACTCAAAACATAGCTGAAATGGTTTTTTATTACGTTACTGGAAGTCATATTGAAAATAAATTAAGTTCTACTGAATTAAAAGAATATTCTTCACAAAAAAAATATAAAACAAATATTTCAAATATTTTTAAAAAAGCAAAGCTTATAGCAAAAAAATAATATGAAGACAAAATTGTTATTAGTTGAAGACGAAGAGCGTTTAGGTGTAGTATTAAGAACTTTCTTTGAAAAAAAAAACTTTAGTGTTGATATCGTAAAAGATGGTGAAGATGCTATTTTTCAAGCAGAAAATACAAAACCTGATGTTATTTTACTTGACTGGATGTTGCCAAATATGTCTGGTATCGAAATTTGTAGACAAATAAGAACATCTAAAAGTATAAAAAAAACACCTATAATTTTTTTAACAGCAAAAGGAGAGCAAGAAGATAAATTAAAAGGATTAGATGTAGGAGCTGATGATTATGTTACAAAACCCTTTTCTCAACTTGAATTATTAGCCAGAATAAATGCTTTATTAAGAAGAAGCAATCCTTCTAATCTTGATGATGAATTAAGTTATAAAAAAACGTTAATAATGAATTTAAAAACCCATAGAGTTAAAAGAGAGGGAACATATGTAAAATTAAATCCAAAAGAATTTGATTTGTTAAAATTATTTTTACAGAACCCGGGTAAAGTATTTTCTAGAGATCAATTATTAGATAAAGTTTGGGGAAATATTAATGTTGAACATAGAACTGTAGACGTACATATAAGAAGATTAAGAAAGAACATTAATATAAATGGAACAAAAGACTTAATACGAACTGTTAGATCTTCTGGTTATTCTCTTGATATAATTAAATAATTTATTTTCTTAATAAATTTATTTCTAATAAACTTAAATCAAACACAATACCTTTTTTCTTCTTATATTTATTAAGTTCATTTTTTAATGTATTTATAAACAATTCTTTATCTTTAACTTCAGATATCATTTGAAATGATCTTGCTTTCCACCATTTTATATGTTGTTCAGGTGTTCCGTAAATTTTTTTTCTTTTATTTTTTATTACAAGTGTGTATTCATTTCTTAAGTCAAAATATTTTTGAAATTTAAACATTAATTCTTTTTTTGTAATTCTATTAATTAAATTTGCTGCATTAAAGATTTGTTTATGATTTAAAAATTTTTTCATTACTTTAAAAACAATTTTTTTAAATTCTTTACCATCATTTTTTTCTATCATTAAAATATTTATAGACCCATTTGGTTTAATTATTCTTTTTAACTCTTTGAGCCCATTATCTATTGAATCTGCCCAATGTAATGCGAGAGTCGATATAATTTTATCAACCGAATTATTTTTTAATGAAATTTTTTCAAATCTACCTTTAACAAATTTCACTCTATTATCTTTAATTTTTTTTCTAGCAATTTTTAACATTCCATTTGCTGGTTCTATTCCAAAAAGGTTCATTTCTTTTTTTCTATATTTTTTTGTAAGTATTTCAAATACATAACCAGTTCCAGATCCAATATCTGCTATGATTTTATCCTTTTCATTTAAAGTAATTTTTTTGACAAAGTTTTTAGTTTCTTTTCCATATAAAAAATTTTTATTAATATCATTATCGTATGTAATAGAATTCTCGATTGAATAATTTTTTATAATTATTTGTTTGTTAAATATTCTTTTATCCATAATTAAAAAAATGGCGGATGGGGTGGGATTCGAACCCACGAAGGGCAAAACCCTTGCTGGTTTTCAAGACCAGTCCTTTCAACCGCTCAGGCACCCATCCGTATTTACTTATAGAATAAAATAAATGGAAAATTATACTATTATTAAATTAAATAAAAAAAAATATAATATGTTATTAAAATCATTTTTTACAATTTTATTTTTATTAGTTACTAGCAATAACTTGTCAGCAGAAAACATAGATTATTCTGTATGGCTTGATGATTTTAAAATAAAAGCGGAGAAAAGCGGAATTTCTAAAGAAACTATTGAAACATTGAATAGAGTTAAAATTATACCTAGAATTATTGAACTTGATAGAAATCAACCAGAATTTAAATTAACTTTAAGCCAATATTTAAAAAATGTTGTTTCTAATAAAAGAAAAAAGAAAGGAATTGCTAAAATAAGAGAAAATTGGAGTTTATTAGAAGCTTTATCTAAAAAATATAAAGTTCAACCACGATATATTGTTGCCTTATGGGGAATAGAAACTGATTTTGGTAGAGTAACAGGAGGATTTCCAGTTATAGATGCGTTAACAACTCTAGCTTATGATGGAAGAAGAGGAAAATATTTTTCTAAAGAACTTATAAATGCACTTAAAATTATTGATCAAGGACATATTAATTATGACAAAATGGTTGGTTCATGGGCAGGGGCTATGGGTCAAACACAATTTATGCCGTCTAGTTTTTTAAGTTACGCTCAAGATTATAATAATGATGGAAAAAAAGATATTTGGAATTCAAAAGAAGATGCTCTTGCTTCAGCTGCTAATTATTTATCTAATTTAAATTGGAGAAATAACGAAACATGGGGAAGAGAAGTCATTGTAAATGCAGATTTCAATTTAGATGAAAGTGAATTGAATTTAAAAAATAAAAAAAATATTAATGAATGGCAAAATTTGGGAGTTAGAAGAATTGACGGATCTGATTTGCCTAAAAATAATATTAATGGCTACTTATTAAAAATAAAGGATAGTAATAAAGATAGATATTTTTTAGTTTATTCAAATTTTAAAAAAATATTAAAATGGAATACATCTAATTATTTTGCTATTGCAGTTGGAACTTTATCTGACTCAATTAATATTAATTAAATGGCAAATATTTTTTTATATTTAATTGTATTTTTAATTTTATTTTCTCAAAATTTAGTTTTATCTGAAGAAAGTAAAGATGACGAACTTAATAAACCTAAATTTTATATTGGTAAACAATATAAGTTAAAAGGTAAGTGGCATTATCCAAAAAATAATTTGGATTATAGTGAAATAGGGATTGCTTCAGTAAATAAAAAAAAAAATAAAAAAACAATAAATGATGAGATTTTTTCAAATAATAAGATATTAGCTAAACATAAAACTTTAGCACTTCCAACGATAGTTAGAGTAACAAATTTAGATAATGGGTATACAATAAATGTAAGAATAAATGATAGAGGCCCAAAAAATAATTATAGGATTATTGAGTTATCAAAAAAAGCTGCAAATTATTTAAAAATTAATGAAAAAGGATTAGTTAAAATTACTGTTGTGAGTGATTTATCTTTGCAAGAACAAAATAAAATTAAAAATAAAAATAAAGATTTTTCAAATGAGAATTTAGAAGAAAATGTAGTTTTAAAAAAAGAAATAGTTGAAACTGAAAATTTAATGGATGTAGATAAAATTGATGTTAAAAAAGATAATAATCTTGTAAGAAATAATAAAAAATTTAAAAGATTAAAATTAAATTATAAAAAAATCGATGTCCCGCCTTATTATTTGAGAGTAGATATAACTAAGTTTAAAAAATTTAAAGATGCAGCAAATTTAAAAGATAAATTGAAACCAATTTATGATAAAATTCTAATTAGTTTAAATTTAATAAATAATCAAAAGTATTATAAAGTTACAACTGTGCCAATAAATAATTTACAAGAAGCTGAAGATATTTTAAAGGTTATACATAAAAAAGGCTTTAATAATGCTAAGTTATT
>Ga0310344_10001322_pt1 | contig 19004 bp, 16 predicted proteins | sample HC15DNA20200_MG_FD_203801 | JGI IMG/M metagenome (GOLD analysis project Ga0310344, IMG submission 203801) | Marine microbial communities from station ALOHA, North Pacific Subtropical Gyre - HC15-DNA-20-200_MG | ecosystem: Environmental > Aquatic > Marine > Oceanic | place: Pacific Ocean: North... | reverse complement strand
GTTGATCGAATTTTTCAGTCACTTCGATTTGGCATGTAGTAAATTCACTATCCCTCACTAATAAGATAATACGTAGTAAGAATTCGTAACACTGAAAATATTACACCAAGCATTCATCATAAACTGCAGGACTATAGTATCCTATTTCGCCTTGACACGAACTTGACACAGTATACAATCGCCCAAGGTCATCTCTATTAATTCTGCTGCAAAGTATCCAAATTACAAAACGGCAGGTTATACCGGGATAATAAACACTAGACCAAGGGAAATAGCCATAGGGTTGTAAGGGAAACGATCTTGAAAAAACTCCGCATTTTCTATGGATGGTGGATTATAGCCGCTGGTGTTTGCATCGCCGCTATGACCTCTACTTTTTTCGTGTATGGATTCAGTGCTTTTTTCATCCCGTGGAGAGATCAATTTAATTGGTCCCGGGGCTCCCTCGGAGCAATTGTAGGACTTTCTCGTCTAGAAGGAGGTCTTGTTGCACCGATCTCCGGATATTTAATCGACCGATACGGCCCACGCAAAATGATGTTTTTTGGCGTTGGACTTATGGGGGTCGGATTTATAGCTCTCCGCTGGGTATCATCCCTAACACACTTATACATCGTGTTCCTGGCCCTTTTAGCCGTCGGGTCCAGTTTTGGCACTGGGCGCCCACTACAGGTAGCGGCAGCCAATTGGTTTATTCGCAAACGTGGCCGTGCGATGGGCCTACTTATGTCTGGCTATGGCATTGGAGGGAGCTTAGTATTCTTATTTGCAATGCTCATAGAAAACTCCGGATGGCAGACTGCAGCCTTAGTGGCTGGCATAATCATGTGGGGCATCGGATTCCCATTAATCCTCATAATCAGGCACAAACCAGAACATTTAGGTTTGTTCCCTGATGGAATTACCCCATCAGAAAATACCGACCCACTTACCAGTGAATCCAATACAGACAGCCACACTGACTCACCCCTCAATCAACCATCCAAACCCAAGTTCTGGCAACGCGACACCAGGCCTGAACTCGACCTCACAACATGGCAGGCAATCCGTACCCAAGCCTTTTGGATGATGGCGTTGACATATGCAGTATTCGCGGGAGTACCAGGAATAACCACAGTTCATCTCGCCCCCTTCCTCGCAGAAGAACTTAATCTGGAATACGTATTAGCAGTCGCAGCATTATCCGGATTTGTCGCTGCTAGTGTAGTGGGAAGAATTGGATTTGGTTTCATCGCAGATTTCATGAACATCAAAATTCTGACAGCATTCTTGCTGCTAATGGTCAGCGCTACCCTTTACCTTTTCTCCACGATCCAGACCCTCTCTCAAGTACCGTTATACGTAATTTGCTTTGGGCTTGCTTACGGAGGAATTATTCCCCTGCGAGGCGTTTTGCAGGGCTATTTCTTCGGGAGAACTTCCTTTGGAACAGTCGGCGGCCTGCTGCAATTCGTAGATTTGCCTGCAACCGTTGCGGCACCTTGGTTTATAGGGTTTCTGGCAGATGAAATTGCGGGCGGATACCGTGTAGGATTCAAGCTCATCGCACTATTCGTATCCACTGCTGTAGTTGCCATACTCTTGGCAAAACGACCTCGTCCTCCTCTTCCAAATGATGCACCACCGAGTATTTTCAAAAGGAACCCTAGCAAATGAAGTCCTAGTTATGCTATAAACTATTACATGAACTCGGGAGGTACGATATGGCAGACAATATCCTTGAAGCAACGGTATGGTACGACTACATTTGACCCTGGTGCTACATCGGCCTGGCTAGGCTCGAAAAACTAAAAGAAGAATTCCCATTACATATCACCTATAAGACTTTCTACCTGAAACCAGACACACCCGAAGAAGGCATAATTCGGGAAATTCGCGAGGGGCACGAACCAGGCACGATCGTCGACGGTCATCTGGGAGATGCTGCCATAGATGCCGGAATTATCATGAAACGATCTCCTATCGTGCCAAATAGCCGATTATCATTCGAGGCATCGGAATTTGCTAAAGACAAGGGCCTATTCCCCGAGTTTCACACCGCATGCTACAAAGCATTCTGGGAAAATGGCGTAAACCTTGGAGACCCAGAAGTCCTCTGCGATCTGGCACAAGGAGTTGGGCTCAACCCCGAAGAATTGCAAACGCACTTGCAAGCGGGAACATACACCCAGCAAACTCGCGACCAATACGATGAAGCCTTGAAACTGGGAATACGGGCCATCCCCTCTTTCATTATAGGACCCTACCTCTTCTCAGGGGCTCAACCCTACGAATTCTTTCAGGAAGTTGCAAAAAGAGCACAGGACGGCAATCCGCAAACGCTACATTGATGCCATTTGGGGAAATGCCAACAGGAATATACATTAGGGATAAGTGTTATGGAATCGGAAATACAGTCCTATATAAATCACTTCGAGCAAACCCACCAAGAGCTACAATCAATTCTTAACTCACTCCCTGAGAGCGCACTTCACTGGGCTCCCCTTGAAGATGATGCCAACTCTCCTGCCATACTAGTGACCCATATGTTAGGGGCAGAAAGATTTCGCATTCATCAAATTGTTGCCGGTTATGACATTCATAGGGACCGAGAATCAGAATTCCAAACCAGTACGGCAACTCTAGACGATCTGCGGTCGACTCTCGAACAGGTAAATGCTGACACGAAGAAGATGCTTCTTAGCATAACCACTGCTGACCTGGATAAAATCAGACCTGCTGCCCGAGATTACGAACAGGCAGAATCAGGACGATGGCATGTGCTACACACTATTGAACATTTTGGGATCCACCTCGGACACCTGAGCCTTACTATCCAACTACATACCTCAAAGCATCAGTAACTTACCGTTGAGGTTCCAGCCCATTCTGATCATATTTCCGAACTCCAGGCAAGCAAAACCAAATTGCACTAACCACCAGTATTGATGCGGCTCCGCCAAAAACCATCGTTGCTCCAGCTCCTATAAGACCAGCCATAACACCTACCTCAATGTGACCTATATGGTTAGCACCCATAGCAGCAAATGAATGTGCACTGCTGGCTCGACCTAATAATCGGTCAGGAGTCGTCAACTGCACAACCGATTGCCGCATGGTCATGCTTATGGCATCTGTCAAACCAAGTACGGCTATCACCACTAACCCTAGTGCAAAACTAGTATTAAGCCCAAAGGCAATTAAGAATATGGCATATACGAATGTGCTCACTAAGACGATCAACCCTTTGCGCCCTACCTTATTCAAACTAAATACAAGAAACGTTCCTATAATTCCTCCGACGGCATCCGCAGATGACAAGAGCCCCGTCCCTTCAGCCCCAAGCCCATATAGCTGATCGGCAAATACTGGAAACAACTCTCGGTAGAAACTCACTATCACTACCCCGATATCGAGCAGATAAAGACCTGGCAAAAGGCGATGCCGCATTATGAACCAAAACCCTTCCTTAAAAGCTTCAGACACCCGAGTGGTAGCCGACGCGGTATCGGGACTTCCAGAAGCACGTATAAGTCCAGGAGCAATCGTACTAAGCACAGCACAACTTGCCGCAACAGTGAACCCAACCGAAGCCCCGAATCTTTCAAACACCTGCCAAAAAATTAATGGAACGCCTACCATAGCAACTTGTCTAGTAGCTACCTGAACAGTCACCGCATGTGGTAACAGATATCGTGGGATGACTCGAGGCAACATTGCAGGTCGTGCACCGACACCTAACATCGCAACTATGCCTGACAATCCCGTCACTACGAAAATATGCCATGGCTTTAACAACTCGGTAAACGCAAGAACAGTAATAACAATGAGCATTGCGGCCGCTGCAAACTGGCATACCACCATGAGCATTTTCCGATTAATTCTGTCAGCGAGCATACCTCCATACAAGGCCACAGGTAGTTGTAGTAACTGCACTACACCAAGCAAACCTAGTTGAGTCGCTGACCCAGTGGCCTCATACAACCACTGGAGACTCACCAAGATACGCAAAGCGTTAGCAACAGTCATGAATCCAGTACTAGCCCAAAGATACAGAAAATCCCGGTATCCAAAAACTTTTAGCGGATTCGCAGAGACGCTACCGTCCTGGAGTTCACTCATCGGCAACCATAAAAAGGCTACTCCTTCCGCAATAATTCTTTCGTCTGACGAACAACCGGATATTCTTGGTATTGCTCCAGTTTCTGCTATACTGAATTGACGAGAGACGCCGGCACACGGTATTTCAGTAATTAAGAGCTCTCTTGAAGAGCTACCAAAATACCCGACACGTCTTTTTGCCCGAACGAAATCGAGGGGGCAATCATGCCAGAACTTAGCCTTGGAATAGTCGATCAATCTCCTATCCGGAAGGGAGGCACAGTCTCCCAAGCTCTTCAAGAGACTGTCCGACTAGCCCAAATTGCCGAGAATTTAGGATACCACCGATACTGGGTAGCTGAACATCACAATTCAGGTGGTTTTGCCGGAACAGCTCCGGAAATACTCATTGGGCAAATAGCATCACAAACGAAGCACATAACAGTAGGTAGTGGCGGAGTTATGCTCTCACACTACTCATCTCTAAAGGTTGCTGAAACCTTCAGGGTACTAGAATCATTCTACCCGCAGCGCATAGAACTTGGTATCGGGAGAGCACCTGGGAGTGATCAAGGTACCGCCCTTGCCCTTGCCTACCCCAAACAGCCGGTCGACATCCAAACCTTTCCTCAGCAAGTTACGGATCTGATCGGTTTTTTGTCCGGGACTCTTCCCGAAGAACACATCTTTTCGTCAATCAAATCGCAACCTGGCCCCCCTCCAAACGTTATACCTGGCATCTGGCTACTCGGATCTAGCGACTACAGCGCAAGGCTAGCAGCAATGCTTGGCTTGCCTTTCTCATTTGCGGATTTTTTTGGCACTACTGCTGAGCACGGCCCCATGATAGCCGAGTTGTACAGGCGACACTTTCAGCCATCCGGTTACTTATCTGAGCCTAAATTCAACGTAGCCCTGCAGGTAGTATGCGCAGAAACGGATGACCGTGCCGCATTCATCTCCTCTAGTAGAAATGTGTCTCGCATAAATTCTTTAAGGGGAATACGCGAGCCGGCAGTGAGCCCAGAGGATGCATCCAAAGTCCAATTCAGCACGTTAGAACTCCAACATCTCGCACGAATCGGTAGCCATGCTATAGAGGGATCACCTTCTGTAGTAAAACAAAAGATTATCGACGCTGCTGAAACCTACCGCACAGAGGATGTCAGCATAGTAACTAACTGCTACTATTTTGAAGATCGAGTCAAATCTTTTGAACTCATCGCAGAGGCATTCAAATTAACCCCTGAACAGAGTACAGCATCTTAAAAGGAGTATTACCATGAAAATTGAAACTATTGAGATCGCCCCAGGAGAAAAACGAATCTTACTCCTCATGAATCAGGAACAGAGTAGCTCACCGGATAAAGAAGTGTTGACCTATCTCAAAGCCAACGGCATAGAGGCAAAGAAGGAATATGCCGAAGAACGAGATGGAACCGAATACAACGTGATGTACTTCGGGCATTGCTACCTTGAAGACAGAATCGGTGTCGATTTCCTCTCAGGATGGATCCAAGAACTGGAATCATTGGACGAGGAATAATGGTCCCATTTGTAAGCACCTCACTACTCAGCTATATAGGCTGTAGCAAAATGACTTCGTGGATCGTGGTAGCAAGTGTAGTCGGACTGCTCAGCATGAGTTGTAGTTCCAACACCGATACTTCTGTCTGGGAGACGATGACACCAGAAACGATAAGTGCAACTGCCACTTCCGCTCCAACAGAAATACCTGACTTGCAAACACCTACCCAAAAACCAGTGCCCACGTCCAAGCCTGCCCCGAGGTTCTCAGCTCACAGTAGTACCGGAACCCTTGTAAAACTCGACGAATTATTGGACGCCAATCAATACGTGGTGATCGTGTTTTATCGAGGGTTTTTCTGAGGTAGTTGCCGTATGCAGCTTGTAGAGTTGCAAAAAAATTACCAAGAATTTACTGCAAGGCAGGTAGAGATTGTAGCTCTGAGTCGAGACGAAAACACAGACGTAGTAGCAATGAAAAACGAAGTGAATGCAGGATTCCCAATATTGTCCGACCCAGACGCTGCCATCATGAAACTTTACGGCGTTTATAATCTACTCGGAGACGAGATAGCAGCTCCCAGTGTCTTCATCCTAGACCACGCAGGTAATATGAGAACGTCATACATTGGCAAGAGCGCAGGGGATAGGCCCACAGCGGAATCCATTCTACAAGTCATCGACCTGATAGCGAATCAAGATACGGAGTAGAGCGATAAGACCATCAGCTATCCCACTCACCGTTCAACTTGAAATGAAGAGCCTGCTAAATCTGTTACCAGCCTAACTAGAGTCCGAACTGCAACCCCAGTGTGTCCTTTGGCAGTGTATCCAGACTCCTTGTCAGTTCTTGCAGTCGCGGCTATGTCTAAGTGTACCCAGGGAATATCACCGGCGAATTCCTTGAGAAAATACCCAGCGGTGATGGTTCCTGCTGGCCTACCACCCGAATTTAGTAAATCAGCAATGCCAGTGGTGATCTGATCCCTATATTCTGGGAAAAGTGGTAACTCCCAGAACCTTTCTCCACAGAATTTTCCAGCTTCGATAACTTGTTCTATAAATTGATCATCATTTCCCATCACAGCCGATGCGACGTTCCCCAAGGCGACAGAGGCAGCCCCAGTGAGCGTAGCTACATCAACGATCCTATTCTGCCCATTGTTGATGGCGTATGCTATGGCATCGGCTAAAACCATGCGTCCTTCTGCATCCGTAGTGACAATCTCAATCGTCTTTCCCAATGCCGACGTAACAACATCAGCTGGCCGTGCTGCAGCCCCGCTTGGCATATTCTCGGTCGCAGGGACCAGAGCCATAACATTTATCTTCGGCTTAATCTGCCCTATCGCATTCATTGCCCCAATCACAGCAGCGCCTCCAGCCATATCTCCTTTCATAGCACCCATACCCTCGACGGGCTTGATGGAGATACCTCCAGAATCAAAAGTAATACCCTTACCGCATAAGGCAATGTTATTGTGTGGGTTATCAGGGTCCCCGGAATATTTCATAATAATGAAACGAGGAGGTTGTTCACTACCAGCTGCTACGGATAAGAATGCCCCCATACCCAAATTGAAAGCTTCTTCTCTACCGAAATCCTGAAACTCAATGCCCACGCTCTCGCAAACAGCCTTAGCTCTCAGCGCCAACTCAACAGGAGACAGAATATTCGCTGGTTCATTTCCAAGGTCGCGAGCAATATTGGTGGATTCAGCCAACACTTTTCCAAGATTCATGCCCTGGTTTAAGGAATCGATTTTATCTGCCGAGCTGTCTACAATGTCTAAAGATTCTACGACGGGATCGCTACCCTGAGTTTTGTATTTTGAAAAGCGATACGCCCCCAGACAAGCCCCCTCGGCTACAGCCCGCGCCGATTCTTCTGGATCCATACCCCCAATTCCTGCTCCATGAGCTATCGTCGTAATATTGACTATATTACGAGCACTGGCATACCTCACAAGTGCTCCCATTCCTTGACGAATTACTTGCGAAGAGAATGCATCCCGACTACCAAGCCCCAACACGGCAATCCGCTTCGCAGGTATTTTCCCAAATGTGTGTATCAAGGTAATTTCATTCTGCCGCCCCGTAATTTCTCCAGCCTGAATTAGATCGGAAATCACACCGTCTAGCAACACATTTACGGCGCCAGTTGCACCACCCGGTACAGTGACCCCTTGAAATAGATTAACAACAAGAAGATCTGTCTCCAGAGACCTCACATCCGCTAACTTAATTTCTAGTTTCATACACAGTACCTCCACACCGCTACTGATACCCAATCAACCGATTAATTGATGACACCTTGTGCCACTAACGCTTCAATTTGTTCTCCGCTTAAACCTACCAGATCTTGGAACACACGATAATTATCTTGATCATAAATAGGAGTTGCAAAATAGTTCCGCTCCGGGAATCCACCGAATACGCCTTGCATTCCCAGATGGGTACGAAGACCCGCTTCATATTGTTCCAACTCGATGAACTGAGATCTATGTTGCAATTGTGGATCGTTAACCAACTCTTCACTATCAACGGAAGGGAAAGCGGGAACACCAACATTCTGCAGAGTTTCGGTAATTTCTGAGGCCGTCTTGGTCGCAGTCCAACTGGCGACTAAGGCATCAAGTTCCTTCCTATTATTCATCCTGGCCTCAAAAGTTGCAAATCGAGAATCAGTAAGCCATTCAGAGTGACCCGAGGCAGTACAAAAAGCATGCCATTGCACCTCGTCATGGACTGCGATCGCTACCCATTTATCCTCACCCAAACACGGGTACACTTCATGTGGAACAGCAGTCTTATCTGAGTTGCCCATCGGAACTGCTACGCGTCCATTCATTTGAAAATCTAGCAATTGACCAGGAACCATATTCATAACTGCTTCTGCCATTGAGAAATCAATATGCATGCCCTCACCAGTTTTAGCACGATGATAAAGTGCCGATACGGCCAGATACCCCATGATCACCCCACAAATGTAATCAGGCCATGTACCGCCCATACTCATAGGTGTTCCGCCTTCATATCCAGTCATTGACGGTAACCCGGCAAATGCTTGATTAGCTGGTCCAAACCCAGTGACGTTCTGCAACGGTCCCGTCTTCCCAAGAGATGAACACGATACAAGAATCACGTCCGGTTTGATTTCCTTGAGTTGCTCATAGGTTAATCCAAAACGCTTCGCAATAGGAGTTGTAAAGGCTTCAATAACAATGTCGCTCTTTTTAACTATCTCATGCCCAATAGTTCGAGCCTCTTCTTGATTCAGATCTAAGCAACAACTGTACTTGCTATAATTCAAGGAATTAAAACCACCGCACCGGTGCCAAGTTGGCTCAGGTCCAGGAACTATGCCTCCGTGCATTCCTGCTCTAATAACATCAGGATGCGTCTTACTTTCTATTTTAATCACTTCTGCTCCCAATGTAGCAAGCCAGAGGGTAGCTAACGGGGCGGTTATCACCCACCCAAAATCCGCAACACGAATACCATCAAAAGGTAACCCAGCCATATCTTTTCCCTCCGATAACACTTAAATTATCTCCGCAGACTGCAATGCCTTTATCTCCTGTTCGGACAACCCAAGCTCTCCCAAAATCTCAAGAGTATGTTCGCCCAAAAAAGGAGCCCGCACGCGTATACTTGGTTGATTAGAAGAGAAATGAAACGGGATGCCAGGATAGGCATAGGAACCAGCTATAGGATGCTCGATTTCCTGAAAAAATCCCCTGTATCTATACTGCTCCGTGGCATAAACATCCTCAACAGTATTTACAGGGAAGCATGAAAGCCCGCCTTGCTGCCCCATTTCAAACAACTCTGCCTTCGTGTAATCCATCATCCACTCCGCAATCTTCGGATCGATCTCACCAGCTTTCTCCCTTCGAGACGCCTGATTGTCATATGATTGATTCTTAGTCCATTCAGGATTACCCATAACAGCACAAAGTTTCTGCCACATCCCGTCATTACCCAAGGCACCAAATCCAGCAAAGTAACCATCCTTACATGGCTTGAACCGTGCTCCACCAGCCGCTTCACGATGATAAACTTCTTCAGCATAAGAATACCGAGTAACATTCGGACGCTGAGTACTAGCAATAGCTTCCTGTTCAGATATATCTATATATTGGCCAACACCGTTTACTTGTTTGTGAAACAAACCCACGAAAGTAGAAAGCGCCGCCACCCATCCTGCCATAAAATATGATTGATACCCTGGTCCCTTAAGGGGTTGCTGATGTACCCTGTCCGTCACCTCACCTATAGGAGTTTCATATCCAATACCACCAGCATGAAATAATATCAATTCGCTCGCTGCGTAATCACTATGCGGACCTGTCTGGCCAAAAGGACTGAGGGAAACCATCAACAACTCAGGATTGATTCGCTGTAGCGATTCATAGGAAATGCCGAGATCTCTCAAATAAGAGGGTGGGTGATTTTCGATGAACACATCAGCCGTCAAAACGAGCTTATCGAAAACCGCCCTTGATTCAGGGCGATTCAGATCCAACGACATACTGCGTTTGTTCCAATTCAAATATAGAAACAACCCACTTTTTTCTGGATCTGGTATGTCACCAGGGAAAGGACCCGCTCTTCGAGCAGAATCGCCGAGCCTGGGCTGCTCTATTTTGATTACATCAGCCCCCATATCGGCCAATAATCGTGAAGTCCATGGACCTGATACAAACTCCCCCCACTCCACAATGCGCACACCATCAAGGATACCATCACTCATAGCCGTTCCTCCTTGACAAAGATCTGTTTTCCGGTCAGTTCCATCAAGATCTTCAATTACCCTGATTTCAACTTCAATACCACTAGAACAGTGAAGTTACAGGTATTCGAAGAAACCCGTACAGCTATTATCTCAAAGTGTTTTCATATTGACGCCACAGGGCATTAATACTATTATTGCTCCTCTGATTCCAAGGTTAACATAAGTTGCGCTTTTTTTTAATACGGGTATTCCCAAATTCATACAACCTCACGAGGAGACATAGCATAAAGACATGTTGAACGGCAATCAAAAATCATGGGAAAGTATCCAAGAGCTTTTCCACCTACAATCTCAACGAACTCCAGAAGTAATAGCAGTCAGCGACGGATCCATTGAAAAAACCTATTACGAACTAGATAGAGAGAGCGATGCGATATCCCGGGCCATACAGGCCATAGGGATCACCAAAAACGAACTTGTCGCCCTGCTAATGGAACCATCGTACGACTATATAGTAACGACGCTAGGCATCCTCAAGTCAGGAGCCGCCTTTCTCCCAATCTCGACCGACCTTCCTGAAGAGAGTATCCTTGCCATACTTCGCGACTCCTGCCCTCGTCTTCTTCTTACCGACCAAAAACAGTTCATCAGGGTACCTGCAGACACAAGCATCACGAAGATACTAATAACCGACATGGTTGACCCGCTAACGTGGGGTGATTGGACAGGGACGAATATCATCCCGACTCAAGAAACCGATGCTGCTTTCGCAACCTATACATCTGGAACCACAGGAGAGCCTAAAGGGGTTCTTCAGACACAAGTTGCTATGGTTACCTCTTATCAAGCGCGTCACGAGTTCCACCCATACCGACAAGACGAACGAGTAGCTTGTAATATTTTCTTCATGTGGGAATTCCTCCGTCCCCTCCTCCGCGGGGCCACTTGCTTCGTGATACCTGATTCTGCAATCTACACACCGAGAAAGCTCGCTAACTTCCTTGCAGTCAACAAAATCACTGAAGTGCTCGTAACTCCTTCCGTATTACAAGCGCTTGTCGCCACATCCAAGGGTACGTCTACAAAGTACAGTCTCCAATCCCTCAGAACAATTTGGTTGAATGGCGAAGTAGTCACGAATGAACTAATCCAGCAAGCAAAAAGCCATTTCCCTGACCATCTTCAGATTCTTAACACGTACAGCATTTGCGAATGTCACGATGTAGCCAACTATGACACAAACTGGGCTACACCTGACGTGCCAGGTCCACTTCCAGTTGGATACCCCAGTCAAGGTGTGACCGCTATGGTGGTGCCTATAGGGACAAGCACTCCCCTCTCAGAAGGGATAGGCGAGTTATACATTGGGGGAGCAGGCTTAGCAACTGGGTACCTCGGACAACCAAAACTAACCGAGGAAAAATTCGTCTCTATAGGAAACACCCGGTTCTACGCCACGGGAGATCTGGCGGAAATACGAGAAGACAAACTTATACTCGTGTATGGTCGCTGCGACTCGATGGTCAAGATACGAGGCTACAGCGTCTCTCTGGGGGCTATCGAACAAGCACTCCGCACTCATTGCGCTGTGTCTGAAGCTATAGTGCTCGCAAATGGAGACCACTTGGCTCAACACCTCACTGCCTACGTAATTAGAGACAAGAATTCCTCGTGGAGCATTGACACCTTAAGCTCATATAGCCACGATTTGCGCATGCTGCTATCGGATCACCTGCCTGCACACATGATCCCAACTAAGTATATAGAGATTGAGACTATCCCGATCAATCCAGTAACCGGCAAAGCAGATCACAAGGTACTAGTCGCACTAGATATCCCGCGCAAAAGCGATATAGACCTAATTAACGCGAAGTCCGACAGTCTTGAAACCCTGCTACGACAACTCTGGGCCCATAGCCTGGAAATCGATCAGGCAGCCATTACTCCCACCTCCAACTTCTTCGATCTGGGAGGACACTCGCTATCAGCAGTAACACTAATGCTAGATATAGAAGAATTCCTCGGGACAGAACTTGAAGGCACGGAAGTGTATGACCACCCAATCTTCGAAGACTTCTTGACCAATTTGGGTTCAGAGCAAAATCATGTAGCTAAGAACTATGATTCACTGAGATACTGGGAAGATGCCAACATTCCACTGGACGACTTCCTTACCTTGCCCACGGAATCTAACGATCAACACGGTCCAAACGGAAATGTCCCTCCAACCGTCCTAATTACTGGGGCCACAGGATTCCTCGGGAGTTATCTCCTAGACTCAATTATCAACCGTTTCGATCCAGATACAACAATTTACTGCCTGGTGCGCCATGCACCACTACTTACACCTTATGATAGGTTGCAGAACGCTGCACGTTCCTTGGGAATAAATAGCTTCTCAGTGGCAGCGGACCGGATCATCGCCGTAGAGGGCGATATAGAAAAACCGTACCTGGGATTAGCAAAGAGCCTGTACAAAAAGCTTAGTCACGACGTAACCACTATCTTTCACTGTGCGGCGAATGTTAACCTCCAATATAGCTATGATCAACTGCGCAATTCCATTGTCATGGGCACACGCGAGGTACTCAATTTTGCCACGTACCGAACAGTGAAATCCCTGCATTATGTTTCCTCAAATGCCGTCTTCCCTGACATTCCAGGTAGGCTCTATACTGATAACACCGACATATCCTCATTTGGTTCGACGCTCCGCGGCGGATATAATCAGGCAAAATGGGTCGCCGATCGTTTAACCCAGCGGGCACGAGATGCACGAGTTCCCATAAACATCTATCGACCAGGGAATATCGGCCCAACTACCAATACCGGATCTTTCAACCATAAGGACCTGCAAACCTTAATAATTAAAGCCTGCATGATGCTTGGCGTAGCGCCTTCAGAATCCAGTTGGAAATTCGAAATGACCCCAGTAGACATAGTTGCAGATACGATAGTTCAAGCCGCCCTATCAGAAAACTACAACAAAAATTATAATATAGTGCAGGAGACCCCAATCGACTCGTATCTTATTTTTTCCAGATTAGCATCCCTTGGATATATCAGGGGATTTATCCCCGTTGATGAATGGTTCGCGAAGGTCGCAGTACGCGGCAAGACTTTAGTGGACAAGGACTTAATCATCACCGGATCTGCGAAGCTGATGGCAACGCACGCTCTTACGCCGAATGCATCATTTGCTTGTGAAAACTTCATCGCCTCACAGAGCCAAAATGATCCATTGCTTACACCTGCCACCACTAAGTACATTGACCAATTCTTGCAACTCATATATACAGCTATGGGCAACGACAACAATCCGGACCCCAATACACCCCCACACAACCAAATACCTCAAGGAAGCACACTATGAAACTTGATGGAAAGATAGCCCTAATATCCGGAGCTAGCCGAGGCATCGGCAGACAAATTGCACTAACCTTCGCAGCAAACGGGGCACACATAGTCGCAGGTGGCAGAAATCTACCAGTGGTATCGGCCCTGATAGACGAGATCAGAGCACTGGGTGGCCAGGGAACACCCGTACTCCTTGATGTTACAGACAACGAGCAAGTAGAGAATGCCACCAGAGACACGATAGCATCTCTAGGGCAAATAGATATTCTGGTCAACTGTGCTGGTGTCATTATCTACGACACCCCCGTATGGAAAACCACGATCGAAGAATGGGATAGCATGATGCAGGTCAACCTGAGGGGTACTTTCTTGTGTTGCAGGTCCGTGGTACCACACATGATCAGACAACAGTCTGGGACCATAATCAATATTGCTTCGTCGTCCGCTCGAATGGCAGACGACGATCTTGGCCCATACACCGCCTCAAAATGGGGTGTTGCAGGATATACCACATCTCTTGCACGTTCAGTGAGGCCGCATGGCATACGAGTGAACGGACTGAACCCAGGATGGGTGGATACCGATATGTCTCGGGCGTTCATACCTGAGGGGGATGCTGAATGGAGCACTCCCACAGAAATATCCAATGCTGCTTTATATCTTGCCACCGATGCTCCACGCGACATGACAGGGCAATTTCTTGACATATTTGGCAGCTAGACTTGTAGACACTAAAGTGCCACCAGCAGCGAACTCTACTCAAATTCCTCATTGTGATATCATTGCCAGATGCTACGAATGCCAATTTTATACCTGCTCATGGTCACCTTGGTCCTAACGATACTGTCGTGCCAAGGCGAAACGGAACCATACAACTCTGATGCGGCAAGCCTCAGTGCGACAAAATGGCTTGAACTTGTCGATTCCCAAAATTACAAAAAAAGCTGGGAAACGGCTTCTATAGCGTTCCAAAATCAAATTGGAGTGGACGACTGGATCAGTACTGCTATGACTGCTCGGGAACCTCTAGGTAAAGTGATTTCAAGAGAATTAACAAATCAAACATACAAAACATCGCTCCCTGGGGCTCCAGATGGTGAATACGTAGTCATGGAATTCACCACAGCCTTCACCAACAAAAAATCAGCAATCGAAACAATTACGCCGATGCTTGACGAAGACGGCCAATGGCGTGTCGCAGGATACTATATCCGATAAGACTTATTACACATACGGAGTGCGAAAGCACCTGAATGTATAACCTAAATTTTCCGGAGTCCAGATGAACATCCTCCGAAGATTCATCGCAATAATCTTGCTGCTGACCCTCATTCCTATCAGCTCTTCCTTGGCGGTCTCGTCTCTGATCGTAGGCCAAGTGTCGGATCCAATATTCTGGAAAAACCACCTGCACGATTCGGGAATATATAGCGTCCTGCACACCGATCAAGTATTGCAGGACGCAGTAATCGAATCTTTGATATCCGAAGAACCATCCTCAGATATAGAGGCATTCATGGAAGAAGCAATCGCGAGGGCATTACTAACCAGCTTCAGCAATCCAGAATGGATCGAAGGTACAACCGTTACGGTCGTGGATGAAGCGATACCCTATCTTTCCGGGAAAAGTGATTCACTCACAATCCAGCCCGAACTCACAAGCAGAATTGCACCAGTACTTAGCTCCCTTGAAGAAAGTCTGATAAGTGATGAATTCTACGACATAGTACTGATAGAGGCTTGGAAGGCCTTAGAAACAGATCTCTCCAATCTCTCCATATCAGGCATCCCTCTACAGATAAGTATCACTGAGAAAGCCTTCCTAGCCATACTTCAAAGCAACGAGACCAAGGAGTGGTACATCCAGACAGTCACCATTTTGCTAGACGACATGGAAGCGTATCTTGAAGATCAAACGACTGTCCCACCGTCTCCCTTTGATGCGCCATTTGAAGCATTGGTAATAATCTTAAGTCCCCAAATTGCAACCGTGATAGATGCGCAAGTTGAACGAATTTTTTCTTTCCTACCGTCCTGTTCGCTGCAAGAGATTGTAGATGCGACAGCCACTAATCCTTCATTAGAAGAAGTCGGTATCGCTCTAATCACTTCAACTTCCCCCTGTGTTCCTCCGGGCATCACCTATCCTATGGCAAAAGAATTACTAAATGTTGACCTCGAACAACACGTCTCGGACTTGATGTCTGAGATGTTATCAGACCTCATCCAGCAAGATATACGAAAGGATGCTGAAGCAGAAATACTTGATATCCTTGGGCCGATCAAATGTGCCATACACAATCCACCCATAGTGGAAGCTACCGCCATCACTATTCCCAATACCGATACACATAGCCCATGCACATCGAAAATGGAACTAGAACCACTGCAACAGCTTGCCAAAACGAGGAATGCCTACTTACCTGCAATCACCGTCCTTCAGTCCCCCTTTGCTCTCCCAATTTCACTACTACTTGCGCTAATCCCGGCAGTCATCGGTTCTCCTAGTCTTCGGGGAAAGCTTAAGTGGCTCTCCGGATTCGCAATACTATACGGAACGATAATCTTAGCTGCAGGAGGCGCACTGTGGACTCTTGGGTCAGTAGTTGAAGAGAATATTGCAGCAGAAATACCACAAGAATACCCAACCCTATCGCTGGTAATTTCAGATTTCGCAGGCACCGTATCCCATAGCTTCTCGGGCGAACTCTTGCCCTACGGATCCGTGGTTGGGATAAGCGGAATCGGTGTATTCGTGCTAGTACACCTAGCACGTCGCAGAGGGTCAATAAACTCGTCCCAAACTGAGCAGTGAAACCACTAAGTAAACGGCCCGCGGATTAAGCTCATGCACCCGCCCTTTACCCACGAGTCGTATCAAGGTAAAATGACGTGGGTAATCTAGCACGCAGGACGATTCCCCTAAATAGGAGTGTAGCTCAGCCTGGGCAGAGCACCGGTCTCCAAAACCGGCGGTCGGGGGTTCGAATCCTCCCACTCCTGCCATGACCATCACGAGGGTCCGTCATAACTGACGGACCCTCGTCATTCTCTCCACAATGCCACATCTTTTACGTCATACAGCACAGCCCAAAGCGCTAAGATCCGATAAATGAAACGTGCTGCACGATTTTGGAGGAATTAACATCTGCCCTGACAGGGAAGCAGACTGATACCACAAGAGAGTGGTACCCCTGCCCGGACTCGAACCGGGGCACACGGTTTAGGAAACCGTTGCTCTATCCGCCTGAGCTACAGGGGTAAGTGGTGGAGATAGGGGGACTCGAACCCCCAACCTCGGCATTGCGAACGCCGCGCTCTCCCAGTTGAGCTATATCCCCAGACTCTTTGAGTGTATAGGTTGGCGTGGTTCTGTGTGTGGCGATTATAGCAACCGTGTTTCCCGAGTGTCAATTAAGATGCTTGGAGCAATGTACAAGACATGCTATCCTGTTCGTAGATACAATTTTACTACTACTCTACAGTTGTTAAAGCAAACTCAACTTACGGCACAGCGTGCCGAACAGTCAGGGGGATATCTGTGCCCAGAGCACCACGGGGAACAAACGATGTACTTCCAGCCCAACAGCACTACTGGGAACATGTCGAGACGGAAGCCGAATCAATATGCAAAATCTTTGGGTTCGACCGAATTCGCTTACCCATGTTTGAAGATTCATCTTTATTCGTGAGGGGTATAGGGGAAGCAACTGATGTGGTGGAAAAAGAAATGTATACGTTTCTTGATCGGGGAGGTGATTCTTTAACCCTTCTCCCGGAAGGGACTGCATCAGTATGCCGGGCCTACATCCAACACGGCATGCATACTATGGTGCAACCAGTGCGGTTATTTTACTTCTCGCCCATCTTCCGCTATGAGCGCCCCCAATCAGGTCGGTACCGCCAGCATCATCAGTTTGGAGTAGAAGCACTCGGTTCCGAGGATCCAATTATAGACGCTGAAATTATTGAACTAGCGAGATCCTTCTTGAACCGGCTGGGATTATACGATACAACCCTGTTTGTGAATTCAATTGGCTGTCCCACGTGTCGAGTTCCTTATGGCAAAATATTGAGGGAGTATTACCAAGCTAAATTAGACACAATGTGCCAAGACTGCCAATCACGATATTCCAGAGCTCCTTTGCGTCTCTTGGACTGTAAAAAACCTACATGTCAACCCTTGGCTCTTGACGCCCCACATACTATAGACCACCTCTGTTCTGATTGTAGCCAGCATTGGGAACAACTCTTGAACTACCTCTCTGCAATTAATATTCCCTTTGAGATACGCCATAGTATTGTCCGTGGTTTAGACTATTACACGAAAACAGTTTTCGAATTTCAGCCAAATAATGAAGCAGGTTCCCAAACTACAATCCTAGCTGGCGGAAGATATGACGGATTGATATCCCAAATTGGAGGCCCGTCGACTCCTGCTATCGGATTTGGGTCTGGAATTGAGAGGCTGGTGATGAATATTCAGGCCCTTCAGACCAGATCGCCTGCAGACAATGAAAGACCGGTAGTAATAACCGCAGCAGGATCAGTAGATCAGCACATTCTAGTCCAGAAAGCTGCGGAATTGCGCAGTCAAAATATCTATACTACGATAGTCCCATCTGGAAAAAGCATGAAAGCCCAGATGCGGTATGCTGGAGCAATCAATGCTCGATTTGTAATCGTTTTAGGAGAGCAGGAACTATCGTCCGGAGTCATTCAAGTCAAAGATATGGATAGTGGATCTCAAGCGGAGATATCAGCAACATCACTTCCCGAACATATCATCTCACGACTGCAATCCACCCAGAGCTAACGAAAGTCAATAAGTGCACCTCGTGCACATGACATGATTCTATCTTAGTCAAGGAGCTAATTTCTGATGCAAGCGAGCATAACCCAACAGCTCGAGACCATTAACGAACGCTATAAAGAGCTAGAAGACACCATCAACAACCCAGAATTTGCTACGGACTACTCCAAGATACAGGAAGTTGCAAAAGAGAAGTCAAGTCTTGAAAGTGTTGTGGCACTTTACCATCGATACCGAAAAGTACAAACAGAAATCAATGACACCGAAGAAATCATAGCTCATGAAAATGATAAAGAGCTCGTGGAACTTGCACTCGACGACCTGTCGACGCTCAGGATTGAGGTTGGGACCCTTGAGACAGAACTTTTAGCAGCTTTGCGCCCTAAGGATCCAAGAGACTCAAAGAACGTAATTATTGAAATACGAGCTGGCACCGGTGGGGGTGAAGCTAGTCTCTTCGCTGGAGACCTGTACAGAATGTATGCAAGA
>Ga0310344_10001320_pt1 | contig 19019 bp, 16 predicted proteins | sample HC15DNA20200_MG_FD_203801 | JGI IMG/M metagenome (GOLD analysis project Ga0310344, IMG submission 203801) | Marine microbial communities from station ALOHA, North Pacific Subtropical Gyre - HC15-DNA-20-200_MG | ecosystem: Environmental > Aquatic > Marine > Oceanic | place: Pacific Ocean: North... | reverse complement strand
GAAACTATTTGGTCTTTCAAGGATTTCACAAAATGATGTATCGCCTTCAGTTGCAAATCAAGATGTTCACTGTAATCTGTCCATTCTAGGTCAAGTATGCGTGTATTCCGTAGGAATGGGGTGAGAGTAAAAATTACAGCATCAATACGTCCATGTTTCAGCAGTACATTACTAACAACCTCTCTAATATCATCTTTATTCCTAGCATCACATCGCATACATAACAGTTCATCCCCGAGTGGCCCCGTTAACAATTCGTCAAGTTTATTTCTATGTTTATTGTAGGTAGTGCACACTTTCATTCCATCACCGAGTAAACGCCTTGTGACAACAGATCCAATTCCACCATTGCCACCAACGACAAGCGCTACTCTCGATTTCATCTTATCCACTAGCGGCATGGACTAGTTCGTACTTGATTGCACTATCAACTCGTTAATTTGACTTTGGCTTCGCCAACCACGATCAAATCGTCACCACGGTAAATTTCCATTTTTAGAGTGACAATCATTATCGCATCAGATTTGTCAGTTACAGTCCCCCTCACTTCAACCTCTTCACCATAGAATAGTGGGAGTCGAAATTGGGCCGTCTGGCTTAAATACAGACTTCTTTCCCCTGGACAGTACATGCCAACTAGAGTAGAAAACAGACCTGCCAACAGCATCCCATGGACGATATTGTTACCGAATCTGCTCTCTTTGCCGAAGTCACTATTAACATGCAACGGGTTCCTGTCACCGGTGAACTGGGAAAAACGCAACCCATCTTCTCTCGTTATAGTCCTGTGAAAAGAGCTGACGTGACCAATCTCTATCCCCCCATAGTCGTGCTTCTCGGCACTAATTTTCATCACCGACACCCAGTACAGATTTTCTAGTCCGCACCTTTCAAACTCACATTGTGCCGTTCAAGAGCCTCACGAATATCCTTCACGCACTTGACCTCATAGACCTCAGCCATCGTGAAATGCACATTAAATTCCTGCTCGAGCGCTGACACCATCATCAGGGCGTTGTATGAATCCCAACTAGGTGTATTTCGTGGCGATGTTTCATCCGTTATCGAACTCTCTTCTATTTCTAGAATTCCCGAGAGAACTGCCAACAATTTCTCGTTATTCTCTAGCATGGATCAACCTATTACGCGGCAATGGAGTACTTGTGATGTTGGTATTAACATCTGGCTTTCGTGGTCGAGAATAGGAGTCTCTAAAACTGTCGTGAGGTGTTCGCCATCGCTTGTCTAATGGGTTCGCATTCGCATCGACCTCTTACCTGAGTCTAGCGAGACCCATCAACACAGACACAGAGTCAGCGGGACCGTGACGTGACGCCCCCCACTGCAGCGCCGGCATCCACTATTTGTGAAGCAGTCATCTGGTTAATAGTATTCCTGTAATCGAGTATGCGGTCCATGGTCAGTCCCTTGCCGAGCAGATAGGCAATCTCCCAAAGTGTGTAGTCCGGGTTGACAGCAACTGGCCCGCTTATGTCCAAGAACAGCTGATCAAGTAAAGTACACGCTTCGTGGGCATTCATCGTAGCGTGGGACCATCTCAACCCGCTACCCTTCAGCTTGTATTTGTCTGCAACCTTGTGAACCGGAGTATGGTGCAGATAGTAGAACGGTTGCAGGAAGTAAAAATCGAGTTTCGAATTCTCAATAAACTCGGCCGTTGCGGAGACTGTCTCGGGCGTTTCTCCAGGATATCCAACAATGAAAGCTCCCACCGTCATTATGCCTTGGTCTTTGAGCCACCTGATGCTTGGGGCATAGAATTCAGTTGCACTCCCTTTGTTCATATTTTGAAGGATTTCGTCCGATCCCGATTCAATACCGAGGAACACGCCCTGACAGCCGCTACGGCTCATTTTCTCCACCAGCTTTTCATCTACGAACTGGCCCCTGAGGAACGAGTACCAGGGTAAGTCGAGACCGGCCTCAATCATTCTATCTAGCAGCTTCTCGAAGCGGGGCCGTGGCACGTTGAATGTGTCATCGACAAAGAACACCGCGCCTGCGCCGCTGTCCTTTGCGCTCCGAAGCGTAGCCATGACATTGTCGAGGTCCATTAGGGCCAGTTCCCCAGCGATCGTCGGGTAGGAACAGAACGCGCACTTGAAGGAACAACTTCTGGCCGTTCGTAAGTGGACGATCGCCCCCTCCTCGATCCCCTTGCAATCAATCAACGTATCGTTGATGTCATTATCTTCAATAGCCCTAGAGTTAATAGCGACCTGGCCGTCCTCATTCTTCCAAATCAGATTGGACACCTCACTCAACTTGTTTGGCCATGCATTGCAAAGTTCAAGAATTGTACTTTCCCCTTGAACGTCATTTACAAACGCGTCACACCCAGAACTAAGCAGATAATCTCGCTTTTCTTGGTCGCCCATGTACATCAAGGTGGTGAAGATGTGATGCCCCCCGGCCACGAGAAACACTTCAGGAAGATGCCTCCGAATGAGCTGACCAGCGTCACTTAGGTGCCTACCACTTAAAACAAACGTTGTGCTCAACACGACGACTTGTGGGCCGAAATCTTGCAGGCTGCGGAATTCCTTATCCACGTTGTCTGAATCCAGGTAGTTGACGTGGACTACGTCAACCCCGTTGCGCCCCAAGTGAGACTGTAAAAGGAGACTTGCACAGAGTTTCATCTCCCAAACTGAGAATTCGTCCTGCCGAGGGACGCCAAGCATCTTTTTTAGGTAAGCAATGTGGTCAACCAGTTTGTCGCCATCCGTTAGCACCCGCGTGTATTTATGAAGACCAAGAAGTAACTCACGCTGCTTGGGATCGTCATGGATCTGAATGGTCGTCGGAGCCGCGGCAATGTGCCCGATGACCGCCAACCTAATAGGCAAGGGAATCTTCTCCTCCACACTCGTGACCCGATTCACTCGCTACCGTAGCACGAACCAGAACGTAGGTACGAGTGTTCGCTCGGAACTGGACCATTAAACTTGATTTCCGAAGCATTCCGTTCGCTGCCGACCTGGAACCCCCTGCCAGCCGGGTCGAAAAAATGACCCACGAACTCTTACGATATCTGTAAAGGGAACGCGCGTATTCCCAACCACCTGAACACAAACCTATTCATAAAGTGTCCGGCTCTAGAAGCGAAGATACACTAGGCGCACGGCAAACATTAAACGAACATGTACCTTCTGACAGACCTAAGTCAACCGGGAAACTCTGCTTAATGTATTCCAACTTTTCTAGTTCTTGACACGAACTCTCATCAGGCTCAAATGTGAAGGCCTCGACGTAATCTCGAATGCTTTCCCACCGTGGCTCAAGCCCACCTCTTGCGCCAACATCAATGAGCTCGATTCGCGAATTATGCAGGTAACGCTTTAGCGGCCGATTTTTCCACCCACATAGTCCATCTATCAACCACTGTTTAAGCCTTTGCATCTTGCGCTGACCCCGATCGTTGCCCGTCTCATCGCCATTAACTCAGAAGCGTATATCTTTGGCGACCCCTATTTTCAGGCCTCAGTATCACGTCGTTGCTCTAGACGACATACTACTGTTACCACTTCGAGACAGCCAAGGAAGTGTCACAATCCCCGACTGCACCAACAATTCCGCACGGTCAAATTCATCCTGAGTATCGATATGAAGAGCACGTACATCTGGCATCTTGTACAGTAGGTTCTCTTTACCTCGACGCCATTGTAATTCGCCACTTCTGATGAATTCACTCCTCCATAGATAGAGAAGCGCATTGATCCGATAGACGGGAGGAACATCTTGGCGCCGGGAATAATCTGCCCCGGCTTCGATCAAATCGACCATTCGGCCATTGCGCTCAAGCACACAGTGCCAGATCGGATTAAAATCCGGCTCAGACACCCCGATAATACCGGTTGCACTCGGTGTTTCTCGGAGTTGCTGAAGCGCATTCGTAACGTCTTCCGGCAAGCGGCCTGGCGATGTGGGATCCAGTAACAGGACATAGTCGTAACGGATTCCAGATGCCTCTTCGATAGTACGAAGCGCGTGGGTAAGTACTGGCAACGTCGGGGAATCATCCCTTGCCAACTCGGCCGGCCGACTAAAAGGAACCTCTGCGCCAAAGCGAAGAGCAACAGCTGCTATTTTTTCGCAGTCAGTCGAAACCACGCAACGCTCAATTTCCGGACATAGCTTCGCTAGCAAAATCGAGTGCGCGATCAGCGGGAGCCCCACAAAAGACCTGATGTTCTTACCCGGGAGACCTTTTGACCCACCCCGCGCAGGGATGATCGCAAGCACGCCACTCGAGGAAGACAGAGACCCGCCTCCTTCTTTAGTTTCGCCAATCGAGGTAATCGAGCCGGACGTCATTTAAATTTCCGAGAAAAATTCCATGCCTCAGATGGCTCGCCGGTTACTCGCTTGAACTTGCAGAAAAATGGCCATGGGTGGATTTACTGTTTACCTCCTTTATCTTATCTGCTCCCCATTGCGCACTGTAACGCTCAGCCGCATCGGCCAGCACAGTATTCCGACTGAGGCCTGCTGTGAAACCATCGAGCAACCAGTGTAGATAAGTCCCAATGCGTTTGGCTGCAAGGCCATCCCGAAACGGATCGAGCTCATCCAGCATAAGTGACCAATCACCTAATCCTGGAATGCTCCCAGGCTTGACCCTACACACTTCTAGCGCACGCCACAAATCAGACCAAGTCTTGAACACCACGCGGCCCTCGCCTAATCGAAACATGGAACTCACATGCCAACCCTCGCGGTCTAGAAGCAGGGTAGGCACGCCAGCGAGCGCTGCTTCAAGGCCAGCAGTCGCGGCAACTAAATGTCCATGAATAGCAATATCCGAAGCGAGCGCTGCCGCTGCCGGCGGGTCTGACCCGTGAAGGGGACCGCCATCGAAGATATGACAACGGCCAGACGCCAGAGCACGCTTGAGCAATGCCGCAACTGGTCCAAGTCGTCGTCGTAAATTTGAAGGAAATTTCGGTTTCACAACAAGTCCGAGTGATGGGTCAGCTAGCAGTTTCTCCAACACGAACACATAGTTCTCCCGCATAAATTCATGGCCAGTATGCCACCGAGAGTCATCGTTCGAGTTTTCATCAAAAAATGCCACGATGTACTCTGCACCGCGTCTCTGAAGCTTCAACCGCAGGGCGGCGGCGTCATTGCGCAGCAGAGGGAAACGATGATCTCCGAAATAGCCTACTGTCACATGGTAGGGAATCACGGACCCAGAGCTCCGCTCAACCTCTCCATCAATCCGCCCGAACCCGAACATGAGATCTATGTCGACCTTCTTGTGGGGGCCCGCATCAGGCTGGCACGAGCGCTGGTACGCAGCGGAAACACCCCCAAGATCTTCCAATGCTTCAGGAATCGCCTTATACCTCGCGTCGAAATGACGCCAAGTCAGGTAGACCTTTATACCTCTCTGCAAGAACAACTCTGTCCAGTATTCCCGATCAAGCTCATAACTACAGACGGTCTGCCGGAACCACTTTGCTTCAAGACTAGCCCCTTTGGTAGAGTCCATTCCTTTAACATGCGCCTTCCGGAAGCCTGGCAAATGAGTAAAGAAAGGGACATCCGCAACAGTTGTAGCGCCCGGATAAAGAGCCAAGCCTTCGATACCACAATCAGAGAGTTCATTCCATTTGGTTTGATCAAGGGGATCCTGTTCAAACTCGAACAAAAGCAAGAGGTCATGGCTACTCAGGTCAGATTGATGCCAGAAAAAGAGGTCTGAGTGCATTTCTGGACTATTGAGGTTGAACTGACCCTGGTAGGGAACGGCTAACTTAGCACAAAGTTTGGTCTCTCCTCTTCTTGTCCTTGTTGTGTAGTGAGCACTCTTCCTAGTTCTCAAGAAACACCAATGCCAGAGCCTCCCTCTCAGCGCTCTCACGAAGGCCACTCCCCAAGGACCAAGTAACCCTCGAACACTCAAACGCGAGAGGTGGACCGCGGTTACCGTCATAATTGACACGCCTTGGCGCTTGGCATACCTTCCGATCGCTGCACTCCATGGCCGGCGTTCCAAAAGCAAGAGGGGCCTACCCACCCTGCCGAGTGCACGAGCCTTCCATATTGCGACCTGCACCAGCAATAGAGCCCGTCCTAACGTGTTGTACTCACGCATCTCGGTTTCCACTATAGATTTGGTCACATAAGAAGCCATACGCCTTCCGGGTAGCTCCGCGAGCCAATCTCGAAATATCGGCTCCTTAATTACCTCAGCCTCCATTTCCGCCATATCCCGATACGGAATTCGCTCTCGAAGTAGCAGGCCTTCCTTATCCCGAACATCAATCATCCGAAAGGCAAGTCTCTCGACCACCACGCCGGCGAGCTGTCCGACAACCCTCCCTGCCCTAAGAAGAGCTTCTGGCCCATCAATAATGTAGCAACAGCAAACCTTCTCACGCCTAGTAAGATTCCACCACACCACCACAGGCCATCGAAGGAATACTCCAAGAGTCAGCCGCTCAATCACCAACATTTCCCTACCGCCCCAACCAATCGCCTAAGTCCAAGCACCAACCTACTCTGTACAGCTTCCACCATAAGACACGTCCGCTACGCTGTCGGCATTGCCTTTGCAATCTCTCCAGGGAGTCCCCACCGACATGTCTTATCATCGGCATCTGCAATGCGTCTCTACTCGCAGTGTGCCTTTCTTTAATTTGAAATTCCGTAACGGGTAAATGAATCGATCTTCTTTTTCGATTTTTTTACTTGACGATCACTGCCCTCAACCACAACAGTCCGAAATAAACTCTCAACATTGCTAACCCTAGTGACTATCTTCGATAGAGCGCTTGCACTGGTACCATAGCGTTTAAAGTAGTCTTGCCTTTCAGACATTTGCAACTTCGTGAACGCAAACTGGTAACTTATTTCTTCCTGTGCTCTAAAATCAGCCAGTGGCCGACCGTCGTCATCTCTCAACCAACACAAAATATCAAAATCGCTCTTCATAAAGAGCGGGGAAGTGTCTGCATCAGCATCCAACACTCCTGCCAACCTCTTCAATTCAAACTCGATCAGAGTGTCGATCTCCCGCAGCATTGTGGTTTTGTCATTATCGGTTTCAACTCTGTCTTCATTCACGTACGATCCGAGGGTTTGTCCTACGTATTCCACCCACTCAGAAACCGTAAACGCAAGACTCAAGCCTTTGTATTTGTAAATTAAATTTCCACCAACTTCCCCACGGAGAAGCTTCATGTAATTTTCATCTTTTCTATAAAATTTCACGAGTTCTTCTTCAGACTCCCACAACTCATTCACTGTCTCTTCCATGAAACCTTGCATCAACTCTTTAGCAGCCCGCGGTGCTCGATCAATCGATTCATATAATCTAAGCAATAAATCTGTCGGTTTGATGTTTATCTCCTCGGAATACCGAAAAAGCGACGCAAATGGGCGGTTATTGTGGAGGGTCTCAATAATCAGACTCAAGCCCCTAGACCAAAGGTAGTCATCAAAAGACATGTCCTTTGTAGAAACACCAGCTTCTTCATAATCAAAAATTCTTGTTCCTTCGTATTCACCAAAGTTGAGCGGAACCAGTCTAAATTTACCCTGAATATCAAACTTTTTGCGATAAGCCGGATCTTGAAATGGTGTTCCATGAAGCAACATTAAGGTATAGACACCAAGGGTCGACACACCGGCATCAATCACCTGTTTAACTCCTCGAACGAACGATTCCCGCGTCTCACCGGGTAGACCCAAGATGAGTTCACCTTTTGTTGCCCGGTTGTTCTCATTTAGATGTTTTGTAACTGCTGCATAGTGGTCAAGTTTTATATTATCCCGCTGAATATTGGTCAGCACCTGATGGTCCATAGACTGAACTGACATATTTACAGAAAACATGTCACCCATGATCTTTGTGACATCGATTACTCGTTCTTTATTGTTCTTTCCAGTGGTGGCCATAATCTGTCGAGGCCAACCATGATCACGGTTCGCCTTTTTTAAGGCTTCGCAGATTTCACGATCTCGAGAAAACATACCAAAATTTACATCAGCAAAATGCAAGTTCACAATTCCATTCTTGGCGGCTCTGGGTGCAACATATTCAATTTCGGCAATTACTCGTTCCATAGAGAACATATTAATCTTATTGAAATAGTCATTACCCGTATGGCAGAAAGAACACCGAAATGGACACCCTCTATTCGTCTCAAGAAATGGGGTCAGAATGCCATCAAAAAATTTATCTAATGTTCCGTTGAGATATGGTGATGGGATGTCATCCAAGGCTTTGAGACGAGGTGGGCTACTGCCATATACCGCCTCTGGATTAGCCGACTCTTTGGTATCGGGATCTATGAATACACACCCTTGGATTGGGCTTCGCCAGATGGTTCCACCGCTATCTCGAGCTTCGAGAATTCGCTCAACCAAGAGACTGAATGACAGTTCACCTTCCAATTCAACGAACACATCAGTGTTTGGGCGCTGCTTTATAAAGTCGAGCTGTTGTTTTTGTTCGTGAGGAAAATTGGTGCCACCTTGCACTGTGATAACGCTTGGATTGTAGTGTTTAGCCAGTCCGGCAACATGCTCAGACAATCGACTATTCCATGAATAATTTGACAGAGCCAACACGTCTGGCGGTGATTCTTTCATTCGCTGAATGAGAGAGTCTGGAAACTTAAAGAGTTCCAAATTCACATCATTGGGAAAACGCTGCTTTGTATAGGTGGCTATCCCGCCAATGTTGATCGGTACCGTGTCAGACACCAGCACCATGGTGTAGTGGGTGAGATCGCCAAGATAGACCGTTAGTCCATTTTTTGCCACCACAAGAATCCTCTTAAGGCGTTAACCGATGTTTCACACGCGAGTGCTTTTCCTATTGATAATTTGGCAGGAATTAATAGACGCCGGACAATTGTCCTAATCTAAGCAATCCTAATTAATAAACAGGCTAATGCCTGACTCTGAGTTCGTAAATGTCAAACAACGCTCTGGTCCACCTACCCTAGTAGGGTCATAAGCAGGGGGGCCAAATTGATACCTAAGAGATCAACAAATGTTTTAGCACCTAGTTAGATGACGCAAAAAAAGTCGGTCATTCTGAGTCAGAAGAACGAGATTCATAAGAACCACCCGTATAAATATGATCGACATCAGCCCGACTTACCGCCATCCTCACAGCTCGCCCCTGGCCAGCCGCGGTGACCTTATGAACCTTATTTCGTTCTATGAATACTAGCTGACCCTTATCAATTCTTTGGTCATGTCCGTCAATCTCATAAATCCATTCGCCCTCAAGGATATACCACCACTCATCCCAATCGCTATGATAGTGTCTTCGGTTCCCTTCTCCAGGCAACTGGCTAATAATCGTTACACTATTACTAGACGAGTCGATGATGCGCTTACTCCAAGAAACCGTATGGCTCCCCTGAGTTAGCAACCTCCCAACATCAGTCAGCGCATGGTTGGTATCGTACAGATCGTTTAGATCCACACCATCTTTCTCAAGAATGGAGGGTACATCGGACTCAACATGCTCACTACCACTGGCGGTAGTTTCACCCCAATACTTGGGAGCACTCAGGGGCTGCTCCCGTGATTTCAATATGCATTCTGCAAAACGGAAATCTTGCTCACTATCGATATGAAACGCTGCTGTATCATCAAGAAGGCAGTAATGGGTCGAACCCTTACCACCATAGAAGGCAGATCCAGACTCCCGCATGTTGCTCTTAAAAGTCGAACCCCTCCAAGCTAGAATGCCGCTACAAAAGACAAAGGGTGACTCAAAATCTTGAGGTTGAAGCACCTGTTTTACGGGATCGAAGTTAATGGGCTGTCCCTTGAAAGCCCCTTCGTGCTTGACCTTTTTCAACGTCAATACCGTGTCAGCAGCCTCGCTGCCAAACAGGTCGACTGCGCGCTTGAGATCGTCGGATTCTACAAATGGCGTGGCTGGATCAAGTTGGACTAAAACGTCGCAGGCTACATTTTCAATGAAATCGAGCACGTACTGATCATTTGTCGCTTCGTCGGCCGAACACTTCTGAGGACACCGATAAAACTTAGCCCCGTAAGAATCAGCAACTCGCCTAAATATTTCCGTTCCAGAAATTACGTAAACCTCACTGAACACCTTCGAGGTCAGGGCTGTCTCGATCGCGTGCGCAATAAGAGGCCGATCGCCCAACATGCGTAAATTCTTGTTCGGTACCAGACTACCGCCAAACTGGGCTGGAATCACGGCTACAAGCCCACTCATTTCTTGCTCTCACCCTTCCTTTCAATTGGAAACTAAATTAATCACCGGACATCACCGATCTCTAGCTTCCGGTTCAAACTCGAACCTACCAAGCTGTCCATCCACCATCGATCACCATATTCTGTCCTGTGACATATGACGACAAGTCGCTAGCGAGGTATGCGATCGCCCCCTTCAGATCTTCCTCCGTAGCCATTCTCGCCAGTGGCGTACGCCGAACATAGCGTTCATAAAACACTTCAGGTTGATCGCGCCAAATACCTCCTGGTGAAATAGAGTTAACGCGAATACCAGGTCCGAGCACCGTCGAAAGATAGCGCCCTAACTGAAGCAAACCTCCTTTCGACGCACCGTAACCAGCTGGGTTGCCCATCTCCGTCTTTTCGTAGAGCCCCATATCCGGCCCAACCATGCCATAGATCGAGGACAGCAATATGACTGACCCATGGCCAGACGCGCATAGTGCCTGTTTGGCCTCCTGAACGATCACAAAAGCGGAAGTGAGGTTAACCCGAAGTGCTTCGTCCCACGCCCGCACAGTTTGCTCCTCAAAGGGCGCGACCCAACCAGGGATTGGCGTAGTTCCTGTGTAGGCCGCGCAATGTACGATGATATCGAGGCTAGCGAATTCAGCAATAGTTCGCCTGACTGCTTCCCGGGTACTTCGCTCATCAGAGAGGTCGCAGGGAACGGCCATCACACGCCCTCCGCTAACAGCAGCTTCTGCCACGATTTGGTGGCACTGAGGCTCGTCTAGGTCTAACACAGCCACAGCTGCACCAAGCTCTAGCAGAACATCAGTCGTAGTCCGCCCTATATGTCCAGCACCACCTACTACAAGAGCAGTCCGGCCTCTAAGGTCAGATAAATCACGAAAAGTTCGCCCCTTGCCAACGGCGAGTTTCTTAGCCACTAAAGAAACCAATTGCTACAGTTCTCTCTAAAGAGAGCTCGTGTCTGCTTCATAAAAATAATCCACTGATTCTTCCCGGCGGCTAGACCCAGCGCGTCGTGCCGCATCGCATACTGATAACGTGCGGAGGCCTTCCTCTCCAGTGACAAGGCGAGGGTCATCAGCATCGCCGTGCCTCTCCTGACACGCGCTAATGAAAGCACGATGCTCCTCCATGAACATGTCGTCCCGTGTCTGATCCACCCTATGAGTCACCGGGTCCTCACCTACTAGCGACAAGGTAACGACACCGGTCACACCGTCCCACTCAAGCGTACCTAGTTCACCAGCAGCAATCATGCGCCTCCGCGCTGGCCTCGAAAGATAATCCAACCGCATGGACACACAGCACCCATCCGAACCTTCCCACAGCAAATCCACAGCCTCTTCGGACATGATTCCCAAGCGGTCATGATTAATTATGTTGGCCTGAAGAGTCTTCGGCCAGCCAAACAACCACCCTGCGTAATCAATCTCATGACTGAGATCTCGCAGCACACCGCCCTCCTCAGCACGAGCTGAATAGGACTCCCGGTAAGGACGCTTCTGACGCCACTCCGGCAAGTAAGACTGGCATTCAATTCGCACTGAATGGAGAGAACCAAGACACATCCGCAATTGGCGAAACAGATTCAGAGACTCCGAAAATCTCAGCACATACCCCACGTACAATCTTCGACCGCTCTCACTTACCTGCTCACACAAGCGATTCCCTTGAACCGCGTCAACATCCAAGGGCTTTTCCACCAAAACATCAAGACCATAGGCCGCCGCCATCCTAGCATCAGCTGCATGCCGACCGGTGTCGGTTGAAACCACACAAAGCGTAGCACCTATAGCAGCAGCTTCCGCCACGCTTGAAGCTGCTAACACCCTTTCGTTGAGGTAAGCCCGATTGGCACTAACTGAAATTGCGATAGGCTCAACCCCTCGAATCTGCTGCAACACAGCAACATGCCTAGACCCTATGCTTCCTGTTCCGATGACTGCCACATGAAGTGTCTTCATACCCCTGGCACGCTGAGTTACCGCTCACAATAGAACGCGAGTGGTTGACCGTCAACCATGAACAACTTGCCCACAAACACCTCAGTGTTCCCAACACAACATTGGGATGAGATTGAGGCGTTCCATTTCAATTAATTCGACTACATTTTGGCTTAAGACTTCGGCTGTTGATAAATCTTATCTACAAGGACCATCAGCTTGAGTGCATCTCTTGACGAGCCATAATTTATGGGGCTATCCGATTTTACGGCATCAATAAAATGAGAAATTTCTCGGCTCCAAGAATGATTGATCTTGTACGTTCTTTCTTCTGATTCTTTCCATCTTGCCGCCGGTGCTGCCGACCGATGCTTCACCACCGTCATGGCCTCTTCACCGTAAGAGCCTGAATTTGTCAGCAAGCCATTAATAACGATATAACCATTTTCGAAAAACATTTCTAAAGCAAAGAGGTGGCGCCACTGTGTCATCGTAGAGTGGAGCGAAGCCACCACGCCAGCATTGTTCCGCAAAATAGCAAACACATTGTCTTCGACGTCGATGTTCCAATACAGGGTGGACACAAAAGCCTTCACCTCATCGAAATCGCCAGCCATCATTAGAAACAAGTCCAGCATATGAATTCCTTGATCGATCAGGATTCCTCCACCTGAAAGATGCTTCTTCGCCCGCCAGCTATCATAAAAATGTTCATCCACACTCTTTCCATAACGGCCCCGCATCCAAAGCAATCGGCCCTGCGATCCAGAATCTATCAACTCTTTAGCCCGGATGATGCTGTCGTGATGGCGATGATTGAAGCCGTACATCAATTTCAGGGTTGGTGATTCATGTTCCGTCCGAATCACAGCTTCAACCTCCTCGGCATTAAATGCTGGGGGCTTCTCACAAAATACATGTTTACCCGCCTGTAATGCCTTGATAGTGAGCTTCGAGTTAAGGTAGTTTGGCGTGCAGATGAAGACCGCATCTATTTCGGGGTCCTCAATGACCGCCTCAGGCTCTGAGGAAATCTTCACGCCAGGAAGGGGGCTTCCGACTGGATTAGGATCCGCTATGGCGAGGACATGTGCTTCACGATTCTGGACAATGGCATCGTAGCGGATACGCCCCATCGTGCCGAAACCTACAATTCCAATTTTAATCATGGCTAGCCTGGTGCCCCTTCACACTCGAGAGGCTTGAGTCGTAGGTAAATGAAGGGGGGTTTTAGATTCAGTTGCAATTCATGAAGAGTAAACACAACACCCGAAGCCAGAAAGCGGTAGTCTGCATACTGGGCGAGGTCCTCGTCGACATCTAGGCTCTACAAGCCAGGACTTCTTATCCACCCAAATTCTCTAAATATTCGGCACAAATCGCTCGCAGTCTTGACTCATCCGTGATCCGGTGTTGGAACAGTGCGCCCGGCTCGCTAAGTAAGATGAGCACGATATCTCGACCCACATTTTTCTTGTCCCTTCCAAGAGCAGCAACCAATCGATCCACTGAGATATCTAAATTTTGAAAGCCCGAAAAATTTTCTTCAAGGAGAGGGTGAAGTTCACCATAAACATCTCGACCTGACAACCCGAGGCGCCAAGATGCAAAATTAGCCATGTCCATTCCAATCGACACGGCGATACCATGAGGGACTGCAAAATTTGTGCAACTCTCGATCGCATGACCGAAACTGTGGCCATAGTTCATGACAATCCTCTCACCACGATCGAATTCGTCCGCTTCGATTTTCACTTTCTTAATCTTGAGCGACTCCTGAATATACCGACCTAATACCACTGGGTCGTGTTCAAGCTGACTATAGTCAGCAGCCAGCGCCCTCACTTCATCCCAACCGGATATGATGTGAACTTTAATAATTTCACCTATCCCCGATCGTCTGTCCGAGTCTGTAAGAGTTGCAAGGACTTCAGTGGAGATCGAAATTTCATCAGGCGGCGTGTAAGTGCCCAGCTGATTCTTAGAGCCTCCTACGTTTACAGAAGACTTCGAGCCAATGCATGAATCAGCCTGCGCCAAGAGCGTGGTCGGGTAGAAATGCCACCGAAGCCCCCGCAAAAGTGTCGCAGCAATAAAAGCCGTTATGTCTTGAACAATACCTCCACCGACAGCAATAAGTAAGTGATTGCGCCTAACGCCCTGATCAATGAGATGTGTGTAGTATCTCGGAAAAGCCTCTAACGACTTATTGTCTTCGGTAGCCTCAATGCGTAAAACAGAACATCCAGCCAGCGCAGCAGACAGATTGCTCTCGTACAAGTCGGCCACACGGGCATCAATCAGCAAGTGTTCACCCTCGTTTAAGCCATGCTCAAGACCTTTAAATGGTTCTCCAAAATGAACTGGGTATGATCCACGGTGACAACGAATCACGAGATCAGACACTCGTAAAACCTCCGTCGACCACTATTGTTTGACCCGTCATATAGGTATTCTCATCGCTCGTGAGAAATCTGACACACCGTGCGATTTCGTCCGGCTTCGCCAAACGTCCCATCGGAATATGACCGATCATTTCTTCAATACCCTTTTTTCCAAGCACTTGCCGGGTCAATTCCGTATCAACGAACCCCGGTGCTATACCGTTCACCAACACCTGGTCAGCCGCCACTTCGGCCGCCAACGCGCGGGTCAGTCCAATAAGACCAGATTTGCTAGAAGAGTACGCGAACCTACCGGCCTTACTCACCACACCGAACACTGAAGTTACATTAACAATCCGACCGAACCGCCGCTCGCGCATTCCAGGAATCGCAGCCTGGCTCAAAAGAAAACTAGCCGTCAAATTAACCTGTTGAATCCGCTCAAAATCTGCAAGGTCATATTCTGCTAGCGGACCTACTTTGTTCACACCTGCATTGTTTACAAGGATAGATAGATCTAACTCTCGCACCTTTGCCGAAAACGATTCGAGAGCTCCGCGATCGGAAAAATCACAGGCAAGATATTCACATTTTTCAGGGGCACGCCCATCCTGCAAACGTCCTGTGACAATAACCCGGTTCCCTGCCTCGACCAGTGCTTCTGCAGTAGCAAACCCTATGCCTCTAGTGCCTCCTGTAACCAGCGCTCGTCGAGTCTCCAACGACTTCATTGATCTCTACCCACAATCCCACCTCTAAAACAACCTAACACCGCCCCAACAAATACACGCTCAGACAACTTCTTCCACGACCCTTCACTAATCCACACCTTGCATCTCTCGCAGATTCATTCTCCAAAGCCACAAACTTCAGAGTCCAGGATTCCAGTAGATATTTTCATATCCTTCACTCAGTCGGTCCAATATCTCCAACGCCTCACCACTTGCATCAACGCCTGCCTCTTCCCGCCGCAGCCTTAATTCATCTCTCTCACTTGTTCCATCAACACCTGGTGTCCATCCACAACGTCTATAAATCTCTATGTCTATTCCCTCAGCCACCTTCGTTCTTGGTACTTTCTGCTCTTCCATTACTCTCTGGGTCGACCTTGTCACACTGCTACCTATCGCCTCGGCGATAGCCTCGACCCATGGTGCTGGCTTCAGCACGAACTGTTCAAAGGGAATGGTTATAATGTTCGCACCACAATCTGCCTTCAACCCTGCTCTAGCCTTTTCCGTTGCAGTCGACATTCGATCCATAAAATGAATTGCACGCTCAACAGCATTAGACTTCACAAAAACCTCTTCCCATCCTTTTGTGTAATAAGGTATCTCTACATCTTTATAGGCCAAATGCACTGTGAAATACCGAGGACTCGATACCAGTGCACGCATATTCAAACTCTGCTGTCGAATCATATAAAGAGGATGTCTCACAACTTCGATCAACACACACGATTGTCCCAATGCCTTCCAAAGAGGCCTGCTGAACGCCAACATATTATGAACCGCCAAATTCACAATAGGATTCTCAACTTCTATTCTTTCTGGAATTGTCTCATCACCAGATTCAAATAATCTCTTCACGTATTTTGACGGGTCGTGATTTCCCACAGCACTCGACAGGTCCGAAGGTCGAAAATTTACATTCCTTCCCATCATCATGTCGTACAACTTCATATCTAGTTGTATTCGAATCAAATACTCAGCAATCTCTTCAGACAATCCTTCCAGATAGCACAACTGGCAGTACTGCTCAATCTCATATGAATAACTTAGTAATTCAACACGCTCCAGGGCCGATACCACCTTCGACAACAAGGTCTTCCCACATCCAGGCAAACCATCAACCAAGACAACCCGATCGGATAATCGACTTTTTCTAGATATCTCTGTCCTTGACACTACTTTCACCCAACATCAGCAAGACACATTCAATTGTCAGCTAACACACCCTGTCCCACATCAAGGCAAGTGTCCCTCTTTTTTACAACCTCTCAACCGCCTGCCTGTATTCTGTCCATTCCCCAACATCAATCCAGGTATCTTCATCAATTGGATAGACACCAACCTTCATTCCCATATTCTGAGCGTCATCAATAAGATTGGTGATGTGATATTGTTTTTGCGACGGTATAAGATCTAATACTCTTGGACTCAACACATACAGACCTGTATTCACGAGAAAATGATATTCTGGCTTTTCGTCGATCTGCTTTAGGTAACCTTCGTCGTTTAGTTCGCACGTTCCATACGGGATAGCGTATGTTTTTGTTGAAGCCACTAACGTGATATCGAATCCAGAATCATTATGAAATGAATACAAATCTCGATAATCTGTTTTAACCATAATGTCACAGTTAGTCACCATCAACGGTTTGTCGCCCGCTAGGTCAAGTTCCTTTAGACTCCCAGCTGTACCAAGTGGATTCTTCTCTTCAACAAACTCAACCGAAAACTCTGGATCTAACTCCTCAAAGAAAGCTTTCAAAATTTTCATCTTGTAATTTACAGTAACTATGAACTTTCGTACACCGACTGCAGTAAATCGATCGATGATGTGTTCAATTATTGGCTTGTCGTTTATCGGCACGAGTGCCTTAGGAAGAATTTTTGTGAATGGCTCCATTCTGCTCCCTTTTCCACCAGCCATGATCACAACCGGAACATCCAGGATCTCTTTCTCCTTAACTTCCCCACTGCCAAGCACCGTCTCCCAAAAGAGTAGCTCTACGACCCGGTGTTTTTCATCGACCACAGGAATAAGATCGAATCTATTTTCGGTGAACACTGCTTTTGCTTCTTCAAGTTGATATTTTCCATCCAGCAACACAGTAGGATTAACCTGATAAATGCCTTCAATTGCATCACCAATGCTTGATCCAGCCAGGATCGCTTTCCTGAGATCACCGTCGCTCAATGTACCTAACAAAACACCTTCGCCATCAACAACGACGAGACATTTTTCCCCAAGTTGACACAATCGTTTCATTGCCTGCCTAATAGAAACGTCAGGCGTGACCTTGAGCGGTTTCATAAATATTCCTGATTACCCTGCCTATATTCGTTCCAACTACGCATCCGGCGATCGACCGCACAGGTCCTTTTTTAGATACCATCTCTCTTCGTTAAGATCGATAGATGCCAGAGTGTCTACGATTAGCTCTGAAGCGTGACCATCGCCATATGGGTTTGGCAGCTCAGATACTTCAGACCGATAGGTCTTGTCAAAGCAGGCTTTCTTTAGCGCCATCACGATAGACGTTTCCTGGTGTGGCACAAACTCCACGTTGCCTGCATTGAGACGCCCCTGTTGACGGTTCCCTACATTAACTACCGGCAACCGGTAGTAAGGAGCTTCTAGCAAACCCATACTAGAGTTTCCGACAAGGGCAGCCGCATTTCTCATTAGGTTCACAAAGACGACCCGAGGTAGGTGGTCATAAAATCTAAATGCACTGTTTCCTCTAGCCCGATCAATTTCAGACAGGATGCCATAGCACCCTGGGTCAGTGTTCGGGTACGATGCCACAACTCTGAAACCCGTTTGCCCGACAAAGGTAGCCAGACCATCAAGTAGTATCTTCATCTGCTCCTTGGCTTCGAGCTTCTCTGATGACAGTGGATGGTTTATGAGCACCACATACTTTTTACTGTTTAGATCGTAGCTCAGCTCTTTGCACAACTGACCCATATCCATTAGTTCTGTTTGCCTTATGTGATCTAAGGCCGGATTTCCAGAGTGAAAGATCCTAAAATCTTCCTCGCCCATCTGTTTTAGGTTGTCCGCATAGGAGGCCGTGGTCGTGAAATGGATATGAGCTAATTTCGACACCGCACAGCGGATAGGATCGTCTGAATTTCCATACACAGGGTCTCCTCCTCCTACATGGCCGACAAGGACATTCATATAATTTCCAACCAAAGCCGTACCGATACTCTCTTCACGATCACCCACTACAAAGAGAATGTCCGGCTGCTCTCTCTCCACTGTCTGGGCCAGCCCTGTAACCAAGGAACCTATTCCCTTTACTCTTTGAGTCTCCCTATCGGTCATATATAAACTGTCAATCTTGTCGGCGACCTCAAACCCATCTTGTTCTATTCTCTTTAGTGCATCACCATGCCAAGCTGAAAGATGGGCCCCACTGATTACTAATTTCAGTCTGAACCTCGGATCGTTCGCCAACCTCTTGATGACTGGAAAAAGAATGTCATACTCTGACCGTATTCCCGTCACAGCCAAGACTTTCCTCATCTATACAGCCACCATGTTATAGACCTGGAGAAACTGAAAGCCCGAGTTCTTTGCATATTCTCGATCAATGTCCCTGTCTCCCACAAAGACCACTTTGTCAGGTCTACAGTCTAAGTCGATCAAGGCGTTGATTTTGGTAGAAGGCTTGTAGAAATCAGCACCATAGTCGCCGGTAATCCAAATAGCTGAACCTGTA
>Ga0310344_10001319_pt1 | contig 19022 bp, 17 predicted proteins | sample HC15DNA20200_MG_FD_203801 | JGI IMG/M metagenome (GOLD analysis project Ga0310344, IMG submission 203801) | Marine microbial communities from station ALOHA, North Pacific Subtropical Gyre - HC15-DNA-20-200_MG | ecosystem: Environmental > Aquatic > Marine > Oceanic | place: Pacific Ocean: North... | reverse complement strand
GCTCTTGTGATTAATTGGGCAACACTAGCAATATTTAGTAGCTTCGTATTCGCCTTTGTGGCAGTCCTAGATAAATATCTATTGGCACATTCGCTACCGAACGTTCGAATATTCTACCTGACCGTCGGTTTAATCCAAGTAGCCATGGGAATCATTATATTACTAATATATCCCTGGTCTTCCAACCCTCCAATACTGACAATGTTACTTGCCGTATTGTCAGGAGTTATATGGGGAGCAGGTTTAATGCTAATGTTCTTTTGCATGAGTAAATTAGAGGTATCTAGAGTTATACCCATATACCATACGTCTCCTGTTTTCGTAACAATAATGGCCCTGGCATTTCTAGGAGAAACATTGTCTCTAGCCCAAGGTATTGGCATAATACTCGCCGTTTCAGGGGCAGCATTCATACCCATGAAACCAACTAATGCTCCACAAAATGCAGGAAACCCCAAACTATATTTTCTAGTACTTATAGCTAGCATACTAACTGCTAGTGCTAATGTTACTTACAAATATGCCTTAGAAGATATATCCTTTTGGAATCTTACTGCCCTTAGATCTTTCAGCCTAGGCGCTGTACTGATTATTGCGGGTTATCAACATAATCTGCTACATGTTGTGAAGGAGATTACTAAAAAAAGCTACCTGCCGCTATATATGCTGATATTTGCGGAGGCAGTACTAGCGCCAATAGCAATGATTGCAATGTTGAGATCATTGGCACTAGGACCAGTATCACTGGCAACTACCCTTTTATCTACGCGCCCATTCTTTGTCCTAATAATAAGTGGCATTCTAAGCACAAAATATCTGAACCTTCTAAACGAGCCTATAGATCGTAGAACATTACCTATAAAATTCGTTTCTATAGGTCTAATATTCATCGGCATATGTCTGATAACATTGTATTAATTATCTGACAGACACTTGCCCCCATTATGCACAAATACTTCCTTGACGCTTAATACCATTAAACCTAAAATGTAATTAGGAGATCCCTCATAGGTAATAAACAGGAATTGCGCATTATAGGTATAGATCCTGGTCTACAGAGAACTGGCTATGGACTAATCGAAATCAATGGTTCAAAGTTGCAGCTAGTTGAAGGTGGAATAATATCAGGTGGCAAATCCTCGCTATCCCTAGAAAAACGATTGGAATCCATATACAAAGGAGTCCAAGAGGTACTCTCAGAATACAGACCAGAGGCGCTAGCGTTAGAGCAACTGTTTTCCCACTACAATCACCCATATACAGCAGTCCTTATGGGTCACGCACGTGGAGTCATATGCCTAGCAGCAGCTAACAGCAAAACTCCTGTTTTTAGCTACGCAGCTACCAAAGTCAAGAATATGCTAACTGGGCACGGTAGAGCATCAAAAGCCCAAATACAACTATCGGTCAAGTCTCGTCTAAAATTAAATGTGATTCCAGAACCCAATGACATAGCAGATGCATTAGCATTGGCAATATGCCATTGGGAAAACATGAACCCTATATCTAACGAGCAATACTCTTTAGTGAAATCTTAAATTATGATTAATTATTTAAACGGATTCATCAGAAGACTCGATGAAACTGATAGCCGCGTGATTATCGACGTAGGTGGCGTGGGATATGAGGTGGTTTTACCCTATTTCGTCATGCGGAGTATGCTAGATGAGGGTAAAACTGAGACTGATAGTCTAGAGTTGGAGATATACTATCATGCCTCAGAGCGCCAACCTAAACCAATCCTTGTGGGTTTCAAGAAAGATTCTGAACGATCATTCTTTGAGAAGTTATTACAGGTCGAAGACATCGGTGTTAATACAGCTGCAAGAGCATTGGTTTTCTCGATATCCACTATCGCTAAAGCAATCGAAGATAGTGATACCAGCCAATTAACGAGGATGCCTGGCATTGGCAAGAGAACAGCAGATAAAATGGTAGCAACTCTAAAAGGAAGAGTCGCTGAGTGGGCACTTCTTAAAGATGAAGGGTACAGCACTATACCAGCTAACAAAGGTAATACCGATATCCACAGCGAAGTAATTGAAGTGTTGATAAATCTTGGGCACAAACGTACTGATGCAAAGGAAAAAGTCGAAAAAGTTCTAGAATCAAATGAACAGATCAAGGATGCCCAAGAAATACTCAGAGAAGTCTTCAGAATAGAAAGATCGTAACTAGAAATGAGCAGAGAATCTATAATTAGGGGTGATGACACATCATCTAGCGCTAACGATGTTTCGACAGAAGATACGGTAGTAAGCCTACGCCCACAATCCTTACAGGAGTACGTTGGCCAATCGGATGTTGTAGATAGCCTTAAGATAGCTCTGAATGCCGCGAAAAAAAGGAATGAGCCCATGGAGCATATACTGTTCCATGGACCACCAGGATTAGGTAAAACCACTTTAGCCCACATAATATCCAAGGAGATGGGAGCTGATCTAGTACATACCTCAGGCCCAGCTCTAGATAAACCAGTTGATATAGTAGGGATATTATCCAACTTGAACGCAGGAGAAATTCTGTTTATAGATGAAATCCATAGACTTCCTCATACAGTAGAAGAATATTTGTATTCTGCAATGGAGGATTTCCAGGTCGATTTTATATATGGCAAAGGAGCTTTTGCAAAAACATTACCATTCCAGCTAAAGCAGTTCACACTAGTTGGCGCTACAACTAGAGCGGGTCTCCTAACCCCTCCTTTACGAGACAGATTCGGTATCATGTATCACCTTGATTTCTATTCCCCAGAAGAACTATCTAAGGTAGTTGAAAGATCTTCATCAATACTCGGTATAGATATATCGGAAGCTGCATGTAGAGAAATAGCCCGCCGATCTAGAGGAACACCTAGGATAGCCAATAGACTCCTGAGGAGAGTTAGAGATTACTCCGACGTAAAGAATAGCGGTATAGTAGATATAGACATAACGGTAGTAGCACTAGACCGTGAAGGAGTAGACAAGGAAGGTCTAGATCGGCTAGACAGACAATACCTAACCACTATAGTAGACAATTACAACGGCGGCCCAGTTGGTATAGACGCTCTTGCTGCAACTGTAAACGAAGAAGTACAGACCCTTGTAGATGTCGTAGAACCATACCTACTGAAGATGGGGTTTGTACTGAGAACACCTGGGGGTCGCCGGATTGGTGAGGCATCTCTACAACATCTTGGAATTAAAGACAGGTGGAAACTCCTCTAATTCTATAATCTTTAATTATTCTACGAGGCTCTAAAAATGATATACGAGATCCGTACATACTACACAATACCAGGGAAATTACCAGAACTTAACAAAAGGTTTGCCGACATAACAATTGACTTATTCAAGAAACACGGCCTACAAGTAGTTGGCTTCTGGACAGAGGATGTGGGGGAAAATAACAAACTAATCTATATGTTGAGATTTAACGATATGGATCATAGAGATCAAGCCTGGCAATCGTTCAGAGCGGATCCAAATCGAGAAAAGGCATTTGCGGAGACTGAGAAGTATGGTCCGTTAGTAGCAAGAATCACAAATCGTATACTAAAACCCACTCCATACTCGCCATTACCCTAGATTAAACCATTGACAGTAAGATTGTTGGGATATAGAATCCACGCGCAAATAATATTGTTAGGAAACATAAACATAATCTAATGCAATTGTCATTAGATACCATCAAGGGTAATCTAAATAATACACTTATAAGCATTATTATGGGCGGATCCCCATCCGATACCAACAGAAATGCAAATTAACGATCAATACATTCGCAGCGACCTACAAAGCGGCAATCGACCTCGTGTTGCCTCAAGAAATCTAGGCTCTCCATATGTACTCATGGGTGGCTTTGCCTTACTGATTGCAATTGGAACAATACTGCTGCTCCTACCCCAATCAAACCAACAAGGTAATCTCACACCTTTCTTAGACGCTCTATTCACGGCAACTTCTGCCGTTACAGTAACTGGTTTAGTGGTGGTAGATACCGCAACCTACTGGACTAAATTTGGACATGTCATAATTATGTTACTCATATTTCTTGGTGGAATAGGCATCATGACGAGTGCAACATTCTTGATGATAATAATTGGCCAGAGAATAACACTAGCAAACAGATTACTCCTACGCGAAAATCTGGGAGTCAACCAACTTGGAGGCTTGGTCGCTCTTACTTTCAGGATAGTTATTGCCATGATTACTATTCAATTGATAGGTTTTTTTATGTTGCTGTTCTCGTTGAAAGATGAATTCCCAATTGGTGTTGCCATATGGCAATCAGCATTCCATGCCGTCTCAGGTTTCAATAACGCTGGTTTTGTAATATTACCTAATTCGGAAAGTATAAGTACATTTAATAATAATATAGCGATAATTTTCCCAATGACTCTTCTAATAATATTCGGAGCGCTGAGTTATAGTATTTGGATAGATCTATTTCGATATCGTAAGTTTTCAAAGTTCACACTAGATAGCAAGCTTGTGCTTATCTTTACAGGGGTATTAATAATACTGGGCAGTATTGTGCTATTCATATCAGAATATAATAATCCCCTAACATTCGGTGAAATGTCGTTTTCCGATAAACTAATAAACTCAATATTCCACTCTATAAGTGGTCGTACAGCAGGTTTTACAACTGTAGATTTCGGGGACATGGAACAACAAAGTAAATTCTTCCTCACGGGGTTAATGTTCATCGGAGGAGCCTCTGCTTCAACAGCAGGTGGTATAAAAATCAATACCCTCGCCGTCCTATTAGTAGCAACATTTGCATCTATAAGAGGCAATACTCATGTAAATGTATTTGGAAGGGAAATACCTCAAACACAAATTTTTAGAGCTTTGACCATATTACTTCTTGGAGTATTCATGGTCTTCCTAGTCTCATTTCTACTTACTATAACTGAAGGTTTTCCTTTTATAGACATATTGTTCGAAGCTGTTTCGGCATTCGGAACTGTAGGTTTATCAACTGGTATAACTGGAGATTTATCCGATATAGGCAGAAGTATTATAATTGCTACAATGTTCATTGGCAGAGTCGGACCTATAACACTAGGTTTAGTACTAGCAAGGAGGGAACAAACACCTCCCTATCGTTTCGCGGAAGAAAGGGTTAAAATAGGGTGAATCAAAATGGCTAAATCAGTAATGATACTAGGAATGGGACGTTTCGGTGCCAGCGTGGCTCACACTCTTTTTCAGATGGGATATGATGTACTGGGAATAGATACAGACGAAAAAGTTGTGCAGGAAAACGTTGGCAAGATAACATTTAGCGTACAAGGTGACGCTACCAATGAATCTACCCTGAAAGAATTAGGGGCATCCAACTTCGACGCAGCAGTGGTGGCAATAGGGACCAACATGCAAGCAAGTCTTATGTCTTCCGTACTATTAGCCAACTTAGACGTACCTCTAATAGTAGCCAGAGCACAAGATGAGTTGCAAGGTAATACTCTCCAGAGAATGGGAGTGCATAGAGTAATATATCCCGAACAAGAAATGGGAGAATTCCTAGCACATAGCTTATTAAACCCAGATGTTTTAGAGTATATGGATTTGACACCTGATTATGGAATAAGCAAAATAAAAGTCCCAGATTACCTACAAGATCAAAGCATAGCTGAAGCAGGTTTCACTGATGACTGGGAAAAACCAGGCCTGAAAGTTATAGCAGTGAAGAGAGGTAAGGAAATAACCTTGTTGCCAGGTGAATCAGAAGACCTACGCAAAGGTGACGTAATAGCAGTGGCTGGTAAAGACGACGACTTAGAGAAATTCCACACAGACCACAACCCATCTGTCCAAAATGGCAATACGAAGGCTAGAAAAATTGACGGTTTGATAGATACCACCATTATGAAGGGCACAAACAGAGAATTAATACGTATAAGAGTCTCTGAAAAGTCCAAAGATATAGATAAGAATATCAGTGACATTGTCCTTCCAGACGACACCATAATATCCTGCATCCTCAAACCAGATGGATCTATGGTCGTACCGCAAGAAAATTATACTTTAGAAGCGATGGATGAGATAATTGCTATTGCTAAGGTAGAGCATAAAGAAGAACTGAGTGAAGCTTTTGGTCAGCTGGAGAACCAATAATCATATGACTAGACAAATAGCCTATTTGGGTCCTGAAGGCACATTCACTGAAGCTGCTGCATTAATCTACGATTCTACCGCCACACTGCTGCCCTATCCTACTATAACTTCTGTTGCTACGTCCGTAGACAACGGAAACGCAAATTTGGGCATAGTTCCTATCGAAAATAGCTTGGAGGGATCTGTAACCGATACTTTGGATCTACTTATACACTATACTGACCTCAAGATAGTAAACGAAATAGTAATCCCTATAGAACATTGCTTACTTATGAAAGAACGTGTCCCAAATCATGATATACAGATAGTTTACTCTCACCCACAAGCACTAGGCCAATGCCGCAATTTCCTAGAGAATAACTTCCCGAGTGCTCAGATAGTTGCTGCATTAAGTACCGCTGCTTCCGTAGAAGAAATGCTTAATTGTAATTCACCTGCTGCAGCAATCGCGACCAGAAGGGCTGCAAGGATATACGGAGCGACAATAGTATCAGAAGGTATTCAGGATAATCTCAACAATACCACCAGATTCGTCATCCTGGCCAAGGAAGACCACGAATTTACTGGAAACGACAAAACATCCATATGTTTCTCATTCGGTGAAGACAAACCAGGAATCCTATATATGGTCATGGGAGAATTTGCATCTAGAAACATAAATCTAGCAAAAGTAGAATCAAGGCCTAATAAAGAAACTCTGGGAAGGTACATTTTCCTCATGGACCTAGAGGGTCATCGTACTGAGACACATCTAAGTGAGGCTCTTAACAAGGTGCGTGAAAACACATCCTTTATGAAAATATTAGGTTCCTATCCACACTATTCACCAAAGTAGATTAGTTGGAGTCGAGCTCTGTTAATTTAACGTTCTACTGGCTCAAATGGATTAGCCTCTGATCGAATATCTCCATTACTTTTTCTCAACCTGCTGGCTACTGCCCTTCCTTCTTCGACAGCTTCCCGAATCAAGCCTCTAGCTTCCCCAGCTAATTCCTCTGCTCTATCTCTTAGACCTGCGGTCTTCTCTAAAACCTGTGCCCGAGTTTCATCTCCAGGTTTCGGAGCAAACATAATACCTGCAATAGCTCCCAGTAGGCTACCTATTATCAGCCCAGTGCCAAAGCCCGGACCAGATTGGTGATCATGTGCCATTTCTATTCTCCTCCTTTACCTTTGGAGATCCCTAGTATAAAAGAAAGTAGACGCCCCGACGTATATGCGAAGTTTGATATACCATTAAGTGGTTTCTCAAGCTTCTCACCTAACTTCGAAGATAATTCCTCCGCGTTCTTAGCAGTAATCCTGGAAGAATCTAGTACCGGTGCCAATTTACGATACAATAGAGTGATAATAACTGTAATCACCACTAAGGAAAGAACAGCAATACCTGAGAACATTATCAACGAAAGGTCTCTTAGTAACGCTACTAATTCAGATGCTTCCATTTACTATTAACCTCTATCACAAACTATTCTCCACGCCTTTTGAAACATGATATCACAGTGATATATCAGCCTCAAAGCCAAGACTACTATTTAATCCTATAAATAGTCACACCATCATTAGAATATACTGCATCCAAGGCTTTACCAACTTGTTCTTTAAACTTATCCAACCCATCACTATCGTAGAAATGTTCTTCAATCTGTCCTATGTATATATATTCAACCTGATATTTTTCCAGTAACTCTAGTGTCTGATCCCAATCAGCACTAGAATACATTAGAGAAATATCGGCCTTCCTATCATTAACAGTTTTTCCATAGCCACGCTGCTGAGATTGGTGATTGTCCCAACCCAAAACCGTTGGAAGTCCGGTATAAATAGATGCTCTACCATGAAGTGTTCTATACAATTCCCCTTGGCCCTCTAGAATTACTGGGGAACCACTGACGTTCTTCCTAAGCCATTGTATAGCCTCGTAATCCCATAATAAATTGTCTACAGCAGATCCCTTATCAAAGCCATAGTAGGAGTCATTCATAAATCTCAACCCATCTAATGTCATACCAGTAAATTGCATCCTATCCCTCAACCTGTCGTGAGTACCACCTACCATATAAATTGATGTAGAAAACAATATTGTAATAGCGATTATGACCCATACCAAGAAAGTGCTTCTCGTTGTTTTTGTTAAAGATATACGACTGGAGATAAAACTTGTTCCAAATCTTATATGCCAAAGTAAATATGCCGAACCAATGGCAAGTAGAATCCATGCTTGAAGATAAAATTTGAAAACAGTGTTCATCCTAGCTATATCACCGTTTATAGTTAGGACGTCAACTCCAGCGCCCAAAGATAATCCCATTCCAATCAACAACAATGCAAATATACCAAGCACATTAGGTTTAGTATCTGATATCCATCGAACTGCAACCCAAATTACAGCTCCCAATAAAGTACTGAGGAAAACTAATGTACTGTATCCATATATAACCAATACGAAAGATCCTGCCATAATAGCACCAAAGGAAAGTATCATTCTCGATATACGGCCAGGCCCTCCAGTGCTAGCATTCTTCAGATTAATAATGCTGCGATACTCTGACACGAAAAATGAGATCAAGATGAAAATAAAAATAGAGTGAATAGCAAGATACGAGTATATTGGTGTTTGCCATTTACTCATATAAACGCCACTCACAAATGGATGATAGTTAGATATGAAAGGCCAGAATAAAGCGTAACTGCAAAGGTAAACTACAACCCATTGCAATAATGTATAGATAATGAATCGTTTATTTATAAGTATACGATCCTTGAAATATTCACCTAGAAAAATACTGATGAATCCTATCGCCAGATAAGTAGGGAAATCCCATGTATTTATGGCCCGTAGAGAACCAATTGATAAACTCAAAATCAGGAGTAGTAAACCTCTGTAAACTAAACTTAAACCGCTTGAAAATCTAAGAATTATCATGATTGAAATGCCAAGTGACAGTAATGCAAAAGGCATAGATATAAGATGCGGATGAAGATCTCCAAATATGAAGGTGAAGAATGGGAATTCAGTTATTTCATAACCGTTGGGGTTGCCCGGGGGTATTGCTCTACTACTCGCCCAATAATCAAAAGATCCAAATGGTTGTTGATTGAGGATTCTATTTACTCCCTTTATTAGCTGGAACAATCCATCCATATTTGAACTAAAACATACAAATAAAATGCCAAAGCCAGCTGCTATAAAAGGTGTGTTCCAATACGACTTTACCCTATCTAAAGCTATCTGAGCACCTGAGGTGAGGTTATATACAATTGAGAAAACTGATATGGCAACTAATGAAGCTATTGTCGGAATGGCCAAATTGAAAGCAACCTCAGGTATAGTTCCTGTGATTCTTATTACAACGGATACTATAAAGAAGCCGAAGTAATAGTAGTTCATATATCCACCAGAGAACCAAGGGTCATATGGAGGCATATATGTCGACTTTAAAATAGCATTTATATATGCCATCTCCATAGGCTTTTCTCCCCCATTAAATGGGTGCCAAAGATCCGGATTAGACATGCGTAAGAACAAGAATAAAATGAAAATACTAGCAAATACGAGTTCCCCGATTATTAGGAGCCGCATATTACTTCTCAGAAAATGTACAATCGATATGAAATTCTTGTATAACAATATAGACGATACGCAAATTGACAATCCCATAACTAAGATAATCGATTGCACGGAAAAGCCTACTATCTGGAAACTAGATATTATCCATACAAGATAACTAACTACCAATAAACCCAATGTCTTTGCGAGGAAATATCCTCTGTCTCTAAGTGCACCAAAAACAAGAAATGACAGCGGAAATGTTAATAAGCCGATAAACTGTATAAAAAGTATCCATATTATTGCTGAATAATAGCCAGATCTATCTTTTTCAGAGAAGATATCAGACCAAGTACCTCCTGACCGCTGATAATCTAGGTCATTATCATTAAGCATCAAACCATCCCCATCCGGATAAATACCTACATAGGAATATATCCGGGTTTTTAGCTCCGAAGCGGATAGACGATTCTGATTCTTGAAGATGAAAATCTTTGGGTGGTCATATACTGTAAAACTCTCATCAGCATAGCCCATATTAATAGACAATCCTAATGGCTCGATCCCTTTCGGTTCAGTTAATCCCGGATTACCAAATGTGTCATTATTAAAATTGATTCCTAGTAGCGATGGCTGGTCTACTTCCCAATGTTCTAGTTTATACCCAAGACTACCATCGAAAAGTCTCCTATAATAATTCGCGCTCAATGGATATTTATCCAATACTCTGGGAACAGTCCCGTAAAGACGATTGCTAAAGAAAACTAGGTAATCAGCTCCCGCCAACTGTTCAGACACTCTGGTAATCTTGTCTTTTCCATCAGAATACATAACGCTATCATCGTCATACATTCTCATACAACTTATTAAATCCCATCGGTTACCACAGCCGATCTTGTACCTTTCGAGTCCAGGTATTTGCTCTTCCCAGTGTTCTTTTAAAATCACTGATCCTATCCGCACATTCTCCTGTATCCAATTCGAAGCCAATACGGCACTATGTGTAGACCTGTATATACCAGAATAAGCGACTGCATAAAATGCTGTGGATAATAATAAGAATACGATTAAAATCGTACTGATCCGATGGAGCCTTACATCTCTAGAAAGTAAATAATCCCTTAACCAAAAGAGTACCCTTGCGCATATAATCATCAAAAGCGGTGACATTGGCAAAAGATACCGTAAGAATTTCACCTGCATATTACCAGTCAAAATAAAATAAGGCAGCAGCCAAGATAGGATAAGCAAATCTCCTCTGTTTCTATACTTGGCGGATATGAACAAACTAAAAGCCAAAGATAGCCAAGTTACAATCCCTAGAGGCAGTCCTAGGCCAAACAGCGATAATTGTTTTATTTGATACCAATATGGAATCGTCCCAATATACTGTTGAGTGAAAGGTAAACCTGAGGTCCCCTTGGCCATATTGTACTGAGCTCCAACATCACACAAGAAGTAATTCTTACCTAAGAATTGCAAATAACTGAAGGGAACATCACAAGCCTGAGGACGACTCCAGTCTATAAATGCATATGGTGTAGTTATAAAAAATATCGCTAGAGATGCAAGAACGGCCACTAAGACATTGCGAATTAAATCAAATATTAAACTTCTATGTTCTTCCGGATTAGTTCTGTATGTTTCCCAAAAAAATATTCCAAATGAAAAAAATAGAGGAATATATATAAGTAGCACGCTAATCTTAGACGCGAACGCCAAACCTACGAAACAACCTGCGATTATTGAGTCTTGAGTCCTTCCATATTGCATTATACGAGACATAAAATACAAAGCGCCCAATACGAAAAAAGTAAGATAGGTATCTACAGCATAAAAATGACTCAGTTGTATATGTATTACAGATAGAGCCACAAACATAGATGCCAACAAGGCAATGTTCCTACTATAGAGACGCCTGGCCAATAGAAATACAAAAGAGATCGTACCCAGATCCGCAAGCGCAGATATAGACCTACCTATAAACCTAAGATCATAGAAATCTATCGTGATGAAATATCCCAATAAGTCGCCTAGCAGTTTTACCAAGTACATTGGCAAACTTCCATATGGAAACCATTTGGGATTCATGGGACTCGTCTCTGGGTTTAAGAGAACACCTAGGTTATTCAGATCAGGCCATGACATATCATTCACATGAAACAATATTGCTCTTTCGTCTGGGTGGAAAAGATGACCATGATCCCAATCAATCCCATAGAATCTCAGACAAGCCGCTATCACTAAGACGATAAATATCGCAAAAGAATTACATTTTGAATACGTTGTCAGCAAACCTGACCATAATGTTTGTTTCAAAGAAGATTCTCGCCTAATTCACACAAATAAGTAATATTCTAACAACAGTAGTAATTACTATCAATTCACGTTTGACTAGGTCTCGTATGTATGCTATATTCGCGTTCATTCACGGAAATTAATAATTGTTTTTGTTGGGGAGGGGCGTATACCTAGGGATTATCGTACTAACCAGAGAATCAAGGTGCCACGAGTCCTTGTTATAGATGAGGAAGGCGAGCAATTGGGAGACATGTCTACTGACGACGCTCTGACCTTAGCTCAAGAGAGAGGATTTGACTTGGTTGAGGTTGCCCCTGCTGCCGACCCACCGGTTTGTAGGTTCCTGGATTACGGAAAATTCAAATACTTACAGACGAAGAAGGAACGAGAAGCCCGAAAAACTCAAAAAGTAACTCTGTTACGCGAGGTGCGTTTCAGGCCCAGTATTGGCGATCACGACATAGAGGCCAAAAAACGACAAGTAAGAAAGCTTCTATCTGAGGGATCAAAAGTTAAGCTTACCGTAATGTTCCGAGGCAGAGAGATAACTCACCAAGAACTTGGTGTAGACCTATTGAGAAAAATGGCTGAGTCTTTCAAAGACGAAGCTAAACTTGAAAAGGCACCATCTATGGAAGGGCGTAGGATGAGCGTTACCATAGTACCAGCAGGACAAAAGAGTAAATCTGATAAAGAGGCAAAAGAAGAGGTGTCAAATGCCTAAACTAAAAACACATAAGGGTGCAAAGGCAAGATTCCACGTAACGGGGTCTGGTAAGGTCCTTCGCATGAAGGCTCACCGAAGTCACCTGCGTCGGAAAAAGCCTATGAGGGTACACAGACAGTACCATACCAAACTAGAAACAAGTCCATCAGATCAACGCAGAATAAGACAAGCATTACCATATATATAAGATTCGGAGATTAACGTGCCTAGAGTAAAAAGAAGTGTCACAGCCGGACACAGACATAAGAAAGTATTTCAGATAACCAAAGGTCATAGACGTGGAAGACACAACCTGATAAAACAGGCTAGGGAGTCCATGCTCAAAGCCCTTCACTATGCCTATAGACATAGGAGAGAGAGAAAAGGCGATATGCGAAGACTCTGGATAACGCGTATCAACGCCGCTGCGAGATTGAATGGTATGTCATACAACCAACTAATACATGGTTTAAACCAAAGCCAGGTAAGTATAGACCGCAAGATTATGGCTGACATGGCAGTACGAGATCCTGACGGATTTGGCAAGCTGGTGAGTGTGGCAAAAGAGAACATCTCCACTGTCACTGCATAAACAAATACAACAGTGAAAGAAACGCTCAGCAACTCGAAGTTGCATTAGAGTTTCAACCTCGTATCAAAAATCTTTGGTAACCGCCTGAGACATGAACAGAATTCGAGCAATTGGCTTATGGATCACAGCTCTGGCAATCATAATGACCTTGCTCGTAAGCCGTGGCTCCCTTAACTTAAGTCCATCTGGTGAACTAGCAAAGTCAGAATTATATTCAATCCTAGGATGGGAAATGGAGAATTTCTCAGCCAAATGGATACATAAAATTAGAACTTCAGGATATTCCAACTCTCCTACACTCGACCAAAATTACTCAACAATAATAGAATATTTGTCTTTAACAAATAGACTCTTCTATCTAGAATCTCAGCTAGAGAATCTAGAATCCGACGATAACAGAAAGAATAACTATAACAAGACTGCGGCTACATTGATACAAGATATTGAATCAACTCGAGTTTCAATAATATCCATACGGGACAAAGTAGAAGAATTCCTAGAATCTAAGATATCTGCTGAAATTCAAAACCACGAAATAGGCTACAGTGGACCCATGGGATTACATTTTCCACCCGTAGATTTTAGATTAACCTACTCTCCTAAAGTATTAGTAATATCAGCTAGAAACCGTATAGACATGACCGAAGCTATACTAATTAGAGATGATATTAAAGAAAATGACATTATATTTATAGAAAACGCCATAAAGGGCACTTACAAACTGTCTCCTTATATAGCGAATACGGGAGGTTTAGCAACATATCCAAGTACAATAAGTCATAGGTCATCCGTGTATAACATCATCGATACTGCAGCCCATGAGTGGTTACATCATTACCTTTTCTTTAAGCCACTAGGACAAAGTTACTGGTCCACTAATACCATGAGAAGTATAAATGAAACTACTGCTAACATCTTTGGGAAAGAGATATCTGATGCAGTATATGCAACCATGCAGTCAGATGGATGGAAAGATATCCCAAACGAATATCAAAATATAAGCTCTGCACCAAAAAATGAGCCGTTCGACTTTAGAAAAGAAATGCAGATAACAAGATTGGAAGCAGAGAACCTATTATCTGACGGCCATATAGAAAAAGCAGAAGAATATATGGAAGATAGACGACAGTATTTTATTTCTAATGGATATTATCTTAGGGTACTAAACCAGGCATATTTTGCCTTTCACGGCACTTACGCAGATTCACCATCATCTATAAGTCCGATATACTCACAATTAATGACGATAAGGCATGCAAGTAGTTCTCTAACTGAATTTATTAACAAAGTGTCGTCTATATCAAATCACGAAGATTTTTTGCGAGTTGTTGATAAGTCAAAAGCAGCAGATAATAAATTGATTCGCTAAATGAAAAGATTGTTCAATAGTGCTTACTTTTAGGTATAATGAATGTCCGATCTCTTAAGTTATAAATAATATACAAACAAAACGATTCATAATACTATAATCCTAGGAGATATACTTATGCCAGAAAAGCGGACCCTAGTAGCGATATTTGCTCATCCTGACGATGAATCCTATAGCGCATCTGGGACGCTCGCTTATTATGCATCACTAGGAGTAGATGTATACATTATATGTGCAACTAGAGGTGAAGCCGGAAAGATCAGCCATCCTTCACTCGCTTATAGAGATGTCCTTGGGGCAGTTAGAGAAGAAGAATTAAGAGACGCTTGTAGAATAATGGGTATACATCAACCTCTATTCTTAGGCTATAGAGACTCAGGAATGATAGGATCATCAGATAACAACGATCCTCTATCTCTAAATATGGCAAAGTCTTCAGATGTAATTGGAAAGTTAGTTGGTTTAATCAGGCAGCTGCGTCCAGATGTAATAATATCCTATTATGAGACCGGCCCATATGCCCATCCAGATCATGTCTCCTCGCACAAATATGCACTAGAGGCTTTCAACTGTTCAGGAAATCCTGACATGTTTGCTGAACAATTGAAGGGATCTGTAACCACTTTCAGCCCTCAGCGGCTATTCACTGTTGCCATACCGACAAGTCGTATTGAGGAACTCGTGAAAGCCATTCCAGAGGATGACGAAAACGAATCCAGATATCCATATCAGCAAAACCAGGAAGATGAATCCGAGGAAGATGAAATACACCCTGAAGACGTTGGCATACCTGATGAAGATGTAACGGTATACATGGATGTCGGCATACTATACGAAACTAAACGGCAATCTATAGCCGCTCATAGGACACAACATCAGGGAGAAGGTGTGTTCAGCAACCTCCCGGAAAATCTATTGAAGGATTTTTTCTCTCAGGAACATTTCTTCCAGGTCGCTCCGAAAACAAACCCTCCACCCAGATACAAAGGCCTGTTTGACGGCATATGGGAATAGGCAAACAATTATGATAAGTCTCAAAAGAAATAGTCGAGGTGAAAAAGTCGAGGCTAATGGGCTGCGGAGAGAATCCTCAAGATACACTCCAAACCAATCAGAACCTTTTAAGATAAGTAGATCAAAATTCAGTGATTTCCTAACCTGCAGGAGATGCTTCTATCTTGACAGGGTTAAAGGTCTTATATCTCCATCTCTACCTGGTTGGACCCTAAACTCAACTACAGATCTCTTGTTAAAAAAGGAATTCGATTTACGGAGAGCAGAACAATCTCCACATAGATTGTTTGAAAAATTTGACATCACTCATGTAGTACCGTTCAACCACTTGTTGATAGACCAATGGCGTGATGCCCTAAGGGGTGGTCTAGAGTATAGACCAGATAAATCTAACATCATACTCCATGGAGGAGTAGATGATCTTTGGCTCAACAAGGAAACGGGAGAAATAATAGTAGTGGATTACAAATCTCAGGCTAATAAGAATCCAGTCAACACTGATTCATATCTGAAATCTGTATACCATGAAACATATAAAACTCAGATGGATTTCTACGTGTTTCTTATGATTGGAATGGGATTTAGAGTAGCAGACACGGCGTATTTTTATGTTTGCAATGCAGATGTACATGCTGACACCTTTGATGGCAAACTAACTTTCACGGAAACCCTAGTCCCATACCAGTGGTCTATAGAGTGGATACCGAGAGAAATAGATAAAATGGTTGAAGTTCTTAATACAGAAAAACTCCCACCTATAAACCCATCATGTGAGAATTGTGCGTATTCTCAACAAAGAGCACTAATCGAATACAAAGCAACAGCTGACTAGTCAAGGCATAAATTGGACAGATAAATTCAACGATATGCAAAATACAAACATGATAATCCTAAACAAACTAGGAATTCATTAGCATCAACTAGAGATCTTTATTTACTTGCCTCTATCACGATTCCTTGCATATCTATGCCTATATGCAGAGTCTAATATACGCTTCCTAAGTCTTATAGCATTAGGAGTTATCTCGGCCAATTCATCTTCTGCAACGAAATCCAAAGCCTCTTCCAAACTGAATTGTATGGGTGGTTCAAGTCGCTCAAATATCTCCGAAGTAGCAGATCTCATGTTAGTTTTCTTACGCTCCTTGCAAATATTTATGTCCATATCCCCATCTCGATTATGAACCCCAACAATCATGCCTTCGTATATAGATGTATTGGGTGCAACAAAAGTATGTCCTCTCTCCTGAGCGTTCTTTATCCCATAGGTAAGAGCCATCCCTGAATCTGAGGCTACTATAGAACCAAATCTACTCGATTTTATCTTGCCATTTATCGGCCTAAATTCAAGGAACTCAGTATTCACCACAGCAGATCCCCGAGTAGACCTAAGTACAAAACTTCTAAAGCCTATAAGTCCTCTAGTAGGTATCTCGTAAATCATAACAACTACCCCGGTAATATCACTCCTCATCTCAATCATATGTCCTAATCGTGAAGCTAGTTCTTCAGCAAGAGCACCTACATATTCCTGAGGAGTCTCTATTGTCAATCTTTCGTAAGGCTCGTGGTTTTTACCGTCTACAAGTTTTGTTATTGCTTCAGGTTTTGACACCTGGAATTCCAAACCTTCGCGCCTCATGTCTTCTATAAATACAGATAAATGTAACTCGCCTCTGCCAGATACTATGAATTCATCAGCACTAGCAGTTCGTTCTATCTTGAGACTAACATTTGTCCTTAATTCTCTTTCCAAGCGATCCCAGAGTACACGGGACGTAGCGTACTTACCATCTTTCCCAGAAAATGGAGAAGTGTTAACTCCAAATGTCATCTTCACTGTAGGTTCATCTATATTAATACGACCCAATGCCTCTGGTAAGTCAGAAGATGATATTGTGTCCCCTATGGAAACAGTTTTCATACCAGCAATTGCACATATATCTCCTGCACTAACCTCGTCAACCTCATTCCTCTTAAGATCCTTAAATAGGAACAGGTGGTCCACTTTAAATGGACTGGTGGTTGAGTCACGCCCGATAACCACTAGCGAGTCTGAACGCTTGATTACACCTCTAGCAACACGTCCAATAGCAATATTACCAATGTGGCTATCATAATCCAATGATGTAACTAAGAGTTGGAAGGCCCCCTCTATATCTACCATAGGTCCTGGAATATGCTCTATGATTGATTCAAATAAAGGATCCATATCCAATTTGTTATCCAAAAGATCCTCTACTGCATATCCATCCTTGCCAGATGCAAAAATTATTGGGAACGATAGTTGGTCGGCATCAGTAGCCAATTCTAGGAACAAATCATTGATTGATTCTATCGTCTGATCTATTTGGTCAATTGACCTATCTATCTTATTAATTACTACTAAAGGTTTTAAGCCTCTATCAAGTGCTACTTTAAGCACATATCTAGTCTGAGGCATTGGCCCATCCACTGCATCAACGAGCAACAGACATCCGTCAGCCATATTGACTACTCTCTCAACTTCTCCACTGAAATCTACATGCCCAGGGGTATCAATAATATTAAGAGTCACATCATTATATTGAATGGCAGTGTTCTTTGCGAGAATTGTTATACCTCGCTCTCGCTCCTGCGGATTGGAATCCATTACTTGCTCATCGAAATTTCGCTTGTCGTACGACGACTTGCTATGCTTTAGCATGGCATCTATCAATGTAGTCTTACCATGATCTACATGGGCAACTATAGCCAGGTTCCTAATATTTCCTTGGGTTTCAAAAGCCACTGTTCTCTAACCTACAATCTCCTAACGCAAATCAACTGATATTTGTTCCTTATATAATGCGTCTAATATGGTGGGCCCGGCAGGATTCGAACCTACGACCAATCGGTTATGAGCCGACCGCTCTGCCACTGAGCTACGGGCCCTTCAGTAATCATTGGCACCACAGTACCAAAATCATCAAGGGCAATCCCAGAAGTATAGATTAAACCAATAATGATGCCACGCGGTCAAGTATTCTGTGACCTACTTCGTATTTACTAAGCAACGGTAACTCTTCAACTTTACCATTAACATCTAGCAATGTAACCCTGTTAGTATCAACATTGAAGCCACTATCTTCTGCAGTAATATCATTAGCAACTATCATAGACATGCTCTTGGATTTGAGTTTTTCTTTAGCATTTTCAATAAGGTTTTCACTCTCAGCAGCAAATCCAATCCTCAACACTCCCTTAGGAACCTCCAAGAAGAAATCAGCATTCTTAACCAAATCTAATGTCAATCCTTGATCGCCTTGCTTCTTTATTTTTTGTTCTTCAGCTTTTGCGGGTCTATAATCGCTGACTGCTGCAGCCATAATCAAAACATCAGCAGAATCACATGAACTGAGAAC
>Ga0310344_10001318_pt1 | contig 19037 bp, 16 predicted proteins | sample HC15DNA20200_MG_FD_203801 | JGI IMG/M metagenome (GOLD analysis project Ga0310344, IMG submission 203801) | Marine microbial communities from station ALOHA, North Pacific Subtropical Gyre - HC15-DNA-20-200_MG | ecosystem: Environmental > Aquatic > Marine > Oceanic | place: Pacific Ocean: North... | reverse complement strand
GTTCGACTTGTCGAAGTCGAAGTTCACGCCCTTCAGGTCGATGGAGACCGGAACCGGGCAACCATCCGGACCGATGGTCTGGCCGGGCTGCGAGTTCGGGCACTTGTCGTCACAGTTGTTGACGCCGTCGCCGTCGTCGTCCAGGTCGGCGCAGCTCGGCGCGACCGGGGCCGGAGCGACCGGAGCGGCCGGCGGCGGGCCCAGCGGGATCACGACGCCCACCGAGGCCAGGATGTCACCGAACCAGCTCTCGTCCGGGGCGGCGATCGACTGGTCGTCGAAGTCGCCACGGTAGGCCACTTCGGCGCGCACGGCGACGCGCTTGTCGAAGGTGGTCTGCAGGCCGACGCCGACCTTGGCGGCGAACTCGCCGTCCTTGCGCTCGCCCGGGGAGTTCGGGTTCGGGAACGCGTCGTACTCTTCCTCGGTCTTCTGGTAGCCCACGCCGAACAGCAGGTACGGGTTCCAGCCACGGCCTTCCTGGATGAAGTGGCGACGCAGGTCGAACGAGATGCCGTACTGGCTCCAGTTCAGATCCTGGTTGGCGTCGAAGTTCGGGTTCTGATAGTTCAGTTCACCGTCGATCGACCAGTTCGGGCTGACGAACTTGCCCAGGCCCAGAGTGACGAACGGAGCATCATTGGTGGTGCGGTCGCTGTCCTGGAAGTTGAAACCGGCCGAACCCGTCAGGTACCAGCGATCATCAAACTCCTGCGCGGAGGCTGCCCCGGCGAAGGCCAGGCCGCCCAGCAACGCGGCAGTGAGGATTTTCTTGTTCATGAATACAGCTCCTTGTTTCGGGGGTATAAAACCGATAGAGGCATGGTTCAGTTCAGATGTCTCGTCACATCCAGACGGCCGTTCCGCACGCCATCGCGGCGCAGATTAAGCTCGCTTAAGTGAAGACCGCGTTAACGGTCACATAACAAGTGGGCGTTCGCGCAGGGGCTGGAAACCCACTCAATCCAACGTATACAGCTTCATGAAAGGCTGCGCCAGATTATCGCGACGGGCAGTGTGAAAAATCCCCCGGCCGATTTTCGGGGCGAAGGGGCACGGTGGCCGCACGCTGCCGGAGCGGTTAGGTTGGTGGCCCAGGCGGAGTTCGCGTCCGCCCCTTCCAGGCCCTGGAGGTGCCATGAAAGCCGTTGCCCTGACCCGGTATCTGCCGATCGACGACCCCCACTCGTTGGAAGACGTCACGCTTCCCGCGCCCGCTGCGCCGCTTGGCCACGACCTGCTCGTGCGCGTGCTCGCGGTATCGGTCAATCCCGTCGACACCAAGGTCCGCGCACCCAAGCCGCACGTCGAAGCGCAGCCGAAGGTGCTCGGCTACGACGCGGCCGGCGTGGTCGAGGCGGTGGGACCCGATGTCACCGCTTTCGTACCGGGCGACGAGGTGTACTACGCCGGCGACATCACCCGCGTCGGTGCCAATGCGCAGTTCCAGCTCGTGGATGAACGCCTCGTCGGGCGCAAGCCGGACACGCTGGATTTCGCGCAATCTGCCGCATTGCCGCTCACCACGCTCACCGCATGGGAACTGTTGTTCGAACGCATGCCGTATCGCTTCGACGACGTGCACAACCGCGGGCGACGCCTGCTGGTGATCGCCGGCGCTGGCGGCGTGGGTTCCATCGCCATCCAGCTCGCGCGGCACGCCGGCTTCGAGGTCATCGCGACCGCCTCGCGGGAGGAAACCGTGGCGTGGTGCAGGCAGATGGGCGCACACCATGTCATCGACCATCGCGAGCCGCTGGCCGCGCAGCTGCGTGCGCTGGGCATCGAGGCGGTGGATGCGGCGATCAACCTGGCCGACACCGACCGCTACTGGGAAGCACTGGGTGAGCTGGTGGCGCCGCAGGGACACGTGGGCCTGATCGTGGAGCCGTCCGGCGCGCTGCGCATCGGCGACCCCTACAAGGCCAAGTGCATCGGCATCCATTGGGAAATGATGTTCACCCGGGCGCGTTTCCGCACCGAGGACATGGTCGAGCAACACCGCATCCTCGGCCGCGCGGGCAGCCTGATCGACGCCGGCGAGCTGCGCACTACCCTGACCGAGGTGCTGGGCCCGATCAACGCCGCCAACCTGCGCGAGGCGCACCGGCGCCTCGAATCGGGGCGCACCATCGGCAAGCTGGCCCTGGCTGGCTGGTGACCCCCTCCCCCGGCCGCCGTCTTCGCGCGGCCGGGCTTTGCGAACGCCGGCCGATCCCCGACAATGGGGGCATCCGTACGCCAGCGTATCCATATGCCCGCCGAGACGCCCGTTTCCGATTCGACCGCCTTCCCCCATCTGTTCGCACCGCTGGACCTGGGGTTCACCCGCCTGCGCAATCGCGTGCTGATGGGCTCGATGCACACCGGCCTGGAGGATCGCGCGCGCGATTTCCCGCGCCTGGCCGCTTACTTCGCCGAGCGCGCCGCAGGCGGGGTGGGGCTGATCGTCACCGGCGGGTTCGCGCCCAACGTGGCCGGCTGGCTGAAGCCGTTTGGCGGCAAGCTGTCGTGGCCATGGGAAGGTCGCCCGCATCGCCAGCTCACCGCGGCGGTCCATGCGCACGACGCGAAGATCTGCCTGCAGCTGCTGCATGCCGGTCGCTATGCCTATCACCCCTTGCAGGTCGCGCCGTCGAAGCTGAAGGCGCCGATCAATCCGTTCACCCCGCGCGCGCTGTCCGCGCGCGGCGTGGAGCGGCAGATCAAGGATTACGCCCATGCCGCGCGCATGGCGCGCGAAGCCGGCTACGACGGCGTGGAGGTGATGGGCTCGGAAGGCTATCTGATCAACGAGTTCACGGCGCCGCGCACCAACCGCCGCAACGATGCCTGGGGCGGCGACGCGGCCAGGCGCATGCGCTTCGCGGTGGAAATCGTGCGCCGCATCCGCGAGGCCTGCGGTCCGGATTTCATCATCATCTACCGGCTGTCGCTGGTGGACCTGGTGGACGAAGGCAACCAGTGGGAAGAGATCATCGCCCAGGCCAAAGCCGTGGAAGCAGCCGGCGCGACGATCATCAATTCGGGCATCGGCTGGCATGAGGCGCGCGTGCCGACCATCGCCACCTCCGTGCCGCGCGCGGCATTCGCCGGCGTCACCGCCAAGCTGAAGCCGGAAATCGGCCTGCCGGTGGTGGCGACCAATCGCATCAACATGCCCGAGGTGGCCGAACGCATCCTCGCCAGCGGCGGTGCCGACATGGTCTCCCTCGCCCGCCCGCTGCTCGCCGACCCGCAATGGGCGAACAAGGCACGTGCCGGCCGCAGCCAGGCCATCAACACCTGCATCGCCTGCAACCAGGCCTGCCTGGACCACGTGTTCGACAACAAGCTGGTCAGCTGCCTGGTCAACCCGCGCGCCGGCCACGAGACCGAGCTCAACTACCTGCCCGCCGCGCAGCCGCGCCGGATCGCGGTGGTAGGCGCGGGCCCTGCCGGCCTGGCCTGTGCCACCGTGGCGGCAAGCCGCGGCCACCGGGTCACGCTGTTCGACGCGGCCAGCGAGATCGGCGGCCAGTTCAACGTGGCCAAGCGCATCCCCGGCAAGGAGGAGTTCCACGAGACACTGCGCTACTTCCGCCAGGAGCTGGAGTCGACCGGCGTCGAGCAGCGGCTGGGCCAGCCGGTGACCGCCGCCGACCTGGCCGGTTACGACGAGATCGTGCTGGCGACCGGCATCACCCCGCGCGGCGTGGATTTCCCGGGCGCCGACCATCCCAAGGTGGTCACCTACCTGGACGTGTTGCTTGGCCGCGTCGGCGTGGCCGACAAGGTGGCCATCATCGGCGCCGGCGGCATCGGCTTCGACGTGGGCGAGTTCCTGGTCCATCACGGCCAATCGCCCTCGCTCGATACGGGCCGCTGGATGGCCGAGTGGGGCGTGGACCCCAGCTTCGAGGCCCGCGGCGCGCTGGTGCCGCCGCGGCCGGAGGCCCCGGCCCGCGAGGTGTGGTTGCTTCAGCGCAGCCCCGGTCGACCCGGCGCCCGCCTGGGCAAGACCACCGGTTGGATTCACCGCGCCACGCTGAAGGCCAAGCGCGTGAAGATGCTCGGCGGGGTGGAATACCTGGGCGTGGACGACGAAGGCCTGCACATCCGCGTTGACGGCCAGGAACAGACGCTGCCGGTCGGCCATGTGGTGATCTGCGCCGGCCAGGAGGCGCGACGCGAGCTGCTGGCCCCACTACAGGCGGCGGGGGCTTCGGTGCACGTCATCGGGGGTGCCGACGTGGCCGCCGAACTCGACGCCAAGCGGGCCATCGACCAGGGCAGCCGCCTCGCCGCCCGCCTTTGAGCGCCCCCCCCGTGACGGCCCGGCAAGCGGCCGCCACGCTTCGCGGGACGGCCTGCCGTCCCCGCCCCGGGCAGTTCCGGGGCCGGCCGCCGGGCCGGATGTCAAGCTGACGTATTCACGCGGCGTTGCGTGATGGCCGTCTACCTTGCGCGCACTTTCGGGCCGCCCCCAGTTCGGCGGCCCCCCCCGGCCCCCTCACATTCCGGCCGGAACCCGGGCGGCCCGTCTGGCCGCCTCCCCATGACGCCAAGTCGTGACCCGCCCTGCTCCCGCCCCGCGTTGGAGGAAAAGCCGGTGTCGACCCATACGGAGCAAGGAGTCCCATGAAACTGGCCTGGATTCTCTGGCTGTCGCAGCTGCTGCCGCAGCCGGCCGCCGATTCGCTGTGCCTGAGCACCACCGTGTACCTGGAAGCCCGCGACCAGACCCTTCGCGGCCAGCAGGCCGTCGCCGAGGTCGCCCTGCGCCGCCTCGACAGTGGCCTGTGGGGCGATTCGATGTGCGAGGTGGTCACTGCCCGCAAACAGTTCGCCCCGACGATCGTGGCCCCCGGCACCGAGCTGAGGAACAACGCCGCCTGGAACAAGGCCGTCGGCGTGGCCTTCGCCGCCGAGGAAAACTGGGCGCTGCCGGTGGGTCAGCGCAAGGAGATCGTGCCCGGGGCGAGCCATTTCGCCGCCAGTGCGATCGCCAGCCCGAGCTGGCGCAACGCGTACCAGGTCGCGACGATCGGCGATCACACCTTTTATAGAGTGCAGAAGCTGCGCCCGCGCGCGTCCTGACGCGCCCAAGGGAAAGCAAGCGTGCCGGCCGCAACGCAACGTGCGCCGGCACCGCGCTGCCATCACCGGGGTTCATGCGGATAATGCGCGGTCCATCCACCGCGGAGTTCCCATGAAGCTTTACACCAAGCCCGGCGCCTGCTCGCTGGCCGACCATATCGTGCTGCGCTGGTCCGGCCTGCCCTTCGAGCTGGAAGTGATGGACGCCGAGCGCATGAAGGCCCCGGCGTACCTGAAGCTCAATCCCGCCGGTGCCGTCCCGGTGCTTACCGTGGACGACTGGGTGCTTACCCAGAACGCCGCCATCCTGGGCTACATCGCCGATACCGCCCCGCTGTCGGGCCTGGGCGGCGACGGCAGCGCGCGCGGCCGGGCCGAGATCGCCCGCTGGATCGCCTTCGTCAACGCCGACCTGCATCCCGCGTTCAAGCCGATCTTCGGTGCGACGGCCTATCTGGGCGATGAGAAGTACATCGACCTGAGCAAGCAGGACGCACTGAAGAAGCTGCGCGGGCTGTACGAGCGTGTGGACGCGCGCCTGCGCGAACACACCTGGCTGGCCGGCGAACGCTCCGGCGCGGACGCCTACCTGTTCGTGACGCTGCGCTGGGCGCAACGCGTGGGCGTGGACCTCTCCGGCCTGGATGCGCTGGCCGCGTTCTTCACCCGCATGAGCGAAGATGCCGACGTGCAGGCCGCGCTAAAGGCAGAAGGCCTGTCCTGACCTGCGATCAGGCCCGTGCCGTCCTCAGGACGACACGGGCTGGCGGGTTTCCTCCAGCCATTGCTCGGTGAAGGCATCGCCGCGCGCCTTGCGCAGGGCCGCCTCCAGATCGGGCAACACCTGCTGGAGCGATGCGACATCGGTGCAGCGTTCAACCTTGAGCTGCAGGAAGTAGCCCTTCAGGCCGAGATAGCGACCTACCGCGCCACTCATGCGGTCGTAAAGCCATCGGTACTCGCTGGCCATGTCGCGCGGCGGTTCCGTTCCGGCCTCGACCGCAGGAGCCGGCGCCGATGCCGGGCCGGCCGCTGGCGTCGCCGCAGTGGCAGCGGCGTTGGAAACCGAGGCCGATGCCGAGGCCCGGGCGACCGGCTTGCCGGTGGCCAGGTTCCAGGTATCGGCGATCAGCCCCATGTCGTGCAGCTGCTCGAGCGCGTCGGGTGGCGCCTTCAGGCCTTCGATCAATGAACGCAACTCGGCGTCGCTGCGCTGTCCGTCGACCATCAGCAGGATCGAACGCAGCGCGGCCGGTAAACGACGGGTGCGCGCCTCTATCTCCTGGCGGCCCGCCTCGGTCTTTGCAAAACCCATGTTGTCCCCTCCCCCTGTAGGCGCGCCTCTCCGCGCGCCGGGGACAAGCGTAGCAGCATCCGGGGCGGTGGCGTCTGCCGGCCGCCCCGAGCGACAGGGAGGCGCTAGGGGCCCAGGACCCGGCGGATCTCCTCCAGCGCGCCCGGGTCGTCCAACGTGGACAGGTCGCCTGGGTCGCGGCGCTCGGCCAGGGCCTGCAGCGAGCGGCGCAGCAGCTTGCCCGAGCGGGTCTTGGGCAGCGCGTTGACGATGTAGACGTAGGCTGGACGCGCCACCGCGCCCAGCTGGTCGGCCACGCACTTCTGCAATGCCAGCGCGGTGCCCGCCGGGTCCTGCGGCGCCACCTTCATCGTGGCGAAGACGACCGGCACCTGGCCCTTGAGTTCGTCGTGCATGCCGATCACCGCCGCCTCGGCCACACCGGGATGGCCGGAAATGACCTCCTCGATCTCGCGCGTGCCCAAGCGATGGCCAGCCACGTTGATGACGTCGTCGGTGCGCCCCAGGATGAAGGTGTAACCGTCCTCGTCGCGGATTGCCCAGTCCAGCGAGCTGTAGAGCAGTTCCTTGAAGTGGCTGAAATAGCTCTGCAGGAAGCGCGCATCGTCGTTCCACACCGTGCTCATGCAGCCAGGCGGCAGTGGCGGCTGGATCACCAGCACGCCCTTCTGCCCCGGCGCGACCTCCGCCCCGCTTTGCTCGTCGATCACCTTCATGCGGTAGCCGAGGTTGGGAAAGCCGGGCGAGCCGAACTTCACCGGCTTCATTTCCACACCCGGCAGCAACGTCAACGCCGGCCAGCCGGTTTCGGTTTGCCAGTAGTTGTCGATGACCGGCTTGCCGAGCGCGCCGTTGATCCAGGTGGCGGTGGGTTCGTCGAGCGGTTCGCCGGCGAGGAACAGGTACTTCAGCTGCGCGAGGTCATGGCGGCGAATGAAATCCACGTCGTGCTTCTTCAGCACGCGGATCGCGGTAGGCGAGGAAAACATCGTGCGCACGCCATACTGCTCGCACAACGCCCACCAGATGCCCGGGTCCGGGTTCGTCGGCAGCCCTTCGTAGAGCAGCGAGGTGCAGCCGCCAATCAGCGGCCCGTACACGTTGTAGGAATGCCCGACCGCCCAGCCGACATCGGAGGTGGAGAACATCACCTGGCCCGGCGCGCAGTCGAACACCGTGCGCATCGACTGCGCCATGGCCACCGCATAACCGCCGACGTCGCGCTGCACGCCCTTGGGCTTGCCGGTGGTACCGGAGGTGTAGAGCAGATAGCTCGGCTCGTTGGATTCCAGCCATTCGACCGGCACCTCGGCATCGCCGACCTGCGCGCGCAGTTGCGCATAGTCGACATCGCGACCTTCGATGCGTGGCTGCGCCGCGTCCAGGCCACGCGACACCAGCAGTACCTTCGGCGGCGCGTGCTTGGCCTCGGCGCACGCGGCATCCACCATCGGCTTGTAGGGGATGACCTTGCCGCCGCGGCTGCCGGCATCGGCGGCGATAAGCAGTTTCGGCCTGGCATCGTCGATGCGCAGCGCCAGGTTGTGTGCCGCGAAGCCGCCGAACACCACCGAGTGGATCGCACCGATGCGCGCGCAGGCGAGCATGGCGAACACGGCCTCTGCCATGTTCGGCATGTAGATCACGACGCGGTCGCCGCGATCCACGTCGAGTGACTTCAACACCGCTGCAAATGCATTCACCTCGCGATGCAGCTCGGCATAGGTGAGCTCGCGGGTGACGCCGGTTTCGGTGGAGATGGCGACCAGCGCCAGCTGGTCGGCGCGATCGGCCAGGTGGCGGTCGACCGCGTTGTAGCAGAGGTTGGTTTCACCGCCGACGAACCAGCGCCGGAACGGCGGCTTGTCGTATTCGAGGATCTTCTGCGGGGGCTTGTGCCAATGGATGGCCTGGGCCGCCTCCGCCCAGAATTCCTCGGGCTGTTCGATCGAACGGCGATAGATGTCCTCGTAGCGCATACGGCCCCTCCCAGAACCCTTGGCTGCTTGCCGCAGCATAGGCCGGGGGCGCGACGCGATCCCTGCGACCTTGGTCGCATGGATCGACTCGCGCAACATGTTCGCCCGCGCCATGCCAGGCGCGTTGTTTCAGATCAGCGATTTCGCATTCGACAGCACGTAGTCGCAGCCCTTCTTGCGCACGCTGCTCGGTATCGAATTCATGTCCAGCGTCTTGCCATCGCTGCCGGAAAGCACGCCGGTGAGGCCCTTGTCGTAACCGGCCTTCTGCTCTTTCTGGCCGCCGACCTTGCCCATCAGCTTGTCCTTCACGCCGCTCGCCGCGTCGCTGCTCAGATAGTTGTTCTTGATGCAGTACTGCAGCACGCCAGCCGCATTCCCGCCGACACCGGAGCTGATGGCCGGCATCGCGCCGCCACCCAGCGCACCGGTCAGCGCGCTGGTGCCCTGCCCGGTCGTCGTGGTCGGCTGCGGGGTCCAGCTGTCCTGCGCGGTGGGGGTAGCCGGTTGCGCGGTGAGCTTGTCCTGCGCGCTCTTGAGGTCGATGGCCGTGGCCGTGGCACTGCCCCCCAGCAACCCCATCGACAGCATGATGCATGCGATCTTCATGGCCGGCTCCTTCATCACGGATGGACGCGCGGAGCCTAGACCGCCCTACCTTCAGGACAGGTCAAAAAAAGACGCCGGCACGAGGCCGGCGTCCTGGGGTACCACTGCGGGCGCTGCTTACTTCAGCAGGTGCGCCACGCCGCCGCGCTCTTCTTCCAGCTCGGCCAGGGTCTTGTCGATGTACTTCTGGCTGAAGTCGTCGATTTCCAGGCCCTTCACCAACGTGTACTTGCCGTTCTCGGTAGTCACCGGGAAGCCGAAGATCACGCCTTCCGGGATGCCGTAGCTGCCATCGGACGGCACGCCCATCGTCACCCACTTGCCGTTGCTGCCCAGCACCCAGTCACGCACGTGGTCGATGGCGGCATTGGCAGCCGAAGCGGCCGAGGACAGGCCGCGCGCCTCGATGATGGCCGCGCCGCGCTTGCCCACGGTCGGGATGAAGGTGCCGGCGTTCCATTCCTGGTCGTTGATCGCCTCGGCGATGGACGCGCCATCGGCGGTGGCGAAGCGGTAGTCCGGGTACATGGTCGGGCTGTGGTTGCCCCACACGATCAGCTTCTCGATGCCGCCCACCGGCTTGCCCAGCTTGGCCGACAGCTGGCTCAGCGCGCGGTTGTGGTCCAGGCGCAGCATGGCGGTGAAGTTTTCCGGCTTCAGGTCCGGCGCCGACTTCATCGCGATGTAGGCGTTGGTGTTGGCCGGGTTGCCGACGACCAGCACCTTCACGTCACGGCTGGCGACCTTGTTCAGCGCCGCGCCCTGGGCGGTGAAGATCTTGGCGTTCTCCAGCAGCAGGTCCTTGCGCTCCATGCCCGGGCCGCGCGGACGCGCGCCGACCAGCAGGGCGATGTCGGCGTCCTTGAACGCCACTTCCGCGTCATCGGTGCCGACCATGCCGGCCAGCAGCGGGAAGGCGCAGTCTTCCAGCTCCATCATCACGCCCTTGAGCGCGGCCTGGGCCTTGTCGACCGGCAACTCGAGCAGCTGCAGGATGACCGGCTGGTCCTTGCCCAGCATTTCACCGGAAGCGATGCGGAACAGCAGGGCGTAGCCGATCTGGCCGGCGGCACCGGTCACGGCAACACGTACGGGGGTCTTCATGGGTGTTTCCTCTGCTTGTAAAGCGAATCAGTGGGGATAAGAAGCAAACCGGCCCGGAATGACCGGGCCGGCAGGGAGGCGAATACGTCAGGCGGCGAGGATCTTGTTCCACTCCGCGACGCGGTCGGCCTTGGCGGCCAACACGGCGTCCACGTCGCCTTCCAGGGTGACCTTGTTGATCACATCGCCCTGGGCGACGGAATCCACCACGTCCAGGCCTTCGATCACCTTGCCGAACACGGTGTGCTTGCCGTCCAGCCACGGGGTGGCCACGTGGGTGATGAAGAACTGGCTGCCGTTGGTGTTCGGGCCGGCATTGGCCATGGACAGCACGCCGCGGTCGTGGCGCGCGCCGTTGTTGGCCTCGTCCTCGAAGCGGTAACCCGGGCCACCGCGGCCGGAACCCTCGGGGCAACCGCCCTGGATCATGAAATCGGCGATCACGCGGTGGAAGTTCAGGCCGTCATAGAACCCGCGCTTGGCCAGGTTGACGAAGTTGGCGACGGTCAGCGGCGCCTTGTCGGCGAACAGCTCGATCTTGATCGGGCCGCGGGAGGTGTCGAAAGTGGCGATGACGGACATGGAAATCCTTGGGTAATGGGCGATCGTCAGCTCAATAGGATACACCCGCGCCCGGTTTTGACGGCTGCCGTACCCACCCCTCCGCCTAAAGGATGAGTGCGCGCCTCAGCCCAGGGAAACCCCGCTTTTCGGCCCTCCACCGGGGTCCAAGAGGGTGTCCGGGAGCCGGGCCCCCGCCTCCCCCTGGGCAGCGCCTCGAGTCGTTGGAACCGGCCACCCACCAACCTGAACAGCCCGAAATCCACCCTGTCATCGCCCGGCGCAGCGCAACGGGTATAATGGTCGGCTTACTTCCCACGTCTTGGCGCCACCCGGGCCCTCTTCCGCATGTCCATCGAAAACCTCCGCAATATCGCCATCGTCGCCCACGTCGACCATGGCAAGACCACGCTGGTCGACCAGCTCCTCAAGCAGTCCGGCACGCTGTCCGAACGCACGGTGCTGGCCGAGCGCGTGATGGACAGCAATGACCAGGAAAAGGAGCGTGGCATCACCATCCTGGCCAAGAACACCGCCATCACCTGGCAGGGCAACCGCATCAACATCGTCGACACCCCCGGCCACGCCGACTTCGGCGGCGAGGTCGAGCGCGTGCTGTCGATGGTGGACACCGTGCTGATCCTGGTCGACGCCATGGACGGCCCGATGCCGCAGACCCGCTTCGTGACCCAGAAGGCCTTCGCCATGGGCTTCAAGCCCATCGTGGTCATCAACAAGATCGACCGCCCCGGTGCCCGCCCGGAGTGGGTGGTGGAGCAGGTGTGGGATCTGTTCGACCGCCTCGGCGCCACCCCGGAGCAGATGGATTTCCCGATCGTCTACGCCTCGGCCCTGAATGGCTACGCCTCGCTGGACGAGAACGTGCGCGACGGCGACATGACCCCGCTGTACGAAGCGATCATGCAGCATGCGCCCAAGCCGGAAGTCGACCCGGAAGGCCCGTTCCAGATGCGCATCAGCCAGCTGGACTACAACAATTTCGTTGGCGTCATCGGCATCGGCCGCATCCAGCGCGGCACGCTGAAGAAGAACATGCCGGTGGCCATCATCGACCGCGAAGGCAAGAAGCGCCAGGGCAAGGTGCTGCAGGTGCTCGGCTTCCTGGGCCTGGAGCGCATCGAGCAGGACAGCGCCGAGGCCGGTGACATCGTGGCCATCTCCGGCATCCAGGAGCTGACCATCTCCGACACCGTCACCGCCCTGGAAGCGCCCGAGGCGCTGCCGGCCCTGACCGTGGACGAGCCGACCATCTCGATGACCTTCCAGGTCAACAACTCGCCGTTCGCCGGCAACAAGGACCTGTCGGGCGGCAAGTTCCTCACCAGCCGCCAGCTGAAGGACCGCCTGGAGCGCGAGACCGTGCACAACGTCGCGCTGAAGGTCGAGCAGCTCGAGGACGCCGACAAGTTCCTGGTGTCCGGCCGTGGCGAGCTGCACCTGTCGGTGCTGATCGAGAACATGCGCCGCGAAGGCTATGAACTGGCCGTCTCGCGCCCGGAAGTGATCATCAAGGAAATCGACGGCCAGCTGATGGAGCCGATCGAGCAGCTCGTCATCGACGTGGAGGAAATCCACCAGGGTGGCGTGATGGAGAAGCTCGGCACCCGCAAGGGCCAGCTGAAGAACATGGAGCCGGACGGCAAGGGCCGCGTGCGCCTGGACTACATGATCCCGGCGCGTGGCCTGATCGGTTTCCAGAACGAGTTCAAGACCCTCACCCAGGGCTCCGGCCTGCTGTTCCACGTCTTCGACCATTACGGCCCGAAGGAACAGGGCGCCATCGCCAAGCGCCTGAACGGCGTGATGATCGCCAACGCCCCGGGCGCCACCCCCGCGTATTCGCTGGGACCGCTGCAGGAGCGCGGCAAGCTGTTCGCCGCCGAAGGCGACAACGTGTACGAAGGCCAGCTGGTCGGCATCCACTCCAAGGACAACGACCTGACCGTCAACGCCATCAAGACCAAGCCGCTGACCAACATGCGCGCTTCGGGCAAGGATGACGCCATCCAGCTGACCCCGGCGATCAAGTTCTCGCTGGAGCAGGCCCTGGACTTCATCGACGACGACGAACTGGTCGAGATCACGCCGAAGGAAATCCGCCTGCGCAAGAAGCACCTCACCGAGAACGAGCGCAAGCGCGCTGGCCGCGCCGCGTAAGGTCTTTCGCTCCGGCCCCGTGACCGACAAGCCCTACAACCCGGATCCGCACGCGCATCCGGGGTTGCACCTGATCGCGCTGTTCGAGGCGTGCAAGGGGCTGCTGGCGGTGCTGGCGGCTACCGGCCTGGAAATCCTGGGACCGTTGCCTTTGCAGGGCGCGATTAGCCACCTGATCCGGCGATTCAACCTCGACCCGGATCACGGCGCCCTGCCCTCGCTTCTGAAGATGATCAGTCCCGACGCGGTCCACATGGCCGCGGCGGGCATCTTCGCCTATGGCCTGCTGCACGTCGTGGAGGCCTGGGGCCTGTGGCGGGCGAAGGCCTGGGCTTCCTGGCTCGGCTGTCTCTCGGCCGCGCTCTACCTGCCGTTCGACATCTACGCCATCGTGCGCCATCCGGGCTGGGCTTCGTGGAGCGTGCTGGCGGTGAACCTGCTGGTCATCGCCGTGCTCGCGCGCGATCTCGTGCGTCGGCATCCGCGCCGTTGATGACGGCTACTGGCCGCGTTGCCAAGCACGCGGCGCCTCGCTAGCCTGCGGCGAGTTTCCCGGGAAACCGCCATGCGCCTGGCCGCCCTGCCCTTGATCGCCACCTGCCTGCTGGCCGCGGGCTGCCAGCAACCTGCGCCCACGGCGAAGACCGGTACACAGTCGCCGTCGGTCCCGGCCGTCGCGAACCCATTCCCTTACGCCGAACTCGACGTCGCCGACCTGCAGGCACGCATGACCCGGGGCGAGCTCGACAGCACGACGCTGACCCGTGCCTACCTGCAACGCATCGCGGAGATCGACCGCGAAGGTCCGCGCCTGAACTCGGTGCTGGCACTGAATCCCGACGCACCGAAGGAGGCCGCCGCACTCGATGCGGAACGGCATGCCGGCCATGTGCGTGGACCGCTGCACGGCATTCCCGTGCTGCTCAAGGACAACATCGACGCCGTCCCGATGGCCACCACCGCCGGCTCGCTGGCGCTGGCCAGCCTGCATCCCAGGCGCGACGCTTTTCTGGTGCAGCGCCTGCGCCAGGCCGGCGCGGTGATTCTCGGCAAGACGAACCTCAGCGAGTGGGCGAACTTCCGCTCATCGCACTCCACCTCCGGCTGGAGCGCCCAGGGCGGCCAGACGCGCAACCCATACGCGCTCGACCGCAACCCGTGCGGGTCCAGCGCCGGCACCGGCGCGGCGATCTCGGCCAACCTGGCGGCGGTCGGCATTGGCACCGAGACGGACGGCAGCATCGTCTGTCCTTCGGCGGTCAACGGACTGGTCGGGCTGAAGCCGACCGTGGGGCTGGTCAGCCGCGACGGCATCGTGCCGATCTCCTTCAGCCAGGACACCGCAGGCCCGATGACCCGCAGCGTGGCCGACGCGGCCCTGCTGCTCGGCGCCATCGCCGGACGCGACCCGGCCGACCCCGCCACGGCCGCACGTCCCGGGCTGGCGGTCTACGACTACGCCGCACGCCTGAGGCCCGATGCGCTCAAGGGCGCACGCCTGGGCGTGCTGCGCAGCCGGCTCACCGAGAACCCGGCGATGGCCGCCGCGCTCGATGCCGCCGTCCAGACGCTGCGGCAGGCAGGCGCCACGGTCGTCGATGCGCAGATCCCTACCGACGGTCAGTGGGATGCCGACGAGCAGACCCTGCTGCTGTACGAATTCAAGGCCGGCCTGGCCCGGTACCTCGCCGCACATGACGCGCCGCTGCGCGACCTCGATGCGCTGATCGCCTTCAACCGCGAGAACGCGGCACGCGAGATGCCGCACTTCGGCCAGGAGCTGTTCGAGCAAGCAGCCACCAAAGCAGGGCTCAACGCGCCCGAGTACATTGCCGCGCGCACCCGTGCACGGCGTCTGGCCGGCCCGCTCGGCATCGATGCGGCGTTGCAGGCGCAGCAACTCGATGCCTTGATCGCGCCGACCACCGGCGTTGCATGGGTGACTGACCCCGTGCACGGCGACGATTTCCCGGGCGGCAACTACGGTGCCGCAGCGGTGGCGGGCTACCCCAGCCTCAACGTGCCGATGGGCAACATCAACGGCCTGCCAGTCGGACTGCTGTTCATGGGTACTGCCTGGAGTGAGCCGCGGCTGCTCGAACTGGGCTACGCCTACGAGCAGCTTACCGGCGCGCGCAAACCGCCGCGCTTCCTGCCCTCCACCGCCGCCGAAGGCGGGACCAGGCACTGACGCACGGCTACGAGGCGGGCGGCGGCTCGCCAGGCACGATAGCGGGCGCACCATCTTCCGCGCCCGGCGAACGCACGTCGTCGGCTTGCACGCGCGGCCGGCGCGGCAGCGTATCGGCCCCCTCCGTGACTTCCGCACGCAGCCGCGGCAGGGCATAGGGATGCTTACGGGTGAGGAAGTCGATCATCCTTTCCCGCACCTGGCAGCGCAGGTCGAAGGCATCGCCGGAATTGCGAGCACTCACCAGCAGGCGCACCTGGATCGACTGCTCGCTCGTGTCGGTCACCTGCGTCACGCATACGCGGCCATCCCACAAAGGGGCTTCGTGGCAGATACGCTCGAGTTCGGCCCGAACCTCTTCCATCGGCGTGCGGTAGTCGAGCCACAGGAACGCAGTACCCAGCAGGTCGGCGCTGCGGCGTGTCCAGTTCTGGAACGGGTTCTCGATGAACCAGGACAGCGGTACCACCATGCGCCGCTCATCCCAGATGCGCACCACGACGTAGGAGCTGCCGATCTCTTCGATGCGGCCCCACTCGCCTTCCACGATCACCACGTCGTCGAGCCGGATCGGCTGGGTCAGCGCGATCTGCAGGCCGGCGATCAGGTTGCCGAACACCGGCTTGGCCGCGATACCGGCCACCAGGCCGACGATGCCCGCCGAGGCGAGCAGCGTCTTGCCGATCTGGCGCACCTGCGGAAAGGTCAGCAGCACGATGGAGACGCCGAGCAGGATCACCGCGCCCATCAGTACGCGGCTCAATACGCGGGTCTGGGTCTGCACGCGGCGCGCGGCCAGGTTGTCGGCGATGTCGATCGGATGCTCGCGCAGGATCGCCTTCTCGCCCGCGGCCACGGCGCGCACCAGCAACCAGGTCACGCAACCGACCAGGCCTACGTGCAGGAACTGCTGCAGCATCTCCAGCGGCCTTCCAGACAGCGGGGTGGCTTCGCTGGCGATGCGCAGGAACAGCAATGGCAGCGCGAAGGCCAGCGGCAGGCTGACCACGCGGGCGATGCGCGCGCGCCGGTAATCGCGACCCCGGCTGCGGCGAAACAGCCAGGTCATCAGGGCCCAGGCGACAAGCCCGGCCAGTGCGCCGACTCCCAACGGGGCTGCGTAATCGCGCAGCAGGTTCCAGTCGATGGCCAAACCCTATCCTCCATTCCGTGCCACGGAACCGAGGATGCCGTCAGCGCCATGAGCGCAGCGTCATCGCTGCACGTTCAACCGTGCAGGGGGGCGGCGACCTGCTGCTGCTTGCGCACGATCGCCATCGCGATCTCCAGTGACTGCTCGTAGTTCAGGCGCGGGTCGACGGTGGAGCGGTAGGCCCGCTCCAGGTCGCGCTCGGTCAGCTCGCGCGCGCCTCCCGTGCACTCGGTGACATCCTCGCCCGTGAGCTCCAGATGTACGCCGCCCAGTCGGGTACCCGCTGCGGCATGCAGGTCGAACGATGCTTCGACTTCCTGGCGGATGTTGTCGAAACGGCGCGTCTTGTAGCCGTTGCCCGTGCTTTCGGTGTTGCCGTGCATCGCATCGCACACCCACAACACGCGGCGGCCATCGCGCTTCACCGCGTCCAGCAGCGGCGGCAGTTTCTCGGCGATCTGTGCGGCGCCCATGCGGTGGATGAAGGTGAGGCGGCCAGGTTCGTCGTCCGGATTCAGGACATCGATCAGGCGCAGCAGCTGGTCCGGCTGCACGGAAGGACCCACCTTGATGGCGATCGGATTGCGCACGCCGCGCAGGTATTCGACATGGGCGCCATCCAGCGCGGCGGTGCGCATGCCGATCCATGGGTAATGCGTGCTGAGGTTGAACCAGCCCCACTGGCGTGGCACCTGGCGGGTCAGCGCCTCCTCGTAAGGCAGCAGCAGCGCTTCGTGCGAGGTGTAAAAATCGATGCGATTGAGGTTGTGCACTTCAGAGCCTGACAAGGTCTCCATGAAGCGCACCGCATCGCCGATGGAGGCGACCATCTTCTGGTAATCCTCGGCCAGCGGCGAGCAGCCCACCCACTGCAGGTTCCAATATTCGGGATGGTGCAGGTCGGCGAAGCCGCCATCGATCAGCGCACGCACGAAGTTCATCGTCATCGCCGAACGCGAATGCGCGGTGATCATGCGCTGCGGATCCGGCACGCGTGCCGCCTCGGTGAACGCCGGCCCATTGACCACGTCACCGCGATAGCTGGGCAAGGTCACGCCATCACGGGTTTCGGTGTCGGCCGAACGCGGCTTGGCGTACTGGCCGGCGAAGCGGCCCACGCGGATCACGGGCAGGCGCAGGCCGTGGACGAGCACCAGGCTCATCTGCAGCAGCACCTTGAGACGGTTGGAGATGGTATTGGAATCGCACTCGGCGAAATTCTCCGCGCAGTCCCCTCCCTGCAACAGGAAGCGCTTGCCCTCCTGCGCCTCGGCCAGCTGCCGCTTGAGCGCGAAGATTTCCCAGGAAGTGACCAGCGGCGGGAGCTGGCCCAACTCCTGCAGTGCGGACTCCAGCGCACCGGCATCGGGATACGTCGGCATCTGCAGGGCCGGACGCTCGCGCCAGCTGCGCGGCGACCATTGCGCGGGCAGATTTACCGGCTGCGGGGAATGGGGCTGGTGCATGGTCGTGACTCCGGGAAAGTGGCGCAGGCGCCGTCAGAACAGTTTGCGCGGGCCGCGCGCGCGGAAGCCCGCATACAAGGCCCATGCGGCCAGCAGCAGGAACCACACCAAGCTCCACATCGGCATGCTCAGGCCCAGAAAACGCCAGTCGACATTGCCGCAGTCACCGGTGCCGGTGAGGACCGTGCGCAGGACTTCGAACGGCCCCATCGTCTCACTGAGGAAGCTCAGGGGGGGACCGCAGGAAGACATCGCATCACGCGGCATCACCTGCAACCAGACATGTCGACCGGCTACGCCGATACCGGCGGCCGCGGCGACGAAAGCCAGGAATCCATACATCTTCCGCCCGCCCCTGCCGCGCGGGGCGTGCAGCGCACCCAGCAGGAACATCACGCCGAGGGCAGCGAAGGCGATCCGCTGGAAGATGCACAACGGGCAAGGCTCCAGGCCGTCATGCAGCTGCAGGTAGATCGCGTAACCCAGCAGGGCGACGCAGATCAGAAACCCCAGCAGGAACTGGGCGCGGAAGCTCCAACGCAATGGATTCATTGATGCGGCTCTCGGAACGATCGGGCCCGATTATCGACCATCGTCGTCCCCACGGCCACGCCCGCGGCGGCCAGCCAAAGAAAAAGCCCGGCAGGGCCGGGCTTCTCTTCGATGCGACAAGGCGGGCGCGAATTACTCGGCCACTTCCTCGGCGACAGCAGCCGGACGATCGACCAGTTCGACGTAGGCCATCGGCGCGTTGTCGCCGGCACGGAAGCCGCACTTCAGCAGGCGCAGGTAGCCACCCGGACGGGTCGCGTAGCGCGGGCCCAGGATGGTGAACAGGTTGCCCACGGCCTCGGCGTCGCGCAGGCGAGCGAAGGCAAGACGGCGGTTGGCGACCGAGTCGACCTTGGCCAGGGTGATCAGCGGCTCGGCGACGCGGCGCAGTTCCTTGGCCTTCGGCAGAGTGGTCTTGATCAGCTCGTGCTTGAACAGCGAGGCGGCCATGTTCTTGAACATCGCTTCGCGGTGGGCGCTGGTGCGGTTGAACTTGCGGCCCGACTTCTGGTGACGCATGGTCTTGATTCCTTGGTTAATGTTGGAACGACTGGACTGCTTTGTCGCCTTCCTGGCGTTGTTACATGGACTGCGGATGGTCCCTCGCCGGGTGTCCCTGCCCGGTCATGCCGCGGATCTTTGGATCCGTCGGGTGTGCAGCAAAGCCGGAACCCGCGCGGGCAAGCCCGCGCGGGTTCCAGTAGATCAGCCAAGCATGCCGTGCTGGGCGACACCGGCCGGCGGCCAGTTCTCCAGCTTCATGCCGAGCGACAGGCCACGCTGGGCCAGCACTTCCTTGATCTCGGTGAGCGACTTCTTGCCCAGGTTCGGGGTCTTGAGCAGCTCCACT
>Ga0310344_10001316_pt1 | contig 19044 bp, 22 predicted proteins | sample HC15DNA20200_MG_FD_203801 | JGI IMG/M metagenome (GOLD analysis project Ga0310344, IMG submission 203801) | Marine microbial communities from station ALOHA, North Pacific Subtropical Gyre - HC15-DNA-20-200_MG | ecosystem: Environmental > Aquatic > Marine > Oceanic | place: Pacific Ocean: North... | reverse complement strand
GCTGAGCTAGATAGGTTTTTACTAAAATAGTCTAAAGACGAAGATTCCAAAGGGCGGTGTGATGAAAAGAAAGGGGCTTCTGGCTCCATTCCTAGCACCTGTAATGGAATAGTGAACGTAAATACGATGAAGATAATTATGATTGATATAAAACTTGGGATTCTCTTCATGTTTTCGTCCTCTTTCTTTGTTCCTCTAGTAAGTTAAGGGCATATTTAGTCGTACATGAGTACGATTGATTCAAGTTTGGTAATGACCGATTGTAGAGCATCTTTAGTGAAAGCCACCGTAGCTTCTTCATAAGCTATAGCCCCAGATGACCTGTAATCGGACTGCCACTGAAGGAATGCTTGAGCACTGGATTGATTGCCCGGATTATCGTCACTCCAGTCATAATAATTGTCTATTTTCAAAATTACACGATCGACTGATGAACTCAGAGAAGGATCTGCTTTGGTAGCTATATTCTTCATATTGTACCAATAACCTGCAGTTCCTTCTCTGGTTTCAGGTAGAGACTTTCTGAGTTCCACTAACATAACTCTGTGTTGCTCCAATGTGACGGGAAGATCTCTAAATTGTGACGCATTAGAATTATCCGAAATGTCTCTTGAAACTTGTGTCTTTAATGATTGTAATTCCATTTGTAAATTATCTATCTTTAATTGATAATTGTCTGACAAGGCTTGATTGTCTATGGAATCTTTATTTACCCGATCTGAGATTTGGGTGAGTTGTTTGGATAGCTCAGCGTTTTCCGCCCTTAGATCTTGTATAACCGTATTCGAATCTTGATTAGGCATTGAAGTTTGAGTGACGGAAGTTTGATCTTGGTTAGTATAGTTACTAGCTATTAACATACCCATGGCCGACCCTAATAGGGCAACAAAGATGGTGAACCCTATCTTCATTAATACGTTTTGGTATTGGATAGGTGCTTTTTGCACGTTACTGTTCAGCATGTCTCTGTTCAACATTTTTGTATATCTGTCACTGATAATAACTTCTTGACTTAGAATGGGATATAGTTTAGTAGTTATATTGTTTCTGGTCTATAGTGAAATCGGTTTAATTTTTTGAAATATTGACTAGATACTAATGGTCATTTAGGAGTTAAAATTGACAAACCATAGCTTGATATTGAAAATACTTGCCGGACTTTATGAAATAATAGCTTGTGGGGATTGCGACACTCGCCTGAGATATGGTGACTATGAGTGTCCTCACTGTGGAAAAGATGTAGAGGAAGAGTTACAGATATGGGCTATAAAATTATTGGAGAACTTGAATATTAAATAGAACATTACACTTATGGAATTATATTCCTAGAAACTTAATGATATTATATTAATGTTTTCTACATGTAATCGAGGGTTAAACCCCTGATATGATTGGAGGCCTTCATGCCTGGAGAGCTTATAGAGATTAATCAAAGTTGCTCACAGTGTGGGATTATCGTCGGCACTGTATCGGAAAAAAAAGAGAACATGATGCTGTCCACACAAGACGAACTATGGTGTAATAATTGTGGCCAAGACGTTTTAACAAAAAGAGATGTTGTGGGCCGAGTGGATTCGATAAACGCAGAGGTGGAAAGCTACCCTACTTCTGTATTGCCGTTAAATGAGTGACAGGCCAGCGTTTTTAAATGGTGCACTACTTGTTGCCCAGGTTTTCCAATACCGCTGACAGTTTTTCAACTTCCTCTTCTGTATTGAAGTAGTGGGTGCTGAATCTGACACCATCTGGACCTTGAACCGTTCTTGCTACTACAGCGAATTCATTTTGTAAAACTTCAACCAATTTGTCTGGTGCCAAATTGTTCAATCCAATAGTCACAAGCCCGCACGCAGATTCCGGTGAGTCTGTGCTTAGCAGATTAACTCCATTAGATGTTGAGGCATTTCTTCGGAGCAAGTTAGCCAGATTCAACGTTCTCTTTTGTATGGTTGATATTCCTATGGAATCCGTGAGTTTTAAACTTTCAGCGAATCCAGCTATCAAAGCTGGGTTATTGGAAGTCATAGCTAACCTGGATAACGGAAGGTCAGGGTAGTTTCTAGAGTAAATTTTATTGGAACTAAATATTGGTTCTATGGTTTGCTTATGATCTTTCCTTACATAAAGAACTCCAGTAGCCACAGGTCCCATAAGCCATTTTTGGCCTGGTGCCGCATAGTAATCACAATCTAAATCATTCATATCTAGCTTAATTTGTCCTAATGTTTGTGCTCCATCTACAAGGACTGGCACATTCATTTTGTGTGATTCTTCAGCTATCTCTTTAATAGGCATCACCAATCCACATGTGTACTGTATGTGACTTAGTGCAATTAGTTTAGTCTTGCTGGTAATAGCAGATTTCACTTTTTGCACAATTTCTGATGGTGTGTCTGTAGCACCTATTGCTACGGAGTTCACGGTTACTCCGTATCGTTCATTTAGGACTGAGGCAGGGGTGGTCAGTGCAGGGTGCTCTAGGTCGCAGATAAGTATTTCATCACTGTTTTGCCAGTTCATACCGAAAATAATGGCATTTAATCCTTCACGTGTGCTGTGAGTAAGAGTGATTTCGTCGGTCGACGCATTTAATTGTTTCGCCACTAAAGATATGGCTTCATCTCTGATGTTCCGTGCTACGTCAAGCCAATTATTGCTTGTAGGGCCTAGGCGCGCCTCCTCCTCCAGAGTTTCTGCAATGCGTTTGAGCACCGTTTCCGGTGTGGGACCGGCCCAACCAGTGTTCATATATATCGTGTTATTTGTTACAGGTAAAATATCTCTAAGTTGTTGTACATTCATAATTTATTCATTGTTCCATTGTTGTTATTATTCTCTAAATATATACTTAGCCATGAGATTCTATCAGGGAGTTTTGCTGAAAACAACCATAATTAACTATGTGTATAAAAATGTTAATTTCAAAAGCTCAAAATGATTAAACTTGAGTATTTTAAATTGTTTCGTCTTGCCGCTATATGTTTCGTTATAGTGGTTTCTTTCAGTTGTAATAGTGACGCGACAATTCAGGAAGTTAATAAACAAGACATAGTCGAAAATATCGAAACGGTTGAGCATCAACCTGGCAATCGAACTTTGCAACAACCGACTGCGGAACATATATCGCAGGATGACAAGTTCCTGCCCCCGTATGAAATTGATAATATGGCTGCCGTTAAATCAGCTATATTGAACGTTTCATATTTCAACCTAGAGTTAGCTGTTACGCCTGAGGAGAGATCAAAAGGCCTAAAGGGGTGGCGAACTATTGACGAGAATCAGGCTATGCTGTTTGTGTATGGAAAAGACGTTGAGCCAATATTCTGGATGAAAAACACTTCTATGCCATTGGATCTAATTTTTATAGATTCAAAAGGGAAGATTGAATCTATCCACCCGATGGAAACCCAGATTGGTATAGAAGACAGGGAACTAGAAACATATACCCCTGGTAAACCCATAAGATATGCAATAGAAATCAAGGGCGGATTGGCTGAAGAAATTGGGATTACTATAGGATCTATAATCCTTTTTAAATAGGCAACTGTTTTAAACCATATTCACACTTATTCCATTGACATATTTCGAATCTCGGTGCTATATTCCAAGCAGTGTTTTGGTATCTGTCGAGAGAATATTGTGGCTTTAGTTGGTGACCGATGACTGCTATTTAACTGGTCTTAATTACTGCAGGTAATATTCAGAACATAGTGTGACTGTATTCCCTTTTTGGAATTGTGCAGTGAAATATATTGAAAATATTCATGGAGGTATTCATGGCTAAACAACTGCCCTTGGAAGGTGTAAGAGTGGTGGACTTCACACATATAGTGGCTGGGCCTCAATGCACTCGTATATTAGCAGACCTGGGAGCTCAGGTTATTAAAGTCGAGCATAGTCAGGCTATGGACGTGGTAAGAAGTGCAGGAGGTGCAGGAGGTGGTATTCAGGGAGAGGCTGAGCCGTACAACCGCAGCGGGATGTTTGAATACTTTAACCGAAACAAACTTGGTATTAATGTTAATGTTTTGATGCCAGCTGGATTGGATGTGATTAAGAAATTGATCTCCGTATCCGATATAGTTATAGAAAACTTTAGCTCGAGAGTATTGGAACGATGGGGTTTATCATACGAAGAGCAATGTGAGGTAAAGTCCGACATAATTTATGCTAGTATCACTGGATTTGGCCACATAGGAAGATATAGAGATTACAGTACCTGGGGGCCTACGGCCCAAGCCCTGTCTGGATTGACATATATGTCTGGATTGCCTGGGGAAAGACCTGCTGGCTGGGGATATAGTTTTTTGGATCATACTGCAGGTTACAACGCAGCGATTGCCATTTTGATGGCTTTACATCATAAAAACAGGACTGGTGAAGGTCAGTGGTTGGATCTATCTCAGGTCGAGTCAGGCATGGTGCTTACTGGGCCAGCTGTATTGGATTATACGACAAATGGCAGACCGTATCGAAGGGAAGGGAATCCACCAGGGAACCGTTCTAATAATCCCAAGGTGGCTCCTCACAACACATATAGATGTGCTGGGGAAGATGAAATAGTGGATGGGAAACCGAGACAGAGATGGTGTGCCATATCCATATTTAATGAAGAGGAATGGGAAAGATTTTGTGTTGCCATTGGTTCTCCTGAATGGACCAAAGACTTAAAATTTGCTACTAATGCCGATCGCGTCAAAAACGAAGACGAATTGGATAAACTTATAGAATCATGGACTTCCGATAAAATGCCTCATGAGGTCATGTATAGACTACAGAATGCTGGAGTAGCTGCAGGAGCAGTGCAAACTAATGAAGACAAGATAGTTAGAGACCCTCAACTGAGATCCCGTGAATTTATACAGAGAATCCAGCACAGATCTGTGGATGAAATCTATGAAACTGATAGCTTGCCAATCAAATTTTCAGAAACTGAATCCCGGATACGACAGGGATCCCCACCGCTTGGAGCGGATGCGGACTACATTCTGACTGAAATACTAGGGATGACAGCGGATGAGATAGCTGATTTATCCGAACAAGCTGCATTTTAGTAAAAAATATTCGTTACAGGAGTTAGTTATGGTTTTTGCAAATAACCCTCAAGAACAGAGCCTAGCTTTAGGTGATATGCTTGTATTGGATCTGACAGACGAAAAGGGTATGTATATGGGTAAAATGTTGGCTGACATGGGCGCTCGGGTAATAGTTGTAGAGCCACCAGAGGGGCATCCTGCGAGAGCCATAGGACCATTTTACCAAGATGATCCAAATAGCAATAATAGTTTGCTATTCTGGTACAACAACACCAACAAAGAAAGCGTAACTATAGATATAACTACGACTAAAGGATCGGAATTGTTGAAGGATCTAGTTAAGCGAGCAGATGTTGTCTTAGAATCATACAAACCTGGATATTTAGATTCGTTAGGTATTGGTTATGAGGTTTTATCGTCTATAAACCCAAAATTAGTGATGACATCGCTAACTCCGTTTGGACAAACTGGTCCATATAGGGATCTGAATTCATCTGATCTGATAAACATGGCTATGGGTGGACCTATGGCTAGTTCAGGTTATGATCATCTGTCAGATGCCCCTCCGATGAGATGTGATGGTTGGATAGGTTATGCTACAGGATGTAACTTTGGGGTTATAGGAACAATGACAGCCGTACTGCATAGGGATTGGACAGGTAAGGGGCAGTGGGTGGATGTTTCTATACACGAGTCATTGTCTTGTACAACCGAAGCAGCAATGCCCAATTGGTTTTATGATAGAAAAGTACCTATGCGACAGACTGGCAGACATCATGGGCTTGCGCCAACTCCTTCAAGTCAGTTTATAACTGCCGATGGCAAATTGATAAATGGATTTGATATACCTCCTAGATCTTTAGATCGTTGGAATCGATTGGTTGAATGGATGGACGAGAAAGAAATGGCAGAAGGCTTAAAAGACGATAAATACAGAGATTTGATAAGTCAGGGAGTAAGGCAAGGCCCAGAAATGGATTTCCTTAGAGATAAGATAACAGAGTTTATTGCCAGTCAGCCTGCTGAGGAAATATATCATGGTGCTCAAAAAATTCGTCTTGCATGGGCCGTCATAAGATCCCCAGAAGAAAACTTGGAAGATGAACACTTCACGGACGACAGGGACTTTTTCGCACGTGTTGAGCATTCAGAACATGGGAAGTCTTTTACCTATCCTGGGCATCCGGCTATATTTAGTAAAACACCATGGTCTATTCGGAGAAGAGCCCCTTTGTTAGGTGAGGATAATGACAATATATTTAAAAATATGCTTGGTCTTACATCTGAAGACATAGTGATTCTACGGGAGAGTAAAGTCGTATAAGGTTCAGTTTTCTCTAAGATAGGAATCCGACCCATCTAACCAATCGGTTCTGATTGGACTGAATGTGTCTATCTCGGATGTTTCTTCTATTGCTTCTGCGCTATGCTCTACGTTGGATGGTATAACAAGCGTTTCACCGGAACTCACGGTTATCTGTTGACCATTAATCACGAATAATAATTTTCCTTCTAATACATTTGTGACCTGTTCGCTCTCATGGACATGCGATGGCACCTTTGATCCTTTAGGGAAATACATCTTGCCTAACATAACTTTTTCACCAGTAACTATTTTTCTTCTTATTCCACCTATTAGCCTGTCTTCCGGGATTTCATTCCAGTTAACTGATTCCATGATTAAAGATCCTTCCTAAATGTTTTGACTTTTGGTAGAACTAGTGGGTATGAGCTAAACCGCTATTCTTACCAGATAAAACAGATGATATTTCATCAGTATATTCCGGGAATTTTTCAGCACATGCTCGCACTAAACCGAACGGGCCAGCAAGCATCATGGATCCATGTGGCGTGGCAAAATATGGGTTAAGTTTTGAATCGGACAAAAGGCTTCTCATCGGTCCTATTACGCTAACAAAACTCATTTTTTCATGTCCACAGACGACTATTGCTCCATGACCCTGTTCTTTCCAAACTATTTCTCCATCTATATTGCCGGTTACTAAATTCTCTAGATGAACTTCTAATTGTTCTTTAGACAACATATGCGTGTGGTGTTCGAAAACGCCGAGTATTTTATCATCATGCAGATGAAATGCTAGAGTGTGTTCATTGCCTATATTCGTCACTATTTTGCAATCAGCCGCCCTTACTATAGGGTCCTCTAGGGATCCCAGAACAGCTGCTTCAGCCGTATCCATTAGCAGAAGATTGGTGTTGGATGAATAGGTTTCTGATACAGCTTTCATTCTGGTTAAATAATCAGGGATTTCATTGTCAAGATATACGAATGATTCGAAGCCTGGCTTCTTAGAGGTAATTTGTGTTAAAAGATGATCAAATCTGAACTTCCTATCGCTATAACCAGGAGGGGCGTTGCCATGATCAAAAACAGCTGCTGCCATAATATCCCAGTTGGGATCAACGTCGAAACTCATTAAAGCCGTAGACACCGTGTCGATGTCTAAATCACCTAAGATTATATTTGTTCCTGTTTTTTTCTTTATCTCATCTTCTGAAAGGATTGTTACACCCATTTGTTCAACCATTTTTAGATCGTCATCAAATGTAGTGGCAGCCTCTGGTGTGGAATATACCGTAAACCCTGATGAAATATGATCTTTGATCGCAGATGTAACTGGTCCTCCTCCCATGTTTGTCCCTGTAAGTTTTATATTCTGGCTGTTTTGAGTGGCTGACTTTACCTTTTTACTAGCAATTACAGTTGGTGCCGGCATCACCATTTGTATTGCATTCTCTATATTATCGTTGGTATCTAAGAGAAGTATGTCTTGTGTTCCTGTGCCTATGTCTATTGCTAATATTTTCATAGTATAGTTTTCCACATTTTCATGAGAAAAAGTAGGTTCAGGTATTTTACATTGAAACAGGCCTTATGGTCTATATTACCTTGATTCTAATATCGTGTTATATTGCCATGACAATGGAAGATCTGAATATATATTGTGAGAATTGTGGCCATTGTTTGGTGCTCAAACAAATAGATGGTGTGTATAGACCCATTTGTGAAAAATGTGGGCATATCAGATATTATGATCCGAAAGTCGTTGTCGTTGTCGTCTTAGAGAAGGATGAAAAGATTCTAATGGTAAAAAGAGCGATTCCTCCATTTATTGGGTTGTGGAGTATCCCTGGTGGTTATGTGGACAGAGGTGAAATAGTTGAGAATGCCGGTATAAGAGAAATATCAGAAGAAACAACACTAGATGTAGATATTGATAGATTGATAGGTGTATTTTCTGAGTCAGATCATCCTGTGATAGTGATTGCTTACGCTGGGGCTATAAAAGATGGTAATCCTTTGCCTGGTCCGGAGGTATCAGCGGTTGAATTCTTTTCAATAAGTGATCTTCCTGATCTAGCCTTTGATAGGGATAAATTGATACTTGAAGCATGGAAAAATGGTGTAGGAACTGATCAAAACAAGGAGTGATTAGTTGCTGAGTAATAGCATGTCGAGCATTTCCTCCAATTTACCTGGTTTTGAAGGTCCAACAAACTTTCCAACTATATAGCCCTGTTTGTTAATGAAATACTTTTCTGGAATGCCTCTTATTCCATAGTTGACCAGTATTTCGCCCGTACTATCGGTTGCTGTCGGATAATCAATTGAAAATTCCTCTACAAATGCCATCGCTCTGTCGTATTGATCCCAAACATCTATTCCAATGAATTCCAATGGTTGATCGGAATATTTGTTGTACACTCTTGCTATGTCTGGGGCTTCCTCTCTACAAGGAGGGCACCATGACGCCCAAAATTCTATCATTACCACTTTGCCTCTTAAATCCGAGAGCCTGAGTGTATCACCAAGCAACGTGGTAATTTCAAAATCCGGTGCTAATTTGGGCTGCACCATAACTTCGCCGAATTCAGAGTTGACTCCAGCTCCAGCCGGCACATTTTCTGTTTTCACCAATGCTATAGACAGTAAAACGAAAAACGCCAGAATAATTATCAGGGCAGATCCGAATATTATATATTTGCTCATTGTATATAAACGTTAGAATTACAGATCGGTTTTACCAGTATCAGTTACGGTTTACAGACTGCCTTTCTCTTGGGATGACTCATGCGAAGATAATTGTTCTAGAAATTGTCTTCTTGTTTCAATATATTGATCGTGAGAGATTGCTCCACGTGACAGTTGTTCTTCCAAATGCGCAATTGAATCTAACAAATCCTCTTGGTTTTTGCGCTGCAATTCTGTTGGGAGCCCATTCTTGCTTCTCCGTAATTGATATACAACAGATAGGAAAAACAAAGCAAGTATTGTTGCCATTGCGGTGGGTGCTAGCCATTTGCTTAAAGAACCGCTTTTGAGACCCTTCTGTATTTTTTGCAGTAAGCTTGGTTGTGGCAAATTGTAAAAGAGCACATCTACTTTAGTGCCTGCTAGTAAGTTAGATATTTCCTTGCCATTGTATTCTTTGTCTCCCAAAGTAATATCTTGCATTGTTGTTAGTCCATCGGCTGTAACGAGCCCAATGTTTCTTGGAATCAATATTTTGAAGCTATTAGCCCCAATTGGCAGGGACTGTTGAAACGAGAAGTTTCCGTTCGTATAAGGGGACGTGAAGGTATATGCCAATTCATGTTTGCCAGGAGGTATGGGGGTGGTTATTGCGAATCCTAGTCCAACCTGTAATATCTGCCCACCTCTTAAGCTGCTTTGGACATCTAAGTCTATTACATCTTCCGGCAGCGAAAATCTCAAGAATTCCATCTTTGATGCTTCTGCCATATTGGGTATAAAGGTTAGGGACCCAGAATTTTCCAGTTCGACTAATCCGAGAGTTTGTATCTGTTCTGTTGCGGTGTCTGTCCCTGTAATTACTAGAGTGTGTGAAATTATAGATATGCTTTGGAAGTTAGTATTTGAAGAGTCGTATATTTGTATTACCACTGAATCGGTCTTTATCGGGTAGTCGCTCTCGTATTTGTAAGTCACGCCATCATGTTCTACAGTTATAATGTAACCGAACCCAACACCACCAGGGACTTCGTCGAAGTTAAATGATCCATCAATATTAGTGTTAGTAATGAGAGTGTCAATATTTTCTCCCAATTTAAAAACATTCAGGACGATATCTAAATTATCTGATTCGTTGGCATTGGAAGATTGGTTTTCAATAAAGCCGCTTATAGGCATGACTATCGGTTCTTGAGCATAAGACGTGTGACTTATGCAAAAAAATAGTACTAGCGAGAAGGCATTGATGAACAGATAACGTTTGTACAATCGTAGTTGCCAGATGACTGTCACAGTTTTCTTTCCTGATCAATTTCAACTGGCTCGGTTTTTGGTTCTGAAATCTCTTGGTTAATTTCGCCTATGACTCTTTCTCGATTTGATATTAGATCGTCTCTTTGTTTCAGCAAAATAGCTGTTTCTAGTTTGCTGTCCGATATCATGTTTTCAAATTGTTCGTCATTAATGTTTCCGGCGTCATGATCTGACATAAGAGTTTCTATTTCTCGGTAACTTGTTTCTATTCGCCTTTCGATATTTCGTATTTCCTCCAATATGCTTGGAGTAACGAATGATGTGTGCCTAAGTTTCAACAATGGTAACAATATGAATGATATTGTTGCCAGAGATATCAATATTATTACAAGGTTTATCATTATTATTTAAACAAGGGCCAATTATGTGAAGTCAGAATTATCTATTCTTCTCTTTTCAGGCCACAATGTGATTAGCACCGCTAGAATTAAAACGGGACCAGCTATCCACATCCATATAACCAAGGGGTTTATAAGTACCCTAAAGATCGCGTTACCATCTTCCAGCACCTCGCCAGGTATAATGTATAGGTCTTCTATAAATGTACTCCTGATTGCTGCTTGAGTGGAAGCCATGTTGAAGTTCGGGTAGAAATCTCTACGTGGGAAATATGTGCCTAGAAATTCACCGTTTTTCATAACTCGTATTTCAGCTTTTGTTTGAGTTCTGTCCGGATTTTTAATATTTTCGAACCCCACATACTCTATCGTATATTCCTCCAAGGAAAATTTTTCTCCAGGAACCATTGGGACATCCTCTTGTACACCATAGAATGAAGATCCAGCCACTCCTAAACATAAAAATATTACAGCTAAATGAGCCACATAGCCCCCATATCTGGGTTTATTTCCAGCAATAAGCCTGGTGAATGCCGTTATCGTATTTTCACCTCTTTTACGTCTTACCAAAGTTCCTCTAATCCATTCCTTTAATATTCCTGTAATCACGAATGCACACAATGCGAATGCTATCAACGGGAATATTTTGGTAACCCCAGATATAATCAACAATAAAGTCATTGAAGATGCACCAAGGATGGGTACATATATGGACTTTAATATATTAGCTAAAGTGGTGTGTCTCCATGGCAAGAATGGGGCTATTCCCATCAATAATATGATCATCAAAAATATGGGGCCGTTTACTTGATTATAAAATGGTTGTCCTACAGTTATAGTTTGACCTTGAGTTAGTTCTGATATTAAAGGATATATGACTCCCCAAAGTGTCACAAACGCAACAGTCAAAAATAGCAAGTTATTAACAAGAAAAGACGCCTCTCTGGATAATGCGGATTCTAATTTACTTGAGCTCTTCATTGCATTGTATCTGATGAAGAATATAGCGAAGGAAATTAAAACAGTTACTATCATGAACATAAGAAATATCCAGCCTAATGTGGATGCACCGAACGAATGAACTGAAGGTACTGGCCCACCTCTGTTTATAAACATGCCAAACTGTGCAAAGGCGAATGCTAATATGATCAAGACCATATTCCACATTCTGAACATTCCTCTTCTTTTTTGAACCATAATGGAATGTATGAATGCTGTCATTACTATCCAAGGCATAAATCCGGCATTTTCCACTGGATCCCATGCCCAATAACCACCCCAACCTAATATGGTATATGCCCACCATGATCCCAGCAGCAAACCTATACCTAACATCCCCCAGCAGATTATTCCCCATAACCTTCCAGAATCCACCCATTGATCTTCGATCTTTCCGGCTAACAACGATCCCATTGCTATTGAGAAAGGAACCGAAAATGATATGAGGCCTGTCATTAACACAGGGGGGTGAATGAACATACCAGGATGGGTGAGTAGGGGATTGATTCCTTTACCGTCAGGCGGGATGGTTTGAGATAATGCAAAAGGATTAGCGAGGAAAATCATTACACCAACGAAGAATATCAGTATTATCATCAAAACAGAGTTTATGTGAGGAATGCTGTGTTCATTCTGGCTAGGAGAGAAGAAAATAGCAATTGCTGATAGTACCGCTAAGGCGAAAGCTATGAATAATAGGGATCCTTCATTGCCGGCATAAAATGCAACCCAGATATATTGTTTTTCCATCGAGAGGTTACTATGCTCTGCAACGTACTGGATGCCAAAATTATTGGTTACAAATGCGGTGACTAAACTCGCAGTGCTAATTCCTAATAATATCGGTGTCAAATACGTTGCGTTCAGTCCACTTTTGGTTAATTGATTCGACTTATAGTAGTGTCCGGATAAAGATGCCAATATCGAATATAAAGCTATAACCAGAGTCATAATTAATGTGGTGTTACCCAAGCTGGCCATATTTATTTCGTCGCCCTTTCGTCTGCTTGTTGATCTGTAATCTGTGATTTATTGATAGATTTGTCTATAAACCCGTCAACTTTCAAGAGATATTTATCCATGTTATCTGACGCTGGGTCGTTGAAGTCTTCAAAACTCTTTTTTCTCATAGATACGATTGTTACTACCAAAACTACGGATCCCAAAACCAATCCTATAGGAGGGATTATCCATATAAGTAAATATGAGCCTGACTTTGGTGGTTCAGCAAGGATTTGAACACCGTATCTATCTACAAAGTAATTTAGGATATCTTCGGTGTTTTCTCCTTGGTTTAATTTCTCCCGTATTATTCCCCTCATCTGTTTAGCTATTAGCGTTTGAGATTGATCCAAGGTTTCGCTAGGGCATACTGGGCACATCAATTTACCGTCAATGTCTTGGGCTAAGATATTGAGATCTTCTATATTTTCCGTAGTCCGTTGGTTATTGCATCCGCTTACAATTACCAAAACTAGGAACGACAACAGTATTTTATATGGAAGCTTAATGGTTGGTCTGTTAATTACTTGGGACACTTTAATGAAGGTTTCTTGATAACATTGTTATGTTTGTGAACAATTATGTAGTCTTTCTAAAAGTTTATTGTGCGTACTTTCGTTGGGTTACTGATTATCCTCTTTAACTTTTTGGGAATCAATTAATTCTATCCCGTGCCGTACTGTATTTATCATTGTATAGAGTTCTTCTTCAAGCTTTTCTAATGTGCCTTTGGAATAAAGGTCGGCTTCCTCTCTTTGTTTTATCGCCTGAGTTTCTGTATCTGCAAGTATGTCCTGTGCCTGACCCTTAGTTTTCTCCAATATTTCCTGCGACATAGCCTCGGCTTCTTTCAATATTGTATTTTCTGCCAATCTGGTTTTTGCTTCTTCTTCAGCAACCGATTTTATTCTTCTTCCTTCTTGCAGGGCTTGATTTATCAGGTTTTCTCTCATTTTTAGTAAATCTTGAGCCTCTTGAATATCCACTGGCACAGCATCTTTGAGTGCTTGGATAAGGTTGGCAAGCCTCTCCTTCTCTAAGAATATTCTTCCAGTTGCCGGCACACCTGTGCCTGAGGATATGAGATTTTCAAGTTGATCTATTAAATTTGTTATCTCCATTGTAAGGCCCCTTAAATTAATTCATCAATTTCGCTTTTATAGCTTCTTCTACGTTGGTGGGAACAAGGTGAGATATTTGTCCGCCTCCCGATGCAATTTCCTTTATCAGGCTGGATTTTACATATATGTGATCCAAATTGGCCATTAAGTACATAGTGTCTATGTCCGGTGACAACTTCTGATTATTCAATGCAAGTTCAAATTCGTAATCAAAATCAGAACCCATTCGCAGACCTCTTATCATTGCGTGGGCACCAAAATCCTTAGCAGCATTAACGGTTAATCCAGAGTACGATACAACTTCTACATTTTTTAGGTGACTCAAGGCCTCTGTACACAACTGTAGTCTTTCATCTGTATTGAACATTAGAGATTTCGTGGATCGTGTGGAAACCACAGCCACGTAGACTTTATCGAAAATATGTGAGGATCTGGTAGCGATGTCTATGTGTCCAAAAGTGATGGGATCGAAACTACCCGGGTATAATCCTGTTGTCAATTAATTGATCCTCCCTATATATAGAACAGATTGTATCACCTTGCCGGGATTCCTTTATTAGTTTGAATCCTTTATATTCGTCTTCCAGCCGATGCCTCTTTGAATGTCCAGTCGCAAGTATGGCGCCTGGTTTAGCTATTATACTTACGGTATTCAAAATGTCATGTATTGGACCTAGAGAATATGGTGGGTCCATCAATATTATGTCGTAGAAACCGTTGATAGATTTTAAGGCTTTTTCTACTTTCATACAATGGACCTTGGATTGACCAGAGAATCCCATATTAGCTAGACTTCTTCTTAGAAGGCTGCATCTTTTGGAATTTGATTCTATGAAGTCCACCCACGATGCACCTCGGCTTAAGGCTTCTATTCCTAGTGTGCCAGTACCAGCATAAAGGTCTATGACCTGTTTTCCGTATAAACCGTTCGATTCGAGTATGGAGAACAGTGAGGATCGGACCCTACCGGTGGTTGGCCTAGCCCCCAGGTTTTTGTGACTGACTATTTTATGGCCTTTAGCCGTTCCTGCTATTACTCGCAAGCTTCCAACCTTGTGGTGACAAGTATATACAATCTTGAGCCTGTTGATTCTACCATAGCCCATGTATAGCGTAAAGTTTGTGGTGGATCTCCGCTATAATTCAGTAATTGATCCTATTTGTAGTATTCTCATGCCATGTGGAGGTTGTGGCTAATCTCTGTTAGTATGTAGATAGTTTCGCAGAGGAATGAAGCATGAAGATATTATTGATAAACGGACCTAATTTAAACATGTTGGGTAACAGAGATAAAGGATTGTACGGTTCATATTCTCTGGAAACTATCCAAGATCAGGTTGTGGCAATAGGGGAAAAAGTTGGATTAGAGGTTGAATGCTTCCAATCAAATAGCGAAGGAGATATTATAGATTTCCTTCAAGAGAAATCTGCTGAATCCTCAGGAGTGATTATAAACCCAGGTGCTTTAACCCACTACTCAATTGCCCTAAGAGACGCATTGGTTGACTCAAACTTACCTGTTGTGGAGGTTCATTTGTCAAACATATATGCTCGCGAATCATGGAGGCATATATCTGTTATAGCTCCTATTTCGTTGGGGCAAATTAGTGGTTTGGGATACAGAAGTTATGGTTTGGCCATGTGGTTCATAGCAGATTATTTGAAAGAAGGTACATGAATTGATTGATAGGATCAAAAATATTAGAGATAGATTCGACGATTATGGAATCGATGGGTTGCTTGTACAATCTCCAGATAACAGAAGGTATATTTCTGGATTTACAGGCACTGCAGGATCTCTGGTAATCTCTCGTGATCAAGCTGTATTAGCCACAGATTTTCGATATATAGAGCAAGCTACTACTCAATCCCCGAGCTTTAGAGTGTTGAGGACGTTTGGAGCATTAGATTGGTTGCCTGGCCTGTTGGGGGATTTAGGGATTACTAAGTTAGGATTTGAAAGTCAACATCTATCATATGCAATGCACCAAAACATTGCGCACATACTGGAATCCGAAAATTTAACTATAGAATTACTCCCTTCACATTCTCTTGTAGAGGAGGTGAGGAAAGTCAAGGATCATCTGGAAATGGAATCACTTGCTAGGGCAATAGATATATCAGACAAAGCTTTTGACGAAGTAGCAAAGAATATATTTGTTGGCCAAACCGAACGGGAAATAGCCTGGCTGTTGGAGAAAACTATGCGAGAAATGGGGGCAGACTCACCTTCGTTTGACACCATAGTGGCGGCAGGACCGAACGCTGCTCTTCCTCACCATAGACCGGATGATACTAGAATACAGGACGGAAGTCCTTTGATAATAGACATGGGGGCTAAATACGAAGGGTATTGTAGCGACCTGAGTAGAACATTATTTATAGGAACTCCAGATGACAGATTTGTATCAGTTTATGATACGGTTTTGGCTGCCCAACTTACCGCGATTGCTACTGTCGAATCCGGTATGACCGGTTCTGAAGCGGACAATCTTGCAAGATTGGTTATTGATGAGGCCGGATATGGAGACAAGTTTGGGCATAGTCTGGGGCATGGTGTTGGATTAGAGATACATGAGCAGCCAGGTGTGGGTCCTGGGTCGCAAACCATTTTGAGTGACGGCATGCCGTTTACTATTGAACCTGGCATATACATAACGGGATGGGGTGGTGTGAGGATAGAGGATGTAGTTGTGTTAGAAGATGGTCGAGCTAGGGTTATAAGTAAGGCGTCTAAAGTAGACAGGTTAGGTGGATAATGACGATAAGTTATAGTGAGCTTAAAAGAGGTATAGTGATTGTGTTAGATGAGGAGCCTTGGCAGGTTGTAGAGTGGAGCCATAAAAAGATGCAACAAAGAGCACCAGTGTTAACTCTCAGGCTCAAAAATTTGCGTAACAATCGTTTTATGGAACGCAATTTGCCCGGTAACCAGAAACTTACCCTGGCTGACGTTGATAACCGGGAATGCGAGTATCTGTACAATGATCCTGACTATTATTATTTTATGGACTTGCAAACTTTTGAACAATATCCACTTTCCTCAGATCTGATTGGAGATGCCATCAGGTTTTTGAAAGAACAGGATAAGCTAGAATTGATTTTTTATTCCGACGAACCAATATCTTTTGAACTACCTACTTATGTGGAATTGGTTGTCACTGACACACCACCTCCAGTCAAAGGTAACACTGCTCAAGGTGGCACAAAGCCTGCTACTTTAGAAACTGGTTTGAAGGTCAATGTTCCTTTTTTTGTTAATAATGGAGAAACCATCAGAATCGATACTCGAACCAGTGAATACCTTGAAAGAGTATGAATAGGTAACATGGTTCCACTTGTTCTTTAATGAATGACATTTCATATTGGAAAAGAGCGGTTGATTTATTCTGCATTCAATTTCAACGGAACTAACGATGACTCTTTACTCAGTATCACAGATAACTAAATACGTCAAAGACATATTTGATTCAGATGAGGTTCTAACCGACTTATGGGTTAAAGGTGAAGTGTCGAACCTGTCTCACTCAGCTGCTGGACACTTTTACTTTACTCTAAAAGATGCAACAAATCAGATCAAATGTGTGATGTTTAAACCTGCTTATGGTAACGAACATTTGATGAATGGTGTGTCTGTGTCAGTTCATGGCAGGGTATCCATATATGAGGTTCGTGGGGATATGCAGATCTATGGCAACTTGGTGCAGCCATCGGGTGTTGGCGAACGCTACTTAGCATTAGAATTATTAAAATCCTCTTTGGAACAGGAAGGTCTGTTTTTGGATAGTAGGAAGCGACCACTCCCAAGATTTCCAAAGAAGATAGGTGTAGCCACTTCTCCAAATGGTTCGGTGTGGCATGATATACAGAACGTCATATCACGTAGATTTCCACTTGTTGAACTGGTCTTGGCTCCGACTTCAGTACAGGGTGAATCTGCTCCAGATGGTATTGTTCAAGGGCTGCGTCTATTGAATCAAAGGGCAGACATTGACTTGATAATTATAGCAAGAGGTGGAGGATCTGCTGAAGAATTATGGGCCTTTAACGAGGAAATTGTCTGTAGGGCTATATATGGGAGTAAGGCCCCGGTGATAAGTGCGATTGGCCATGAAACGGATGTGACGCTGTCTGACTTAGTGTCTGATTATAGAGCTCCTACTCCGTCTGCTGCGGCTGAAGTAGCCGTTCCGGATATGCATGAAATATCTGAAAAATTGTATTATGACTTTATAGACATCGGGAATATTATGATGCGATATCTTGATTCAAAGAAATCCGGGATACATGAATACGACAGAAGTTTGAAAAGACATGTTCCAAACTTTGACAGTTTAAGGCAAAAGTTAGACGAATTGACTCAACAGTCAGGCAAAACATTGCTTCACAGGAATGATTTGATGAAAGAAGTACTTAACGCTATGAAATCTAGATTACAAGCCTTGAACCCTGCAAATGTTCTCTCTCGTGGCTACTCTATTTTGCAAAAATCCAGTGATGCAACGATTGTTATGTCCAAAAAGCAGGTGCAGGCTAATGAGGATTTAGTGGTAACGCTTAAGGATGGGAAATTGGAAGTCAAATCTAAGTAGACTGTACACCTAGCATATCGATTGTAATATACTGAAACCACAGCAACTTTTGAGAGGGGTTTTATGAGTGCCAATAGTGGGAGTCAAGATGAGAATTTATCGTTTGAAGACGCTTACACTCTGTTAGAGGAAAAGGTTTCTACTCTAGAACAGGGTGGTTTATCTCTAGAAGAATCAATACTCTTGTTTGAGCAAGGTATGAATTTATTGAATGTCTGCAGTGAGCTTCTTAGTAGTGCTGAACTGAGAATCACTAACTTACAAAACATTTATTCCGGAAAAAATGACATATCACAAGATGGTGTAGAAGAAATCGATGAAAATTGATCTTCATGTTCACACAGGTTTCTCTCCAGATTCATTTACAAATCCTGAAAAAGCGGTTTTGAAGGCAATTAAATCTGGATTGGACTGTATAGCTATAACTGACCACAACACGATAGACGGAGCCTTGGAAGCAAAACGGATATTCGGCGCCAAAGTGATAATTGGTGAGGAGATAAAAAGTCTTGGAGGAGAGATTATAGGATTGTATCTTCAGGAAACCATTCCAAAGGAATTATCAGCGTTGGACACCGTAAAGCTTATAAAGGATCAAGGCGGATTAGTATCCATACCTCACCCTTTCGATTACTTCAGGAAATCTGT
>Ga0310344_10001315_pt1 | contig 19050 bp, 11 predicted proteins | sample HC15DNA20200_MG_FD_203801 | JGI IMG/M metagenome (GOLD analysis project Ga0310344, IMG submission 203801) | Marine microbial communities from station ALOHA, North Pacific Subtropical Gyre - HC15-DNA-20-200_MG | ecosystem: Environmental > Aquatic > Marine > Oceanic | place: Pacific Ocean: North... | reverse complement strand
ATTATGGCGGCGGTGGCGGTGGTGGCGCATATGGAGAAGGACGTAATCAGTTAGGTAGTGAGAGTTCTCCTTCAACTGATGCTGGAGGAAATAGTTTTTCTCAAACTTTAGCCTCGGCTCATGGCGGTAGGGGATTGTTTTCTAATTATGCTGATGGAACTACAGACACTCACCCTCCTTCTGCGGCTTCTGCTGGTATAAGATCGTTTGCTGGCGGTGGGGGTGGATCATGTGTGACTTATTTAGGATTTATTGGTGGTGGCGTAGGTGGACTTTACAGCCAGTTAGTGAGTAACTCTTTTACTCAATCTGGTATGTTTCGTGCTACTGCTACTACCTATGTGAATAATGGTGCTGTAGCAATGTATGGTGCTGGTTCAGGTTCAGGTAACGGCAGTACAGGTCACAACGCCGCGGCTACTGCAAATTCAGGTTCAGGCGGCGGCAGTCAATGTTCAGGTACTAGCCGTGTTTCTGGTGCAGGTGGTTCTGGTATAGTTGTAATAAGGTATGCGGTAGTATAATGGCTCATTTCGCTAGGGTTAATTCCGATAATATTGTTATAGATGTAGTTGTTGTTCACAACGATGAAATGCTTGACAATGATGGTAAAGAATCTGAAGCGGTGGGGGTCGCTTTTTTAGATACGTTGTTCCCTGATGATACAGATACTTGGGTTCAAACTTCTTACAATCATAACATGAGAGGGTATTACGCTAAGATCGGTGACACATGGGATGCTGGTAGAAACCAATTTGTTAATCCACAACCTTGGCCTTCTTGGGTGTCTACAGAAGTAGATGGTCTTTTAGGGTGGAAATCCCCAGTTGAGAAAACGGAAGAACAATACGGGTATCATTGGCATGAAGACACTACGTCTTGGGTTCAACCACCTAAGCCGCCTGATTATCCATCGTTTGTCTGGAATAGTACAACTGGAGAATGGAATCCTCCTGTGGCGAAACCAGATGATCCCGATAATCAATATGCTTGGGATGAAGACAAACAAGAGTGGATTAAAGTTTAAGAAAGGTTTATGCTAGGAAGTAATTATGGCTACTTATTCAAAGATTGATTTATCTGCGTCAACAGACGGTAGAGGTATAGCTGTAGCGGCTACTGCCACGGCAGGTACCCTTATCCATACTGGAAGCAGTACAGCTACCACATATGATGAAATATGGTTATATGCAACTAATACTCATACTGGTGATGAAGTTATCGTTGTCGAATTTGGAGCTTCTGGTGCAGGCCCAGCAGATTATATTTACCAAACTATTGAATCTAAAAAAGGTTTAGCTCTAATAATTCCCGGACTTGTTTTACAAGGCAACGGTTCTGCTCTTACTGTTAAAGCTTTCAACTCTGGTGGCGCTTCAGGCAGGCTTAATGTATTTGGTTATGTCAATCGGATAACAGCATAAGGAAACTATGGCAAGTAACTACCCAACCTCACTAGATTCAGCGACAGAGCAACCGTCACCCGGAGCGACAACTGACCTTGACGCATCCGGTTACGAACATCACACTGTACACACAAATGCTTCTGAAGCTCTTATTGCTTTAGAAACTAAACTAGGCATAGGTTCTTCTGCGGCTTCTGGCGCTACTGACGGTCACGTAATAACTCGTCAAGCTGATGGGTCTACCGCGTGGGAAGCTATTCCTGCTCAAACGCCTACTGTTATTACTGTTGCGGATACTACGGATTCGTCTTGTAGTGTCGCTTTGTTCGAGTCCGCTACCGGCGATCTCGCTCCTAAAACTGATGGTGGCGCTACATATGATGCGAGTAGCGGTACTTTAACTGCTACTGCTTTCGCTGGTGCTTTGACAGGTAACGTGACCGGGAATGCTTCTGGTACTGCGGCTACTGTCACAGACGCGGCGCAAACAGCTATTACTTCCGTTGGGGCTTTAACAGGTTTAACTATTGGTAGTGACGGCACGGGTGGAGATGTTACTTTCTACTCTGATACTGCTGGCGATTCGATGGTGTGGGATGCCTCTGAGGAGAAACTCACAATAACAGGTACTAACGCCCAGACCGCGTTGGCTGTCGCTGACGGTAATGTGACTATGGCTGATGATCTTACTGTGACTGGCGCTATAAGTGCTGGTAGTATTGTTGCTCCTCTCGCTATAAACGCTCAGACAGGAACCACCTACACATTTGCAGACGGCGACCAAAGTAAGCTTGTTACAGCAAGTAACGGTTCCGCTCAGACTTACACTGTTCCACCTAATTCAGGTGTGGCTTTTGCTGTTGGTACAGCTATCACAATTATTGGTATAGGTGCTGGTAAGGTAACTTTGGCTGAAGGGTCAGGAGTGACGATTAACAGCAAAGACAGTGAGAAAGCGATTGATGGGCAACACGCTTCTGTGACTATAATTAAAACAGCTACAGATACTTGGCAACTTATCGGCGCTTTGCAGGCGTAACATGTCTTTCATACATGGTCTTTTAGGCTCAACAGCAAATGCGAGTGGTGCTGTTATTCCTTTGGTTGCTACAGGTGGGACTACATCAACAGATGGCGATTACAAGTATCACGAATTTACAGGATCAGGAACTTTTGAGATTACGTCAAATCCTGCTGGTGAAACTTTTGACGTTATAATCGTTGGTGGTGGCTGTGGTGCCAACTCAATGTATTTTGGTGCCGCCGGTGGTGGCGGCGGTGGCGCTGTAAATTGGTGTGGAGAGGTAGCTGGCACGATTCAAACCTACACTGTAAGTGTTGGGTCAGGAGGAGCGGCTGGCCAGAATGCAGGTAGCGCTAGTGATGTAACAAATTGTTTCTGGGATGGTAGTAGTTATGTGACTGCTATTGCTGGTGGCGGCACACCATATAATTACAGCGCCTCATATAATGAATCTGGTTCAGGAGGATACGCCGGTTCGGGTGGCGATGTAAATGGACAACCGGGAGGAACTCACCAAAATTTCACTGGTGGGACTGGAGGTAATGGCATGTTAGCTTCAGGTTCGTCTTGGGGTGCTGGAACAGGTTCCGCTGGTCATGGTGGCGGTGGCGGAGGCGGAGCCGGTTCATCTCTAACAGCCGCTGGCGGTACTGGATATAACGGTGTTAATGGAAATTCTTATGTTTCTACGTGGTCTAGATATGGTTATGGCGGTGGAGGTTCGGCAGGTTTTCGGCATACTGATTGGATAGCTGGGATGTCCGGAGCCGATTCAGGAACCACTATAAAATATTTAGGTTCCGGTGGGGGTGGAGCAGGATGGTCATTTTATTGGGGTGGTGTAGCAGGTGGGGCTGGTGGCGGTAGCGGTTATTATGGTGGCGGCAACGGTGGCGCTGTAGCAACTTACTCTGGTTACGCCGTCAACACAGTTAATTCAGCTAACACTGATGGAAACCCTAATCGTGGATCAGGAGCAGGTGGTGGCGCTCATAACTACAATTACGATAAGGCTGGCGGTTCCGGTTATGTTATATTCAGATACTTGTCAGGATTGTAATGGCTCATTTTGCGAGAGTTAATTCTGAAGGAATTGTTTCTCATGTGATTGTTGTTAGCAATGAAGACATGTTAGATGAAAACGGTGAAGAATCAGAAGCGGCAGGTATAGCATTTCTTGACAATCTTTATCCTGATGAGACAGATACTTGGATTCAAACTTCGTACAATACTCGTAGCGGAAAACACCAATATGATGGATCTGCTTTAAGAGGTAATTTTTGTGGAATAGGATATATTTACGATTCTGAAAAGGATGTTTTTTATCAACCGTCACCATATCCATCGTGGGTTTTAAATAATGAAACTTTTCAATGGGAAGCTCCTATTGCTTATGAACTTGGTTGCACATGGGATGAAGATAATCAAGTTTGGCAAAAGCCTGAAAAACCCGCTGAGAATCCTTCATTTATTTGGCATAGTGATTTTGGCATCTGGGGGCCTCCTGTACCTATAAATGTAGAAAATCAACCTATAGGGACTATGACTTATATTTGGGATGAAGATACTGTTGCTTGGGTTAAACCAAATCAACCTGCGCCTTCTTGGGCTTGGAATGATAGCGGATGGTGGGAAGCTCCGACTTCTTATCCTGATGCAACAAAACCTTTTGATTGGGATGAAAGTACTCTTTCATGGATTGAAGTAGTACTTTAAATGTCTATTGATTATTGGCAAGCCAGCACAAACTACAGGTAACGTGATTAATGCCTGTATATCCAGCACCCGAACAAGTATATAGCTCAAACGAATTAGAGTATTCTGGTGGGTCTTCTGCATATACAGGATCAACTTACAAATACAGTGAACCCGGATTAAATTACAATCATGTAACAACCGAATATGCCGATCAAACATTTAATATCGGGTATCGGAAAGCTGATGTAGGTTACCGAAGCGCCGACTGGCGTTACGACGGTTCGGCTTCTTACGAAACGCACATAATAACTGCTTCAATATCTGCTTCTGGTTCAACCAGTGTCACATTGCAGATGACGAACTTTATTGGTGGTAGTGCCACTGGTTCAAGTTCTACTTCAACGGGTATTCAATCAACACAATTTATAGGTTCTTCTCTTTCAGCTACTGGTTCTACATTAACTGCAATCATCGAAGAAGCTTTGTTGAGTGCAGGTTTATCAACATCTTCGTCACTGTCAGCTACGATATTTCAAAAACATTATCTTCTTGGCGAGGCGCTTTCAGCTACTGGATCTACGCTAACAGCTATTATCGAGGAGGCTTTGATAGCCGCTTCGCTTACAGGGTCGGCAACAGTCTCATGTGTTATTAAAATAAAATTACCTAATTCAAACGTAACACTCTCGCCTTCTCTCTACCATGATGTTACGCTTGTTCCAACGAACTATCACGATGTGTCACTTCTAGCAAGTGTTAATTAGGAGTTTTAATGGCGATATATGACAAAGGAGATCAGGTACGAGTAACTGCTACTTTTACTAGTAATGGTGTAGCCGCTGATCCTACTGATGATGCTGATGATGTGACAGTTACTTGGCGTAAACCTTCAGGTGGTACAGATGCAACACCAGCCGCGACTAAAAGCACAACAGGTATCTATTATGTTGATTTTGATTTAAATGAAATAGGTATTCATACAGTTCGCTTTCAAGGAACAGAAGGAGTGATAGCTTCGGAGACTATTGAATTAGAAGTCGGGGCTTCAGTATTTGACTAATACATATGGAAAAAATTAATCCTACAGATGTTGTCCAAAATGTTAGTAAAGAACGTGGTCAAAAGAATCGAGAGATTTTTTTAGAAGCATTAGCTGAACATGGGACTATAAGCAAAGCATGTTCTATTGCAGGTGTCACTCGTTCTGCTTACGATAAGTGGCGGCAACGTATTCCAGATTTTGCCGAACGTGCAGATTCAGCTAGACAATCAGCACATACAAGTGAAAAAGTTTCACACGATGGGAACTTTCAAACTTTTCGTGAAGAATACTTTGGTCATCAGTCTCCTTGGTTCCATCTGAAAGCTATAGAAGCATACGAAAACACACCACCGGGAAACATTACTTTAATTCTTTGGCCTCCTGAACACGGCAAGACAACTCTTGCTGAGGATTACTTTTGTTACAAACTTGCAACAAACCCTGAGTTTCGTATCACTGTAGGTTCAGAAGGACAGGATATGGCTAGAAAAATTCTTGGTCGTATCCGTAGCCGAATGGAACCGCATGGCCCTTTCCCTCGGTACGTAGCTAAATATGGCCCTTTTGTTCCTCAAAATCAGAGTGGTCGTAAAACTGCTCAAGCATGGGGAGCAGATTATTTTAATGTCTTTAAAAAATCAAAGCACGATGAGCGTGACTATTCAATGGTTTCTTTAGGGTGGCGATCAAAGATTGCTGGTACACGTACCGATCATCTACATATTGATGATATTCAATCTCGTGTTTCGTTGAATCTTACCGAACAGATGTTCGAGATTTTTCGTCAAGACTGGTTGACCCGTCCGGGTGAGAACGGGCGGACAAGTATTAATGGTACTCGTGTTGGTGAAGATGATTTTTACCAACGGATAATGGAACAGATAGATGAAGATATTTTACGGGTAATTAGGTTCCCTGCGATTATTGCAAATGAAAAGGGAGAGCCTGAACCGTTATGGCCTGAGATGTTTCCTATGGAAGCGTTAGATAGGATTCGTCGTAAGGTTGGTGAAGAGGCATGGTCACGTAACTATATGCAGGAACCTTCTAGTTCTTTAGAAGCTACGTTTACGGAAGAATCTATAAAGAAATGTTTGAATCCTTTGCGTTCTACTTTGCATGATCCTCCTAAAAATTCTACTGTTTATATCGGTTTAGACCCTGCGCTTGGTTCTAATAACTGTGTGATTGCCGCTACGCCACATGAAGGTAAGTTAAAGATTCTTTTCGTTAGGGAAGATGTTGGTCTTACTCGCAATGAGCAAATACTCGGTATTGTTGAAGATGCTGTTTTACGTTGTATGAAAAATGGAAGCACGGTTTCGGATGTAATCATAGAAGCGATGGTGTTTCAAAAAGGTTTGTCTCGTGACGAACGTCTTATAGAAATGACTGAACGGTACGGTTTCCGTGTAAGAGAGCATTTAACTGGTGTTAATAAATATGACGAAACAATAGGTGTTCCTTCTATGGCATTATCGTTTATGCGTGAAGAAATAGAAATTCCATATGCAGATGATCCTCCTACTAGGCATCAAGCAGATCAGTTAATTCGTCAGCTAAAATCATGGCGACCATTAAAACGTGGTACTCAACTTAGACAGGATCAAGTTATGGCTCTTTGGTTTATATGGATTTTATGGAGACAAAGAAAACAATCATTTAGCCTTGACTCTTCACAATTCTCGTTTAAGGCACTACCTTGGAGTAGAACTAAAAAACCGACGAAGGTGCTTTAATGGCGTATACGTTTGATGAAATAGTTGGCATTATACGCCAACGAGAAAATGCACAAACTCCTGTGCTTAAAAAAATGGTCGAAGTTAAAGAGCGTTATAACGGCGACTATGTAATTCCTTTGCCGACCTTAGACGAAGAGCCGATACTACCGCCACTAACTCCTGCTTTAATTTCAGAAAATATTGACGCGATTGCTCAAAGAGCCGCGTCTGTATCTCCTTTTATTGGATGCCCTGCTTTAGATGGGTTTAAAGAAAGAGGAGTTCGTTCACGCGAATATGGCGATATTAGACGAAGAGCATTAAAAGCTACTTGGTCAGATCAGAATATGAAATTAAAACTACGTAGGGCATACCGGCATCTTGCAGGATATGCGACTACTTGTCTAGTTGTTACACCAGATTTTCAAAAAGGCGCACCAAAGATTGAAGTTCGTGATCCGTTAGGCGTATACCCTGAACCTAAAGCATACGAAGATTATTCGTTGCCACGAAACTGTGGGTTTATTTACGGCAAATCAGGCGACTGGCTACGTGCTAATTATCCCGCATCGCGGCAAGAAAATGGTGGGCCAGTAGGTCGTGATGATATAGCTATTCAAGAACTATGGGATGTTTGCGAATGGATAGATGACGAACACATTGTTATTGGAATCATGGGACAAAGATACAACCAAGTCAACAGATACCAACAACCTAGTCACAGTGCATCAATGGAATTATCACGCGCACCTAACAAAGCAGGAATGCCATGCGTGATTATTCCGGGTCGTGTTTCTTTAGATAAGATTGCGTCATCGGTTTCCAACGTAGTTGGCATGGTTGACTTAATGGCTAAACTCATGGCTCTTGAAATTATCGCTCAAGAAAAAGCTATCTTCCCAGACCGTTACATTATTGGTCGTTCAGGGCAAGTACCTATGATCGTTGGTGGCGAATGGAAAGATGGTCGCGAAGGTCAAGTAAATGTTCTTCTAGATGCAGAATCTATAGGTGAACTTCGATCATCACCAGATCAAACTACAAACATTGCTATTGATCGTTTAGAAAGAAACGCAAGAGTTTCAACAGGCACAGTTCCACAAATAGGAGGTGAGTCATATGGCGCTCTTCGTACTGGTCGCGGCATTGACGCTCTTATGGGTGCTTCTTTGGATCCGCGCGTCCAAGAAGTACAAGAGATTATGGAAACACATCTCCGATATTTGAACGAATCAATCTTTGCTTGTTACGAAGGGTACTGGGGTAACAAACAATATTCGATGTACACAGGACAAAGTGGAGACACAAGCCATGTTGAGTTCACACCGAACATTCATTTTGAATCCAGACAAAACACCGTATCTTATTCAGTTCCGGGTGCAGACACACAAGGAACCACTATCCAACTTGGACAGTTGCTTGGTATGAAAGGAATAAGTTTGCATACATTCCGTAGCAAACATCCATTCATTGACGACCCTGAAGCTGAAGGTAGACGCATAGACGAAGAAGCATTAGAAGAAGCTGTCATGGCTTCTTTAAGTCAGCAGGCTTTAGCTGGTGCTTTACCTGTTGTGTATCTTGCTAAAGTAGAAAAGCATCGCAAAAAAGGATTAGATATTTTTGGTGCTATCGAAGAAGCAGATCAAGAAATACGCGAAGAACAAGCGGCGGCGGCTCCCCCACCAGAAGAAGGACAAGTAATGGCTCCTGAACAAGCAATGGGTCTAGCCGGAGGTCCGCAAGGTGTAGCCGCACAAGGAGGACCAGCAGGTCAACAACCTCCTCCACCTGAGCAGATGCAACAAATGGCTAGAGCATTGAGAGGCTAGAATGCCTAGAAACTACAAACAAGAACCACCACCAGTTTCCGATTCAGGTATTAATGAACTTGGGTTTGGTGGCGTGCAAGCCGCAGAACAAGCAGAAGCTTCTTTAGCTTCTACTGCACAAATGAATACTGCTACAACTGGCGGTAATGTTACTATGGCTCCGCAACAAGGAGATGTAAACTCTGTTGTAGCACAGTTGCAAAATTTTAATCCGCAGTCTCAAGGCATGACAGCCGATGACGACAGACCAGATTTACCTTTAACAGATGGATTGCCTATAGGCGCAGGTGCAAGTCCTCCATCACAATTAGTTCACAAGCCACATATTATTGACCGTGTTGCCGCTGAAACAGGTAACATGCACATGCGTAAAATGGCTAACAGGATGATTCAAAGTCGAAGATGACGAGCGTATTTGACGACGATCTAACGACATTTGATGCTGATGATTTAGACATGTCCGGTCAACCCGGACAACGTAGTTATAATCCTAGTTCTGGTACATCTGTTCACGATATTAGTAATGCTCAACTTATAGATTCTCGTTTAATGTCAGCGATGTCTATTGGTCAATACTCTAGATTAACTGAAGTTAACCCTGATATGAGTCAGATTCTTTGGGATTACGCTAGTGATCTTAGTTTAGCTAACGAAGATTTCTTTAACCAAATTTTAGATTTGCATGAGATTAATGGCATGAGTCAATTTGTTGACGATTTTAAAACTATAGATAATGCCAATTTAGAAAAGATGCGGTGGGTTCAAACACCACAAATACTTAAAGATTCAATGTTATCTACTGGTTATCTAACTAGAGATGTGCGTGATTTAGAATCAGGAAAAGGGAAAAGTTTAATGGAGCAAGTTTTTTCTCTTTCATGGTTAGGGGATGATATTGAAAACTCTATTGGTAAAGTCACAGGAGCAATCGGTACACCTGTGCGTTGGGCTGGTCGAAGCTCGTGGGGTAGTTTAGAAGCATCACAAGATGTTTTGTCACACCAGTTTCGTGCGTATTTACTTGCTCAAGAAGACACAAAAATTTGGGATCCTACATGGCTTAACCCTGCTAAATATTATGGTAAAGGTGGGTTTTTAGAAAGAGCAGATGACGCTCCTACAACATGGTCTGCTGAAGATATAGACAAAATAAACGATGCTTTTACTGATGATAAACGTCGGTGGTTAGCTAGAGAAACTCTTGGGTACGGTGATTTAACAGGACGTATAGCTGAACTTGTTGACGAAGAATTTAAAGAAGAAGGGTTTGTTCCAGATCAATTTACTCCTGAATGGGGTGAACGATTTTTCGATTATTACGATTCAATAAACACTCAAGAGTGGTCTGAACTTTATCAAACAATGGGAGCAGGAGCTTACGCAGGTGCGGCACCCGGCTCTATGGAAAATCTGATTTTAAAAGATTGGAATAATTCTGTTCAGTTTAATTGGATGCAAATGAAACCCGGAAGTGCGCCTGCTCAAATATATTCAGGAACTTTGGGAATGATTTATAGGATCGCTTACGATCCTTTCAATATTGGTTTTATGGCTGTTGGTGCGGGAGCGCAAGTAGGTGTAATTGCTGGTAAAGCAATGTTAAATCAGACAGATGATATGGTCAGGTTGCTTCGTATGACTAATGCTGTTGATGAAAGCGGTGATGTTTTAAGACTTAGAGACACGTGGCGTGTTGGTGATGATGGAATATACACAGCAGAACAACTTGGTCTTGAAGTTGGGGAAACAGTAAAAGTTAAAGATCTTGTACGTGCAGTAAGAAAACAAGCTGAACATGCACAATATGGAGAAGCTATTGTTAATGCCGCTAAAGGCACTACTAAACCAACGACTGCTCAAGTTGCTACTGCTTTAAAGTATGGCAGGTTTGGTTACCTTGCAACTCCGCAAACTATACGTGATGTTTTGTTTTTGCGTAAGATCAGGCAAATAGGCGGCACTCTTGATTGGTTGTCTAAGTCTTATAAGCAACATTTTTATTTGAAAAGTGCTATTGAAGGCGTAATGAAACTTCAAAAGACTGACTATCAACAAGCTAGAAAACAAGTTTTGCAACAGATTGAAAAATTAGAAGGTGTTGAAATTGCGGCTGAACATTCTACTGCGTGGCGTAATCTTAATAATGTAAATCCCGGTATTAGAAGACTCTTACCTGCTATGCAAAAATGGCAGATAGAACAGTTAGAAGCAGGGTTAGACGGTTTTGGTACATATGATGGGATGCTTGATTTTTTAGAGCAGGGTCTTAGTGAAGTATTAGCACACACAAATCAACTTTCTCCAAGAGGGTTTAAGTTTCCTACAGTTTCCGCACGGCAAAGATATGCAGGGCGTGCAAAAATAGGTGGGTTAGATGCGTCTAATAAAGGGCGTAACTTAACACCACAACAAATGGATGATCTTCTTGGTCATGGTGTTTCAGTAATGAAACGTCGGATAGATGATACGGCAGAAGAATTAGCTCGTGCGGTTGAACAAAACTTTGATGTGTCTCCTGCGGCTTTAACAGACGACGGTGTTATAACACCGTTAGATGATATTTTGTCACGTTTAACTGACGAACAACGATCAATGTTACGTGAAGTATTTTCTCATGCTGATAGCAGAACTATACAGATGATAAGAGAAATTGTTCGGACTAGAGGTGTTGCTCCTGTACCTATGGGAGAAGAAGCAAAGGTTCGGATAATAGATCAAATTCTTAGACGAAACTACAAAACAAATATTAAATTTGCTGAAGGTGTAAACGCTGATAAAAGACTTAAAGTTTTATCAAGTTTCATTGATGAGCTTTTAGATGTCACTGTTACTAAACTTAAAAACGAATTTGAAATAAATGATATTTATAGTTTGTCTGCTAAACCTGACGGTCTTGGCAGACTAAGTAGATACAGTCGGGCTGGTAGAGCGTTTGTTAAAAGCCCATTACGAGCATTTGGTATTCTTTTAAGAAACGCAAGGTACGCCCCTAAAGGTGGACCTGTAGCATTAGATACAGTCGGCGGATACGAAAACATGATGCGCTACTTCGACATGGGGTATCTCGCTCATTTACCTGATGAAGTCATTGAGTATTATCAAATCAAATATTTATATGGAACTCCGGGTGAACGACTAAATATAGTTACAGAGTTTATATCTGACTTCTTATCTAACAGCGGGCTGTTAAGTATTACTGATCCGTCGATTGAACGAATGTATATGACATGGGTTAAACGAATGGAACACACATACGGTGTTTCAGGAGCCGATGCTGTAAACGTATTAGAAGATACAAACAGGGCTGTGTTTAAAAGTGAAATGGCTGAACAAATGCTTTTGCCTGACATACATCAAATGATGAAAGCGTCACGGCATTTAGGTTGGTGGAGAAGAATAGGTATATCTCCTTCTGCTGATTTTGTTAACACAATGGTAGGTTCGTATTGGAAACCTGCTGTGTTAATAAGAATGGGTTTCATTCCTAAAACTGCTGGTGAAGAAGCATTCTCTTTTATTTTAAGAAATGGTATCCCTGATTATTTAGCGGCAAAACTAGGGCCAAGAGGCGCATCTTTATATAAAGCATGGGATAATCATAGTGGTAAAAGAATATGGTATGACGGTAAAAACCTTCAACAGTTAGAACGCTTTCGACGCGCTAATCCTATTAAACCTATTTTATGGTTGTTGAGATCATTTGGACCTAGAGAAGTTACTTTAAGAAAAGTTGTTGCACGACAATTAACAGAAGAATACGGTCAAGCGTGGGTGCAACTTTCTGAGGTGCAACAACAAGATCTTATAGCTAAACGTTTAAGTATGGTGTTAGCTAATGCTACTGATATTCCATTAAAAGGAAAACAAAATTTTCATAGGATGTATGTTTACAACGTAAACATGTTTGACGAATTTGCTAGACAACAACATCGTTGGGTTTGGGAAAGATATGACGAAATATTTAATGGGCGAAACAGATCATATGACAGTGTAAGAAAAGTTAAAGATCCCGATACTGGTATTGAATACGATATGCCACCAGAAGCGTGGGCTAAAGCTAAACAAAGAACAGATCGTTTAGCTGAAAAGGTAGCAACAAATCTTGTCGGTCCTGAACACGTTGAGTATTTAGTTAAGGCCGCGCGTATTTGGATGCTTCATCCAACAGCAAGAAACGCAAGTTCTAATGTTATGGCTAGCACAGTTTCAAAAGCTTATTCAGGAGAAACTGCCGCTGAACAATTAGCGCGTGAAAGTCTTGATGCTATTAATGGGTACTCACCGGATCATGTTAATTTATCTTTAGGTTACGATAGACATGTTTTTGAAACATTGCCTAATCCAGCGCAAGGTGGTTTAGGAGATACATCACCAATGTTAGGTGCAGATTTTCCAAGAGCTACTTACATTATTGGGTGGCGTATACATGATGATCCTGCGTCTTTAGCCGCCGCTAAAGTTTTATTAAACGCTAATCCTGTAGAGCAGGGTAGAAATGCACGTAAATTAGTTAGGTTTATTTCAGGTTCAGATAAAACTGGTGCAGACAATACACAATTTTATCAGATGTTTGTACGTGAACTTGATTACATGCCTTTTGATGTTAAAAGCATTTTGAACCAAGCACATAAACGATCTCATAATGGACATGCATGGGATGTAGGTGCTGATTTAGTAGCACCTCATACAGCGCATGAAGCAAAATTTTTATCTAAAGAAGAACGTATGCGGCGCGCTATGTCAGATAGAGATTACAACGAAGCGCGCAGAGTAGGTGCTGAAGTCCCGAATGGACACCAATGGAACTGGTTGGATGATTTATCTGACGAAGAGTTTGCAGTATATGAAAGAATTAATTATATCTTTTCACAAGCAACAGACTGGGATCCAAGTATTGTAGAACGAATCCAATTAGGTGAAGCATTAGCTTACGAAGAGCTTTTCACAATGCCGTCAGAAGGTGCGTTAGCTCAAATGTTTTCTGACGATATGTTAGCTAGACCGTTAGATCAATGGATTGATGTTTATAAAACATTTGGAAGAGATCGTACTTTAACTCCTCGTGAAGTTAACGCTATGAATCTTGCACATTGGACAATGTTTCCTCAAACTTCACGATACGGAGTGCATAGACATATACCTGTTAAACCTTTAGCTGGGTTAGATAAATCCGCTCCGTTACCCGGAATAGGATCAAACACTAAATGGGTTCCTGCGGCTGAAGGTACTGCTGATGGGGCATTAGATTCGATAAGAACTGGTAATACGTTTTTGCATACAGGCGACACGCTTATACCAGAATTGCCTGTGCCTAGATTAGATATTTTTAGAAACGATTTAGACGGACAAGAAGTTTTGAATGGTGTGCTTGCAGGTAATAAAGAACAGCGTTTAATGCTTTACAACATAAGCGATATGGATATGAGTATTTTAACAAGTGTAGGTGATGACCCTACTTTGTTAAGAGCTTATGCTCAAGATGCCGCGTATTCTAAATTAATTCAACCAATGTATTCTTCGCAGATTGATGACTCTGCGAGAATGTCAAGAGCAGTTGAACAGGGAAGACCAGCAGATCATACTTCTTTGTATGTGCCGATTATTAGAACAGAGTTAGCTGAATCGCTTGTAGCTACGTTACAAGACCCTGACGTATCTATAGAGTTTGCAGAATTTTTAGTTAACAAACTGGTGACTGTTCCTAATAAAAGAAAAGCTTTAAGTACTGCTGTTCCTATAGGCCAGTTAAGTGACCCTGAATATGCAAGATTGCTTGCTGATGAAATAGTAGATTTATTAAATCCTCTTAATGATCCTGTTGGCGGAGGGTTAGGGCCAGAGATTTATTCAACGGTAGCTGATGATGCTTTAGAAATGATGTCTCTTGTTGATGATACTAATGGTGTTTATTTTCCAACCATGGTTATGTTAACTGATCCTGATATAGCTCGTGTTGTATCTGAAGCAATTAATGAATTTGCTTCTGTGAAACAAATGGGTAGAACAGGTATTACTTTTAGAGAAACTCCAGCTTTAAACTTTGCAAGAGTTGATGTGCATACAAATGCTTTTACTGGTAAAACAAAAATGCATTTGCCGGAAGAAAATACTGTTTTAGGTATACCTGATGGAACAGAGATACAAGTAACAGATGATGTTGTAGCAGAAATACAAGGTTTTAATAGGGACATTAAACCTAATTACAGGCATGACCCTTACGCTCCTAATAACCATCCGTTGTACCGGCCACCAAATATAGGTGTGTATGGTACTTCTCATAGATCAGAACGAATATGGCCTGCTAGTCCGTGGGAAGGGGAAGGGTTTGCTACTCGTCCTGTATACGGGACAAGTGATATGGCGGATCTTAATTTGCATCCTGTTACAAATGACACTAAAGAATACATAGAAATTACTATTCGTAGTGGACCTAATAAGGGTGCGCGTAAAACAATAACTCAAGATGAATACATGATTTATCTTGAAGAGTGGCCAAAAGTTCGGGCTATGACATCGGATGATTTCAAAGCAGAAGTTTTGTATCCTCGTGATCTTGACGCTACTGGTAAACCATATGGCATGTCTAAAATGGGTATGAATAGTTTACGAGCAGATGCATTACCTACTGATCCTATTCCTATTTTTATAAATTTTGACGCTATTCTTGGGTGGGCTAACAGAAGAAAAATTACACAAGGTGCAGATTCATATAGTTCTTTAGCTGTGCAAGCATTACAAGAAATGGGTATTGATCCGAATATGATGTTTGCATATTTGAGTAGCCCAACAACAAAGATTATTGCAGGAGAGCTTTCTTTTGCTGATGAGTTTATAGAAGTTGCTAACAAATGGTTAAAGAGTCTTTACGGAGATGATGTTGATTTGCTTACTGCAAGTTCTCGTTTAGAAGATTCATTAGCTGAAGCGGCATTTATTTGGGAACATGAAATTGCTCATGCCAGATTAAATCATGTAAGAAAAGAAAGACGACTTAATCCTGTTGAAGAATTAACAGTGTCAGGTGTTAAAGAACAAATGGCTAACAGTATGGCTCTTAAAAAAATAGGGATTCCGGATGAAGCTCTTTCAATGAACCCTGAAGAGATTATGTATATGCATCCTGAAGATTGGGATTGGGTTGAAACAGGAAGATTTTTAGGAACTGGTGCTACACAAGACGAATACATACGCGCAGGCGCTATGGGTAAAGTAGACGCAGTATGGAATCATGCAACAAAACCAGTACGAAGCGGACAAACAATAGACACTACAACAATCGGGGATTTGTCGTGGCCTTTAATTGACAATGTATTAGATCCTGACGTTGCAAGGTTTAATATGACAGCACGGTTAGATGATATGCCTTGGGAAGCATACGGACCGCGGGCTGTGATTTCTTCAGAAGGCATGTTTCAAAAAATAGTTAACGGTTTCTTTGAAGGAATAGCGTCACCTTTAATAAACGCTTTTATTAGAGAGCCGTTGTTTCTTGAAAACTTTGCTCTTGCTTTAAGAGAAGCGTCACCTTTAATGAGAAAAACTTTTCAGCATTCACCAACTGCATTTAAAAATCTTAAACAAGCTAAAGGTATTGTCGGACAAACAATTCATATAGATGATATAGGGCAAGTACGTGCTGAAAAATTAGAAGAACTTATTACTCACGGGATGATGAACCCTGAACAAATGCCTGATGTTCTTCACATAGGGTTACATGATATGACAGCTACAGGAACGATTACGAATCCAACAGAACCTAACTATATGAAAAAACTTGTTGTAGGCATTATGAACAATGACCGTAGCGAAGTAGCTAAATATTTAGAACCAGCTATAGAACAGCATGTTTATAAAACATTTAATCCTTCTTCTCTACATAAAAAAGCAACAGATGAGTTCATGCTTGTCGTCGATGACTTTATGGATTGGTCATGGCATGAAACACATATAATAAACGAAACAATAAAAGTATCTTCATCTAACGCTGTTGGTAAAACAATACCTTGGATTGACGATCACACTCTTCGTCCAGTGTTCCAAGAAATTATAGGTAACTTAATGCCGTTCTATTTTGCTCACGAACAATTCCTTAGAAGAATGGCACGAGGGTTAATAACAAGTCCTCAAATGTTTAGAAACTTAGAAGTAGGATTAACTGTAGGCGGTAATACTGGTTTTATCAGGGAAGACAGCTTCGGCGAAAAACGCCTTTATGTCCCAGTGTTACCTACGGTAGCAAAACTTGTTCACGGCGGGTGGGATGGTATATCAAATGTAGCTGGGGATATGACAATACCTCAAGTAGAAGCCGCAATGTTATGGGCAGGAGATTTACTAATTCAACCTTGGGAAGAACCTATTGGCTTCCCAACAAAAAGTGCGTTTCCCGGCTGGGATCCAAGTAAAGCACACTTGCCCGGAGTTGGCCCTATGATTTCAGTTCCTCTTGTTGGTGTATCAATGATGCTTCCAGAATTTGCACCAGTGTTTCAGGATTTAACTTACTTTAGATACAGCGGGTCTACAGCAGTAGATCAAAACTCTGCGTTAGCTAGTATGCTCAACACCTTAGTAGGAGTTGGTTTTGTTAAACATGCAATACCTGCTGGTATATCTAATATAGGCATGACTGAAACTCCTTTTGGTATGCAAGACGCAGGTGAAGCGTTAACTGCTGGTGCTGTTTTAATGAACATGTTAGGTGAATTACCTGACGAAGAAACTTATTATCTTGATAAAGCAGAGTACCAAGAGGGTGTAAGAATGCACGCAAGAAACATTCTTAATATGCGCGCATTTACTTGGTTCTGGGGTACAGGTGCCGCACAAATGGAACCATTAATCGGTGACCAACCATTAAGATTTAGTAGAGAATTTCAAGATATGTTGGATGTTTCTTCACGAACAGGTGTGCTTGGGTGGGAAGAAATTTATGCGGAACTTTTTGAAAGGTACGTTAATGAAGCTAAAGCAGAACACGGAGAGGATTGGAAGTTACACGCACCTCCACACAGATTCCAGTTGTTTGTTACCGGCAAGCAAACTACGACTGCCACCGGAGCGCCTCTCGGTCCGACTGAACCTGCGTTGGAATACATTAATGATAATGAGCAATTTGTTACTACTTATAAGTACGGTGCCTCTTATCTTGTTCCTGCTAATTGGGCAGAAGATGAAGAATATTCAGCGTTATCTGCGCAAAGAATGGTTGCGTTAGATTTAAGACGGCGAATTGAATGGGATGATCTTATAGAAAGCTGGTATATGGGTGCTGATTTACAGGAATACCATATGCGTACTGGTGAGATGGACAGGATTATTTTAGAAAATGATTACAAAATTAAACGTAAAGGTATTTATAGAGGTGAACAGTACACAGCAGACGAAATAAAAAAATTCTATGATATTGTTCAAAAAACAAAAGCAGAGAAAGAAGCTTTTGTTGAGGCGTTTACTAATACTCATCCTATTTTTGCTTATGGTAAAAGTAATCCTGCTACTTCTGAAGGTAAAAGAGCTAGAACTATTGCTGACTTTAAAGTAATCTTAAATACATATGATGAAGACCCTAACCTAATACCTGAATCTGAGCATAGAGATGACATTTTAGAGTTCGCTAGAATTTTAGTTACATTGTCAGAAACTATGGACAGTCTCAAGAATAGGCAGGGTGGTACAGAGTTAAGAAAGCAAGCAAGACGGAAAGCGGCAGATGATATGGAGACATTCAGAAGAGGGAAACCTTGGGTGAACTCTTTGTATTACACTGTGGGTCGTCCGCTTATTGGCGAAGACGAGTTTCTTAAAATTGAATTTGATCCTTATTATGGGGAAGTTAATTAATGACTATTAAAACTGGTGCAGAAGCATGGCATATTTTAAAAAACTTTCTTTTAGATCAGCGTTTCTATTTTTCTGACAATCTTAATCTTGGTTCAATTTTAGAAAATCCTAGTATGTTCAACGAATTTGCGACACAAGTTCCGGGAGCGCCACCACAGATGATTGGTGGTTTAAGAACTGGTATAGGTGACACAGCTTTTGATGAAAAAGGAACTTTAACTCTTGTAATACCAGCCGAATTGCAAGAAGAATACGGCGCTTCAGAAGTAAAATTAAATTTAAGTTACTTAGAAGGTGACAACATGGGGGTAGGTGTTGTCGGTGATGTAGATGATCTTTTATCAGGATTGTATTTCGGTCCTCAAAACATTGAAGCGTTTTGGAATGGTTTAGATCAAGATGAACGTGATCGTGTGCGTGCTTCGTTATGGTACGCAGGATTTTATGGGGCTGATAATATTCCTAGTTTTGGGCAAGCGGCTAC
>Ga0310344_10001314_pt1 | contig 19064 bp, 16 predicted proteins | sample HC15DNA20200_MG_FD_203801 | JGI IMG/M metagenome (GOLD analysis project Ga0310344, IMG submission 203801) | Marine microbial communities from station ALOHA, North Pacific Subtropical Gyre - HC15-DNA-20-200_MG | ecosystem: Environmental > Aquatic > Marine > Oceanic | place: Pacific Ocean: North... | reverse complement strand
CCGGATGGTGCTTCGGTGAGTTCATGTCGTTCTCCACCATCGGATGGCACTTCTATTGCGGCTACACCATCCTTGGACTGTTAGCCTTCCGCTACGTCTGGGGTTTTTTTGGGCCACCACCGGTTCGCCATCGAGCGCTATTACCTAAGCCGACGCAAGTTTTTGCCCACCTCGGGAACTTCTTTAAACGAGAGCCGAGTGGTACACACGGCCACAATCCTCTCGGATCATTGTCAGTTATCGTAATGATCCTACTACTGACCGCACAGGCGTCCTCCGGCTTATTCATCATATCAGACGATTATTTCGAGTCCGGCCCGCTATCATTCTTGGTCACAGATGAAGTTAGTAATCGGTTAACTTGGTGGCATCGTTTGTTGTCGAAATTTGTCGTAGCGATTGTCTGCCTTCATATTGCTGCTATTTTTTATTACCTTCTATGGAAAAAAGAGAATCTGATCAAACCCATGATTACCGGATGGAAATGGGTCAAGCCCGAATCGAATTCAAGTTAAAGAATGGGTTTTTATACAGAAAGAAAGCATGACGCGATGTCATTATCATTCGTCAATATGGCGGTCATATTTTAATCTACCAGCTTCTACTTGGTTATATAACATAGTATGTTTATTACACGTGTTGCAGCCTAACTAACGGTCATTTTCTACCACGTTTGTATCGCGTTCTAAAAAATATTTATACACCCGCAATGCGATCATTTAACCGTCAACTGGAATTTAGATCTCGGACACGTAATTTTATTCCAACCGCGATCACACTGAGCCTTCTCCTACTACTGTCTGGATGTGACCCTCACGGCCCCTCGATCGAAATGTTACGCGCGGGTGGCGAATTGCGGGTCGCACTCGTGTCGGCACCACACACTTACTATCTTGACCCAGGCGGAACCCTAGGCTTCGATTACGATCTGCTGCGTGCTTTTTGTAAAAAACACGAGCTGAAGCTAGACGTTACGATAGTAAAAAATCGTTTACAGGCGAAGGACCTGCTTATTAAACGCAAAGTCCATCTTGCTGCCGGACTGATTCCGGTAAGCGCGTCTCACCATCCACGATTGCGCTTCGGGCCGAGCTATTCGATGATTCAAGCGCAGGTAATTTACATCAGGGACTCACAGCGACCCAGCAGCGTCAACGATCTTATCGGTGTCAACCTTGAGACTCTCGCGGGAAGCCAAGGAGACATTGAACTATCGCGCCTGGTCAAGGCCAATAGATCTCTGCGCTGGCAAACGTCTAATGCAGCTACCGCAGACCAATTACTCGAACGGCTTGACACCAGAGAGATAGATTTCGCCGTTGTCCCGTCGACTGATTTTAAAGTCCTAAGACTTAAGTATCCGCGATTGGAAATTGGGTTCTCGCTCGGCCCTACGCAGGCAACGGCTTGGGTACTTCAGCGCGACGCGCACTTCAGCGTAGATCGCGCATTAGTTGATTTTTTCGTTGACAGTGAAAACGGTGGGCTTCGCCAACGACTCTGGGATCGCTACTTTGGTCATTACGACAAGTTCGACTTTGTCGACGCAAGATCATTCTTACGCAGTTATCGTGATCGCTTTCCGACCTTGCGCGAATATTTTCTCGATGCAAGCACTACCTCAGGTATAGATTGGCGGCTGCTCGCCGCGCTAAGTTATCAGGAATCCCACTGGCGCCCCGAAGCCCGCTCACCAACAGGAGTACGCGGACTAATGATGCTGACCACCCGTACCGCAAATCGGCTACAGGTCTCACGTCTTGACCCGGCACAAGCTGTTACAGGCGGTGCCCGATATCTTGAGGATCTCTTCCAGCGCCTTCCGCGCTCGATTATGGGCAACGAGCGATTGTGGTTTGCGCTTGCTGCCTATAACCTCGGAATGGGTCATGTCGAAGACGCACGCGTACTTACCCAGACCCGTGGTGGGAACCCGAGCCACTGGGACGAGGTACGGCGATATTTACCCCTGCTTGCCAAACCAACCGTTGCCGCGACCACTCGCTACGGTAAAGCACGCGGCGCCGAGGCCGTGAAATTCGTCACAAATATCCGTCGATACTTCGACACAATGCGTCAACTAGAACGGCGTTTTAGCAGCCCCAAAAATCCCAACCAGGTATTTAAGGTCCGAACTCCTAGTGTTCTATAATAACCTCGCCGACAGCAATTCGGGTAATTGACACCGCGCGACTCCAACTCCCTAGGGCGGGTACGATTGATTTTAGCGGGGACGGATACTGACCAGAAGGCAATCGCAACAGTAACTTTGTTCCCGTCGATCATAACTGCGAATTCCCTTCCCGAGTCTCCGCAGCAACCGCAGTGTCATCAGGGGATCCATCTACCGAAAAAATTTCAGCACTTATTGATACTGCTTTTTAGCATAGGCACCAGGCGCATTTTCTATCACCGACAGTTTCCCATCGCCCGGTCGACGCTTTTGGACTTTTTCGCCAGCAAGCTCACGAGACCATGCCGCCCAGCGAGACCACCAACTCCCGGTTTGTGACTCGCTAACCGCGAACCAATCATCCGCGTCCAATATGTCAATATCTGGTCCGACGAAATGATCATATGCTCGTTCACCAGGGGGGTTGATAACGCCAGCGATGTGTCCGGACTCTGACAGTACAAATGTCACCGGGCCCGATAATGCCTGAGCACCAAGGTATGTTGTTTGCCAAGGTGCAATATGATCATCCAACGCTGAGACGAAAAATGCTGGAACCTCAATTTTCCCCAAGTCGATCGGAACATCACCGATATTGATCCCGCCTGGTTCGCAAAGAGCATTTTCCAAATACATCTTACGCAAATAAAAAATATGCATTCGTGCCGGCAAGCGAGTGGAGTCGTTGTTCCAGTAGAGCAAATCGAAGGGAGCCGGATCCCTACCCAAAAGATAATTGTGGATAACAAACGACCAGACCAAATCATTCGCACGTAACAGATTAAAGGTCATCGCTATCTCGGCACCGCCCAGGTAGCCGCTTTTGTTCATAATGTTTTCGATGTTTTGGACCTGCTGTTCATCAATAAACGCCCCAAGGTCGCCAGGCTCGGAGAAATCTAACAACGAGGTGAAGAAAGTTGCGGATTGAATCCGATTATCGCCACGCGCACTCATATAGGCGGCAGTCGCCCCTAGCAGTGTTCCGCCAAGGCAATATCCAACCATGTTAACTTGCGCTTCATCGCAAGCTTCTTCAATGGCATCGAGTGCAGCCAACGGGCCTTCAAAGACATAATCTTCAAAATCTTTATCTGCAAGATTTTCATCAGGATTAACCCACGAGATCACGAATGTAGTATGACCTTCTCCGATTGCCCATCGGATGAATGAGTTTTTCTCTGATAGATCAACGACGTAATATTTATTAATCCACGGGGGCACAATCAGCAGTGGCCGTCGATACACCTTAGTAGTCGCTGGTGCGTACTGAATCAGTTGCATTAATTCATTTTGAAAAACAACTTTCCCTGGAGTCGCCGCAATATTTTGCCCGAGCTCAAAAGCATTAAAGTCGGTCATCTTCGTACGAAGTTTGCCGTCTTTAGGGTCGATGTCATCCAGAAAATGCTTTAGGCCATGAAGTAGATTTTTTCCGCCCGTCTCAATAGTTTCACGTATTACTACCGGATTAGTCAGAACAAAATTGCTGGGGGACATAGCGTCGACAAACTGTTGAGTGAAAAAAGCGATTTTGCGCGCGGTCTGCACATCAACGTTATTTAGGTCGACAACGCTCGCCCGAATAGCATTTGAAGCAATGAGGTAGGTTTGCTTGATATATTCAAATAATGGGAGGTTATCCCAGTCTGAGTCTTGGAAGCGACGATCACCAGTTTCGGCGATAACCACCGGTGGCGCCTCAAACCCCATAAACGCCTGCGTACTGTTCCACCACAACGCCATGCACGCCTGTGACGCATACAATTGGGCGTCCAGTAGTTTGGATGGGTTACTAGACCAACTCGCGGCCAAGTCGACAAATGCCGGCAGCAAGCCAAACGGATCCCAGTTAGCCTCGACATCGACCCTGCTAGTAGGTGGAAAATCGTGCTGCGAATTGTTGTATGGGGCCGCGATCTCTGTTATCCCTCGGATAGAACGTGCGGATTGATATTGGGTATACCAGGCGAATCGGGTGGCATCGTACTCAATCTGGCGTGCTCAATAGATTCGGTTCGGGATGATTATGCAGGCTACCTGTGTTGCAATGCAACAAATATAGCCCTAACATTGTTGCTAGCCTACTATTTTCTCACTTTCTTCGGCATATAGAGGTCGGTAATAGAACCATCGAAAACCTCAGCCGCCATAGCCAAGGTCTCAGACACAGTCGGGTGTGGGTGGATAGTAAGCGCAATATCGGAAGCATCACACCCCATCTCTATCGCTAACGCCGCCTCTGCGATCAAGTCACCGGCGTTTAAACCGGCGATCCCAGCACCGATCAAACGTCCGTCGTCTGGATTAAAAAGTAGCTTTGTCACACCCTCACTCCGACCCAAAGTCAAAGCACGACCACTTGCAGCCCAAGGGAAGAGAGCCTTCTCATAATTGACACCTTGCGCGGCCGCCTCTGTTTCCGTCAGTCCGACCCATGCTACTTCTGGATCGGTGTAAGCAACGGAAGGTACACCAACAGCATCGAACGCAGCCTTAGAGCCTGCAATGACCTCAGCCGCGACCTTGCCTTCGTGCGTCGCCTTATGCGCCAACATAGGCTCACCGACAATATCACCGATCGCAAAAATATTCGTAACATTCGTCCGCTGCTGTTTATCGACGGGGATAAATCCGCGATCGTCGATGACTACTCCGGCATTCTCGAGGCCAACACTATTGCCCTTGGGCTTCCGACCTACCGCAACCAAAACTTTATCGTATACATCAGTTGCCGGCGCGTCCGCGCCGTCAAAATGGACGCACAACGCTCCGGGTTGCGCGTCAACCTTAGTCACTCGTGTGCTCGTATACACCGCCTCGAGCTTTTTTTTCATACGGCGCTCAAGCGGCTTCACCAAATCGCGATCGGCACCTGGCATTAATCCATCGAGGAGTTCAACAATGGTAACCTTGCTACCAAACTCCATGTAGACTGTCGCCATCTCAAGCCCTATGATCCCGCCGCCGATCACGAGTAGACGTTGAGGAATCTCGGTTGGCTCCAATGCACCGGTGGAATCGATCAGTCTTGGGTCATCGCGTGGAAGTCCAGGAAGCCACACCGGCTCTGACCCCACGGCAACAATCGCATATTTAAATTCGATGTCGACATCACCATCTTCGCGGGTTACCGATAGTCCGGTCGATGACGTAAAAACGCCGGTTCCATGGACAACCTGCACTTTACGCTGCTTCGCCAATGCGGACAGGCCTGTCGTTAACTGTCCGACAATCTTCGATTTCCATCCAATCAGTTTTTGTATTTCGATCGTCGGCTCACCGAAAGTCAACCCATGATCGGCCATTTCTCTCACCCCCCCAACCACATTCGCGGCATGCAGCAACGCCTTCGATGGGATACAACCAACGTTAAGGCAAACACCTCCAAGCGTTTCGTCTCGCTCGATCAGAGCAACTTCTAACCCCAGATCAGCCGCTCGGAAGGCGGCCGTATAACCACCGGGACCAGAGCCAAGGACAACAACATCTACCTGTAAGGCGGTCATTCTCCTGTTTCCGGAAGTGGTCTAAACAATGTCGCAACGCCACCAAGGAGACCAACACACTCGGAGTCCAAGTCACGACAGATCTCTAAAACTACTTGCTCACGACGCACAGATTCTATGCCTCGCAAGCGAACTTTGATCAATCCGTGGTCTGCCAAAGCCTCGTCAATCGCCGCCGCCACCGCCGCCGAGTATCCATTTTGTCCAATCAATACTATAGGCTTAAGCGGATGCGCTCGCGCTCGAAGTCGTTTTTTCATTGCCGCATTTAATTCCATCTACTTGAAACTTTCCTTTCTAATACAAACATTTCACACATCGTGCCGCCTCGCAGTATATTTGACTTCAATCGCAGAGAGTACAAGCAACTGCTATCTTTGAGCAACAATTCGAAGGAGTCGGACGAAGTGTTTCTTTAATCAACAATCACAGCACGCTTGCAAGCATTCCGCTTGCAAGCTGTCACAATCTTGAGAAAACAATTCAGGCACTGGGAGAACATATCGATCCCACAGAAGACATTGTCGTCTTATTTTTTAACTCCCACGACGGCGAGGACGCGACATTATCGGTCGACCTCCAGAACTTTGGCCTAAATGATCTAAACGCTATTGAATTGCGCCAAATGTTCGATAGCTCCGCAATCAAGTGGCGGATCATTATCGTCTCAGCCTGCTACTCTGGCAGTTTTATTGAAGCGCTTTCCTCGCCGACAAGCTTGTGATAACAGCCGCGGCTGCGGGTCGCACATCATTTGGGTGCGTCCATGAAAACGAGTGGACTTATTTCGGGGAGGCCTATTTCAGGCACGCGCTGCGGCGCTCAAATTCATTTGTCGAAGCTTTTGCATGGGTTACACAGATCGTCGGCAGACGAGAGCTCGAAGAAGGGAAGAAACCATCTAATCCTCAGATCTCCCTAGGCAAAGAAATCAAAGTCTTGCTTATTAAGCATAAATTATAAGTGAATGTAGTGGTCTAGATTTCAAGGTCGACGAACTCTTTGTATTCATCTTCATCCATTGTCGCGTTTATATCTCTTCCATCGTGCGGTTCTACCCTCAGTAACCAACCATCATCAAGCGGCGACTGATTAATAAGTGCGGGTTGTTTGGCTAGCTCTTCGTTGATCTCAAAAATCGTCCCAGAAACGGGGACCGCGAACTCGTTCGTGGTCTTAACTGACTCGATTAGAATAATTTCTTCCTCCAGAAGAACTTCGTGACCAACGTCTGGAAGATCGACAAAGATAATATCCCCGAGCTGTTCCTGGGCGTGAGCTGAGATACCAACGACCGCCATCCCGTAGTCATCGAAACGTACCCAGATATGTTCCTCGTTATACAGTATCTCAGACATGGCTGCCGTTCCTCCTAATCCTGGAGTAATGTTAGGCTAACTTAGAGTTACAATCATTATTTATCCTATACGTACTATTCGGACACGATGAAGCCGGATAGACTGACAATAGTTGGCAGGATCAGAGAATATGAATTCGCGCGAAATAGTCCAAGTCGATGACGGTACCGAAACTGCCGGTTGTGACGGCGGCACTGCACTTGGGCACCCATTGGTATATCTAACCTTCGATCAAAACGATATCGTCGATTGCTATTACTGCTCTCGCCGCTTCGCAAAGGCTCGCGCCTTAAAACCGAAAGGTGAAAGCGAGAATTTGTAATGAAAGGACGGCATCCATTGACGAACGCCACCGAATGGGTGGTCCTAGGTATGGTAAAAACATACCGGCTAATCATATCGCCGATGCTCGCGCCCAGATGTCGCCACCTGCCGACATGCTCCGAATATTTTCTCGAAGCGGTTGAACAACATGGTCCATTCAAAGGGGGATACTACGGACTAAAACGCATTCTCCGTTGTAACCCATGGGGCACTAGCGGTATCGATCCTGTCCCACAGAACACTAGGCAACCAAAATCCCAAAGTTAAAAAGCGGAGCTATCAAGTCGACCGCGATTGCAGCCCTAGCGGTTCGCGTCACCGAATTCCACCATACCGCGATTGATCCCACGAGTCGCCAACCAATCCCGTAACGCCTGTCCGGTCCCTGCAGTCCATGGTTCCACCTTTTCGATTTGGACCCACTTGTAATCTGCGATCTCGTGTTTAGGGATCCGAACATCGTCTGAATCCACCCTGACATGGTACGCTATGATCAGTTGGTTTTGCCGATAAAATTCGTACATCCCGACGTAACCCCCGAGGGTCCCCTTAAGACCTGTTTCTTCTTCGATCTCTCGTAGTATGGCTTCCTCGGGCATTTCTCCGGCCTCTAGAAATCCTGTGACCAACCCATACCAAGTTTTGGGCCAGCCAACGTTACGCACTAACACGATTTTTCTATCGTGCTCCACGATCCCCGCCACGACAGGTATCGGGTTATTCCAATGCACAAACCCGCAACTTAGATCGGGGCACGCTAGTCGGTCGCGCTCCCCAAGATGCAGTTTCTCGAGTGATTTGCGGCAATAGGGGCAAAACTGCATCACATCACCCTAACGTCTTTTGGAACTGTTTTTAAGTAATACCTGGAAGCAGCCGGTACCCGCATCGCAGTAGAAAATCACAGGGGTTATTCACTCCACGAAATTATTACACTTAATATGATGTATCGATCCCAATCTCGGCTCCAGGAGGGATCACACTAATACATTAGCTTGGTGTATGGCAGCAGACAGAGGATATACCGCCCACGTAGCACTAACCTTATACTACATTTAACTAGTAGCGCGGATCGCTTGTCGAATCGCATCGACAATCGCCTCGATCTGCGCTTCTGAAATCGTCAACGGTGGACCAATCGCGATGACATCACCACCGTAACGTACCATCACCCCATTGTCATAGCACCAATGGAATACATCCATTGCGCGGGTACTCGGAAGGCCATCTCGTGGAGCCAACTCAATCGCTGCAGCAAGCCCACAGTTCCGGATATCTATAACATTAGGTTCGCCGCGAAGCGAGTGCACCGCATTTTCGAGAATCGGTTCCATCGCGCGCGCGCGCGCAAACATATCCTCGGATTCATACACGTCGATCGCTGCGATACCAGCAGCAGTAGCAAGCGGATGGCCAGAGTATGTGTAGCCGTGGAAAAACTCCACCATGTGTTCTGGTCCTTGCATAAAGGCATCATAAATATCAGCCGTTGCAAGTACACCTCCGAGAGGAACCATTCCACTGGTGATGCCCTTCGCGAAGGTTATTAGATCTGGCATTACCCCGAAGCGCTCTGGTGAAAAAATCTCGCCAAGACGGCCAAAGCCCGTAATAACCTCGTCAAAGATCAGTAAGATCCCGTTTTGGGTGCAGATTTCCCGGATCCGCTCGAGGTACCCGGCCGGTGGCACGATTACTCCACCCGAACCTTGCATCGGTTCGATCATCACTGCCGCGATCGTCGAAGCGTCATGCAGCGAGACGATCCGGGCAAGATCTTCAGCGAGATGCACGCCCCACTCCGGTTGCCCACGGGTAAATGCCATGTGTTCAAGACTGTGAGTATGAGGTAGGTGATCCACTCCCGGAATCATTGCACTAGCGAACGCCTTCCGATTTGGCATCATGCCACCTACCGACATTCCTCCAAAGCCGACACCATGGTAGCCCTTTTCACGACCGATTAAGCGAAAGCGCGAGCCGTCACCGCGAGCTTTATGGTAGGCAAGCGCGATCTTCAGTGCGGTATCACAGGCCTCCGAGCCGGAATTAGTAAAAAAGGCGTGTTTGAATGGCGCCGGTGCACGGTCACAGAGCAGATCGGCGAGTTCGAAAGCCTTAGGATGATGCGCCTGAAAACCAACGGCATAGTCCAAAGCGTCAAGTTGTGTTTTTATCGCTTCGACAATCTTCGGATGCCTATGCCCAGCATTACAACACCACAGGCCCGATAAGGCATCGAGGAGTTGCCGACCGTCATCAGTCGTGTAATGCACGCCTTTTGCTTCAACAACCAAACGGGGATGCTTTTTGAAATAACGATTATGGGTAAATGGCATCCAAAGTGGATCAAGATTTAGCTCGGAGGGATCGGAAAATAATTGTTCGACGGGTTCATTCATGACGGTTACTCCCCCAGCCATTCTAGTTTTAGGTTGCAAATAGGCTTCATAGGATTTCCTCGATACTTTGGATCGGACTAACGCCCCGGGTCAAGCACGAATACGACGGTTATCTGGATCATATAACGGGGCAAGCGACGCTCTTGCAGCTACCCGTTCGCAGGCTACTTCGATTTCGTAGGACCCTGACAACACATACTCATCACTAACCCCTTCGGCATTGCACACGTAGCCAAGACCAACGGCGGCACCGAAGCTATGACCATAGTTACCAGACGAGATATAACCTGCGATCACTCCGTCGCGCCAAATCGGTTCATTGTGATAGAGCAACGGTTCCGGATCCTCGAGCAAAAATTGCACGAGAGCACGTTTGCGTCCCTGATCTATTTGTCGCAATAGAGCGTCACGGCCGACAAAACCACCCGGCTTTTCGGGTCGCACAACAAACATTAGACCCGCCTCTAATGGAGAGTCTTCGTCACAAACATCATGCCCCCAATGACGATAGGCTTTTTCGATGCGCAACGAATCGAGCGCATGATATCCCGCATGCACTAAATCAAAGGCGCGCCCCGCCTCAATCAGCGTGTCATAAACGCTAACTGCAAATTCGCTCGGGATATAGAGCTCAAAACCTAACTCCCCCACGTAGGTAATCCGTGATGCACGTACTCGCGCATAACCAAGCTCAATCTCACGACTAGTCGCGAACGGAAACGCCGGATTAGATAAGTCATTGGGCGTTAGCGTTTGCAGAAACTCCCGGGAACGTGGCCCCATAACCGAAATGACGGCGAGCCCCGACGTAGCGTTAAATAACTGAACCCTAGCACCGTCACTCAGACGACGTTTGAGATAGGCAAAATCTCGCACCTCGGTCTCACCCGAAGTGACAATCATGTAATCGTCCTCATCAATTCGGGTTATGGTGAGGTCCGCCTCAATCCCGGCACGCTCGTTCAACCATTGTGAATAGACGATCCGACCCGGCGCGACGTCGACATTATTTGCACAGATTAGATTCAACTCACGCATCGAGTCGGGACCTTGGAGTCTAAATTTAGCGAACGATGATTGATCGAATAACGCAACATTCTGCCTAACTGCCAAATGCTCTGACGCCGAATATTCAAACCAGTTCTGCCGTCCGTAACTGTATTCATAGCTAGGTTTTACGCCGGCTGGCGCATACCAGTTTGGGCGTTCCCACCCAAATGCCGAACCATGACAAGCACCTGCCGCCCGCACACGGTCATGAAGTGGGGAGCAGCGCACACCGCGGCCAGTTTCGAATTGCCGAAATGGCCAGTGCGTTGCGTACAAAAGACCCAGACTCTCGCTGACCCGATCCCGTAGGTAATTTCGATTCGTCTGAAATGGTAGGTTGCGACGTACGTCCACTTCCCACAAGTCCATCGGCGCATGACCGTCCTTTATCCATTCAGCCAAAACTCGACCGATACCACCGGCTGATTGGATACCGATCGAATTCAACCCGGCTGCGACAAAGCAATTCTCAATGTTTGGCGCTTCACCGAGGTTGTACCGTACGTCCGGAGTGAAACTCTCCGGTCCGCAAAAAAAAGTTTGAATCCCGACATCTTCCAGAATCGGCATCCGACGCATGGCCATTTCTAGTATCGGTTCAAAGTGCTCAAAGTCATCGGGTAGTTGATCGAAACAAAACGATTCAGGGATCCCCTCCATTCCCCAAGGCTTAGATTTAGGCTCGAAGGCGCCGAGCAAGATCTTGCCCGCATCCTCCTTATAGTAAGCGCAAGCGTCATAGTCACGGAGTGAAGGTAAATCAGGCGGTAGATCAGAAATTGGCTCAGTGACAATGTAATAATGCTCACAAGCATGCAGTGGGACATCAAACTGGATCGATGCAGCCAATTCGCGCGTCCACATACCACCGCAGATCACGACGAAGGTGGCCTCAATATCTCCCGCTTCCGTAGTTACCCCAGTAATGCGCCCGTGCTCGTGATTGATGGCAGTGACCTTCGTATCTTCAAAAATTTGGGCTCCACCCAATCGCGCGCCCTTCGCTAGCGCCTGCGTGACATCAACCGGATTAGTTTGCCCATCCGACGGAATGCGGATCGCCCCAATAACATCATCAGTCGTAATTAACGGGTAGCGCTCTCGAACCTCATCGGTAGAAATTACATGGACCGGCAAATCAAAAACTTTAGCCATCGACGCCATGCGTTTTAATTCTTCAAATCGATCGGAAGTCGTCGCAATTGAGATAGAGCCGTTCTGCTTGAATCCCGTCGCCTGCCCAGTTTTCGTTTCAAGATCGCGATATAGATCTGCAGTATACCGAGCGAGTTTCGTCATATTCTGCGAGCCGCGTAACTGTCCAACTAGGCCGGCGGCGTGCCAGGTTGTACCAGAGGTAAGTTGTTTGCGTTCGAGTAGAACCGTGTCAGAGATACCCACTGCGGTTAGGTGATATGCGACCGAGCATCCGACAACGCCGCCACCAATGACCACGACTGATGCCGATCGCGGCAATGCTTTCGTCATACCAACGGCACCACTTTCTCCATAAAATCCCGCGCCGTTTGGCGTGTATAGTCGATCCCTGGAAGTAAGCTGATCTCCCTTAATCCAGCCGTTTCGGCCGATCGGATTTGCTCGGCCAATTCTTCCGGCGTACCCGCCATGCTAGTTCCTACGATCACCTCAGGCGTAATGAAACGTCGTTCCGACGGAGGACAAAAACTGCAGTGTCCTGTATGTACAACCTGATGGAGTTTTTCACGCGGCACATCCATTTCCGACACATAATCTAGGTACTCTTCCCAAATACCCTTCATATAATCAGGTACTACGGAATCATCTTGTCTGAATCTCCAAATTTCGTAGACGAAGTGTAACGCCGCAATCGCCCATGACGAAGCGTCATCGACAACACGGTCGTCTGTGAGTTTTTCTCCTGGTGCTAAAACAACCGCGTTGGTTAGAGATACCGTATGGAAATCGTCCGGCAAAGGGCGCGCCGATTTCTCGGCACCTGCTCGAACGTGGCCCATGTGGTATTTCAAGATGTCCGGTTTTTCGTTAAACACAGCAATCAACCCATCGGCAATTTTACCCGCCGTGCGTAACGCCATCGGCGCGTTGGCGGCGACATAGATCGGAACGCGGTCCTCGACGTTTCGAAACCCTTCGCCATGATCGCCCCATTTGATGGGCGCTGTATTATCTCTGTAGGTGTATTCAACCTCCTCGCCATCGAGTAAGGCTCGCATTACGCGGAGATACTCGCGGAATTCCTTGATCGGCATCGGATCTTGGCCCATCACTCGCATCGCTGTGTGACCGGTTCCCACACCCCAAAAGATCCGGCCCGGCGCAATCTGATTAATCGACGAAATCGCTGCCGCACTAGTTGGTGCGATCCTAGTACCCGGTATTGCGACCCCAGTTCCGATTCTAATCCGTGATGTGTTTGCCGCCGCTAGTGCCATCGTGGCATAGCAGTCAGACCAAATCATTTGCGAGTCCGGAACCCAAGCGGCGTCATAACCGAGGTCCTCAAGTTCTTTTATAAACTTCCAGTCAGAAATGCGAGTCGAGACGTGTAAGCTGTATTTCATGGATCTTCCTTTAGGATCAGAACTTCCAGCAAGCTTAACCGGCTAGCGGGCCAAGATCCATTGGTCGCAGTACCCTTAACTACGCTATTTTAAATTACGCTCTGAATCTTTCTGCGCTGCAGTTTTGCGAAAACAAATAGCACCGTGAAAAAGCAAAATGATCTAAGGCCTTCGGTCAATCTGGGTGTTCAACGTCAATCTTAACGTCTTGATCGGCTTTAAAATATCTCGAATCCTCTCCTAGTACACGCTTCAGAACTTTTGTTCCTTGCACGGCATGTCCCGGAATTATTCGAACTGAAAGGCCAGCCGACGTAGCGTCGACGACTAAATCCCGTAACGTCTGTACCCCGGTGAAATCTAATCGACCAACTTTACTCAGATCAATCACCATGCGCTTCGCGTTTGGATGCAAGGATAGCTCACGAATAAGCGCGTCTTCAAAAAACGTGACTGAGCCAAAATAGATCACTCCTACAGGCTCCAACGTCAACTCATCATCTAGGTAGCTAATATTAAGATGAACATTACGTTCTCGCCAGAGATGCACACCGATCCCGAAACCGATACCAATCATTACTGCGAGATCGATCCTTGGCGCTAATATCAAAGTCAATGCGAAGGTCGTCCAACCAACGAGAGCTTGCGGTGGTGAGATTCGTAAGAGACGAATAAGCCGTCTGAAATTCATCAACTTAAACACTGCATGTATTACAATCGCAGCGAGCACGGCCAGCGGTAATGGGGCAAAATGGGCTGCAAACGGCAAAATACCCAAAACAAACAAACCAGTGATCAGACCACTCCATCGCGAACTCGCCCCAGCACCGCGATTTACAAGCGTTCTTGAAAACGACCCGCCAACCGGAAATCCGCCGACCAACCCAGCAGCAACGTTTGCTGCACCCTGGGATGTCAGTTCGCGATCTGAGCTCCAGCGGGTGCGCGTCTGTGCCGCCATTGTGCGCGCGATCGCAGCAGGCTCAGCAAATCCAACGAGTGCGATAACGAGCCCAGGGAAAATCAGGTGCGGTAAAGAAGACCACGGCAGCTCCAACGAGATTGAAGGAAGCACAGCAGGCACATCGCCGACCACAGGACCTGCATAGCCGGTCCAGAGACTGTAGCCAGCCCCAATAACTACTGCGATAAGAACGCCGGGAAACAGTGGATGCAACATTCGTCCGATAATTATCATGACCAGCGTCACGCAACCTATTGCAGCCGCTTCCATTGACCAAGTGTCTGGATTCAACATGGTCCACATAACAGACTCGATGATGCCAGTTTCTGGCACTTCGACGCCCAGAAATTTCGGTATTTGCGAACCAATGATCAACAATCCGGCCGCACGGCTAAAACCCATAGTGATTGGTTGCGACATCAAGTCCGAGACAAAGCCTGCACGCAGAAGGCCGAAAAGAACCCGCCCGATTCCCACAACAAGAGCCAGCAATGCCGCCAACATGGCATAGCTTTCAGTCAAGGGCACAGCGATGGCCGTCAATGCGCCGAACGTCAACACACTGGTCATTGCAACCGGACCGGTTTGCAAAAACGGAGAGGAGGCAAAAAACGCGGCTGCAATCGGAGCAATAGCCGCAGCATATAGACCATGGACAGGCGATAGCCCAGCAAGTGCCGCGTAAGCCATCGATTGCGGGACTAATACTAACCCTACACTGATACCTGCAACGATATCTGCAATGCTGAAGCGTCCTATTTTAGGTTTAAAATGCTCTTTCATATAGACGCGATCATTTGAAAACGATCCGGCAGATAGACTTTCTCCGAGGGTCACGCAAAATGATTAGGACCAATGGAAGAACTACAACGGACCCAGTTGCGCAGAGAACACCGTATTTAGCTACCGGAAATATCATCTATGGATCCGGTGACGACAAGTTCTGAATTCCTGTAGGTTCTACAAAGGCTTGCGGTCAACTATGTTGCCAATGATACACTATTCGCCGACGAGTTTGGTGTAACAACTTAGTGCGGTACGCGGGAAAATCAAAGTAAATGTCTTTGCCCAAGCGCTATATAATTGTTGTAGCGTCTCCAAACCAGGTCCTCCAAATGAACCACGGATTTTCCGATCGACTACGTCAGCGCGAACTGCTGATAGGCACAATCGTCAGCATCGATTCTATTGCCGTGATGGAAATAGCAACAAGCTGCCCACTAGATTGGATATTCATCGAGGCAGAACACGCGCCCATCGACGGGGCGGCGCTAGAGCGCCTCCTTGTAGCAGCTCGCAATACGCCTTGTCTCGTGCGATTGCCAAACCATGAGCCAACATGGATAAAACGCGCTTTAGATCTAGGTGCCGCAGGTATCATCGTGCCGCAGGTCAATACCGTCGATGAAGCCGTCGCTATAGCGAAAGCGGCACGCTTCACCCCGGAGGGTATCCGCGGCGTTGGGGTCAGTCGCGCTAACGACTATAGTTACGCACTCAGCGATTATCTAAGGGGTGCTAACACGGGTACAGCAGTCATCGTTCAAGCCGAACACGTTGATGCGATTGCCAGTGCAAACGAGATTGCAGCTGTCGACGGTATAGACGGCGTGTTCGTTGGACCCTATGATCTTTCTGCGAGCATGAATTTACCGGGTCAACTCGATCACGTCGACGTCAACGCAGCCATTGCCCATGTTTGTACTGCCTTTGCAGATCGGAACAAACCGGCTGGTATATTTAGCGTCGATGTAGATGATGCAAAAAGTCGCATTGCAAAAGGTTTCTCTTTGATTGCTTGCGGCATTGATGTCGTATTGCTACGCGCTGGTATAACCCAGGTTGTGGAGTCCTTACGAGACAGTTAAAACCATGGGCCCCGGCAGTTTCGAGTTCACAACAACACTGTATAGCGGACCGGATCCAGTTAATAAATATTAGAATACTGACGTCGAGGAAAATGTTATGGATCAGACGATAACTCCATCAGCAGCACCGGGCTATGGTGACCTAGCCCAAGGTGTAGAGGGATTAAGCAACCTCATTTCACACGAAGCTGATGCAGCGGAAAAGCTACGCCATATGAGCGATACCACCTACGCCGCGCTGCATGAGAAAGGACTAGTTCATATGATGACGCCGCGTGCTCTGGGTGGGTCGGAATTAGCTTATTCCGATGGTCTATCGATAGCTGAAAGCGTCTCTAGGATCGATGGTTCTACCGGTTGGAATGTGATGGTCTCCGGAGTACAGCACGGTACATGTGGATCGCTTATCACCGAAACCGGCCGAAAAGATGTATTTGCGGCTGGTACCGACACGAATATCGCCGGTCAGGGTATACCACGCGGCTTCGCCCGAAGAGTTGATGGCGGTTACATGATAAAAGGTGATTGGGGCTACGGCAGCGGGATATTTCACTCAAACTGGGTCCATAGTGGCTGCATTTTAATGGAAGATGGCCAACCGGTGATGGACAAACAAGGCAGTCCAATTGTATTGATTACCTATGTCCCTCGCGATGCAATAGAACTAAAGGATAATTGGGATGTCATAGGCTTGCGCGGCACCGGCAGCTTCGATTACTCCATCGCGGAAGAACTGTTCGTCCCTAATGAGCTTACCTATCTCTACAGCAAGAATGACGTCGAACGTGGCGGCTATCATTATTCGCTCGGCATTGTCGGCTTCACGGCGTGGGGACACACGTCCTTTGCACTTGGGGTTGGCCGGCATGCACTAGATATGCTTGCAGTGCTCGCGCGCGAGAAAGCTGGACCTTTCGGGATCCTTGCGGACTCTTCAAGCTTTCAAGAAAAGTACGCGCATGCCGAGGCGCAGTATCGGGCCGCGCGAGCCCTAGTCTATTCCGTGTGGAACGATCTTGATGAAACGCTACTAAACGAAGAACCACCAACGAACGAACAAATTGCTCTAATCAAACTCGCCTTTCGCTACTCACATGATGTGATGTCGGAGCTCACTACTTTTGCGTACAAAGCTGGTGGAGGTATCGCATTACGCGCGGGTCCACTGCAGCGTGCCTATCGTGACCTACATGCTGGCTTACAGCACGTATTGTTATCCGACCAAATCGTTCAAGACTGTGGCAAAGTATTAATGGGTCATGCACCTGAAGGCGCAACGATGCAGTTACTTGGATTGCACTAGTATTGAACCCCTTTTAAGGAATTCGACAATGTACGCTGCTATCGATACCAGTGCGAAAGAACTGAAAGAGCACCTCATCGCCTTCATGGATGAGCACATTTACCCGAACGAAACTGCCTATCATGAACAACTAAACGCACTAGACAGTCGCTTCCAGACTGTACCGTTGATGGAAGATCTAAAAGCGAAGGCACGTAGCGCCGGTCTGTGGAATCTGTTCGTTCCAATAAACTACGGCGGCCTAACAAATGCAGATTATGCGCCACTTGCCGAAATCATGGGCCGAGTTTTGTGGAGCCCCGAAGTGTTCAACTGCAATGCACCAGATACCGGCAACATGGAAGTCTTCATCAAATACGGGACCACAGAACAAAAGGAACGATGGTTGAAACCACTTCTGGAGGGTGAAATTCGCTCCGCATTTGCGATGACCGAGCCAGACGTAGCGTCAAGCGATGCGACAAACGTGCAAACATCAATAGAACGCGATGGCGACGAATATGTGATCAACGGCCGTAAGTGGTTTATCACTAATGCCATGTACGAGCGAACCAAAATTTTTATCGTTATGGGGAAGTCGGATCCGGACAATCCCAACCGGCATATCCAACAAAGCCAAATCTTGGTGCCGCGCGGGACTCCAGGTCTCACTTTTATCCGCCCACTAACAACCCTAGGCTACGATGATGCGCCGCAAGGCCATGCAGAAATATTATTAGAGAATGTCCGGGTGCCGATCGAGAACATGTTGCTTGGCGAAGGTCGTGGCTTTGAGATTGCACAAGGGCGTCTCGGTCCCGGTCGTATCCACCACTGCATGCGGCTTATTGGCTGCGCCCAACGCGCACTCGAACTCGCCTGCCGTCGTGCCGTTTCCCGGTCGACTTTTGGGAAAAAGCTTGCTGAGCACCAATCTGTGCTCGAAGACATTGCTAAGTCCTTCTGTGAGATCGAGCAAGCTCGGCTTCTTACACTGAAGACAGCGACGAAGATGGACGAAGTTGGTGCCAAAGAAGCACGGGATCTGATTGCTGCCGGGCAAATCGCCGTTCCAATGATGGCCCAAAGAGTAATAGACCGTTGCATGCAGATCCACGGTGCTGGCGGGCTTACTGGCGACTATTTTATGGCTCAAGCATTCAACTATGCCCGTTGGTGCCGACAGGCCGACGGTCCGGATCAAGTGCATATGATGGCATTGGGCAAGCAATTGGTCCGGCAGCATATGGCATCGAGCTGAAAACGAGAAAATCCCCAACTAACTATTGGACGTAGCTGGAGAATTTAGGAATATGTTTAAAAACATTGAGACTGCGTACAATATCGCGCCTGCCGTTATGGATACGGAGATCCACGCCGCTTTCTTCAAGACTTATAAAACTTCGACATGAGAGCAATGATTCAATTAATTGGAAAAACTATCGGTATTGCGTCTGGGCTTGGCGCTTGCGTGGCCTGGACGGTTGAGATGTGGGCGCCAACGCCCACACTACATTTGTCCGGATTCGGGTTCGCTGTTGCGCTAATGATGGCAATGCTCGCGGGCATA
>Ga0310344_10001313_pt1 | contig 19067 bp, 16 predicted proteins | sample HC15DNA20200_MG_FD_203801 | JGI IMG/M metagenome (GOLD analysis project Ga0310344, IMG submission 203801) | Marine microbial communities from station ALOHA, North Pacific Subtropical Gyre - HC15-DNA-20-200_MG | ecosystem: Environmental > Aquatic > Marine > Oceanic | place: Pacific Ocean: North... | reverse complement strand
TGGACTCAGTGTTCAAAGCACTCGCTTGAACACTCCATATTTCTTCAAAGTTAATACCATCCTCACTGTAGGAAATCGCAGACTTCCAACCTCTATCCTGATCCAATGGTCTTCTGTGTCGAGTGCTCAGATAAATACCTTTTCCCTCCACCCACACACTTGGAGCCCCTACCCAGTATCCTACCTCGCCTTTTTCAGGCTCATAGACGACCTCGCCTAAGGATGGGTCAAATAATGGCAATCGCCCGACTGATTTCGATCCTACCTCCAAGATACTTTTTCTCCGTTTGTGTTTAAAATGGTACGTAGGCTACGGCCTAAACCGGTACAAATATTAATACTACCAACCGAAATTTACATACAGAAAGGTTATTTATGGCAACCCCATCTATCACCCGAATAGAAACCTTTGAATTCAATGTTGAGTTACGAAATATTTGCGGAAGTCGTCATGGGCTTGGGTTGATGTACAGCCCAGGCGAGAATGGAATCGTCCGTCGAAGCGCTATGCGTGTTGAGACTGATACTGGATTGTCAGGAGAGGCAGCAGGACAACTGATAATGGCAACCAGACAATTTGAAATGATCGCACATATGGTATTGGGACGAAACGCGCTTCACCGTAACGAGCTTTACCATGATTTGTATTTTGAGCTGAGACAGCACGATGCTCTAGCCATCGGACTTCTCGATATATGCTTATGGGACCTAGCCGGGAAATTGTACGAATCGCCTGTATACGAGTTATTGGGGAGCAAATTACGTCCGTTGCCCGCGTATGCAAGCACTTATCACGGTGACCGGGCAGGTGGTTTGGATTCCCCCAAAGCTTACGCAGATTTCGCCGTTGAATGCAAAGAGCTAGGTTTCACAGGATTCAAAATTCATGGTTGGCTTGACGGAGATATTCCCGGCGAAATAGAAACAATAAGAGCTACTCGAGACTCTGTCGGAGATGATATGGCCCTTATGATTGATCCAGCCTGCGCTCTACCTACTTTTGCAGATGCATTGCGAGTGGGCCAGGCCTGCGATGAGGCAAATTTTTTCTGGATAGAAGACCCTTTCCCCGATGGAGGAAAATCCTTTCACGCTCACCAGTTGTTGCGTGACAAAGTTCGGACGCCAGTCTTAATGTCAGAATATATTCGCGGTTTACACCTTAAGACTGAGGCCGCCATATCCAAAAGCACAGATCTTCTAAGGGTAGACGCCTATCAAGATGGCGGGATCACAGGTGCACTGAAACTAGCTCACGTAGCTGAATCTTTGGGGATTGACGTGGAAATTCATTCTCACGGCCCTGCACACAGACACTTGATGACCGCTATTCGGAATACTAATTTTTACGAGATGAATTTAGTGCATCCGGATGCTGAAACATCTGGGGTGAATATTTATAAGAATTACAAAGAAGGCTTGGACGCCATAGATCCGAAAGGAAATGTATACGCGCCGACTGAACCTGGTTTAGGCGCCGAGATAGACTGGGATTACATCCGATCTCATAGAGTTGGGGGAACCGTTTACGAGCTGTAACAAACCTTGTTTAATAGTCAGTTTATAAACTCGAAGGTTGATGTGGCAGACCCTATGAGTCGGTCATTCTGACACCTTGGTAGCCACTATTGCGAACGCGAAACAATTCGCCTGTGCCTACAGTAATATAAAGATCTCTTAAGTCTGTCCCTCCAAAGCAAATATTAGTAGGCATGTCAGTAGGGACGGGGTTCATTTCTATAACACGACCTGACTCATGCAAAACATTAATCATAGGGCCAGGGCCATTACGGCCCCACCCAGAAGTAGCAAGAATTAGCCCTGTGTCAGTGATGGTCATTCCATCTATACCACGAGCAGGATGGAAATTATGCACCACTCTGTACGGACCCAATGTTCCATTTTTCATGATTGGATAGGCACGGAGTTCGCGATTGCGAGCCTCCCCATAGTCACTTTGCGCAACATATAAAGTCGACTCATCCAAAGAGAGCAGCAATCCATTAGGACGAGTGGTGTCGAAAGTCATACGTTCAAGTTGTGCGTTATCTCTTGTCGGATCAAACCTATACACCGACTCATGATTGAGCTCCATGTCATCACGAACCTCACCATATCTAGGATCGGTGAACCATATCCTACCTTTACTATCTTCAATGATGTCATTAGGGCTATTTAAGCGTTTACCTTGATATCTATCAGCAATGACTTCTTTTGTTCCATCAGAATTCAGTTTACTCACCTGCCGTCCGATCATTTCGCAACACAGTAGCTCACCAGCCCGCGAATAAAGCAACCCATTACCTTGATTTGTGCCCTGAAACTGCATCTTCACTTTTGTTGATTCAGGGTCGAAAGCAAGAACTCTATGGTTATACAAATCGGTAAATAAAACATTGTTACCTGTCCATTGAGGTCCTTCTGTAAAACTAAATGGACCTGCCACTTGCTCGAAAATCCACTCATTCGGCATTAAAATTGAATCCCTTCATTAATTGTTGGGCCACCTGATAAACATACCCAATACATCTCCAGGTTGGTCAATCATGTATTGAAAAGCTTGCGGTGCCTGTTCTAGATCCCATTCGTGAGTAATCAAAGGACTCAAATTTATCTGTCGTTCATCCAATAATTTCATAATTTCCTTAGAACCTGCAACATCAAATCCACATGGGAAAGTCATAGTTAATCTACGCATATGGGCAGCGTGAAAATCTATTGTTATAGGGTTTGGGAAATATCCTTGCATACACACCTTTCCTGACTTCTCTGAGTCATTGCAGCCACCTCTAACTATATCCAAAATCAGATCCATAGTGTCGCTTCGGCCCGCACATTCAAACACTACATCTGCGCCTGAAGAAGATTCATTAAATACGACAGATGCTAAGTCTTCTAGCCGTATGTTCACCGCGATATCCGAACTGTACGATTCTGATAACTCCACACGTTGCTGCAAGGGATCAGCTGTGATGACTTTGGCTCCCTGCGCTCGACACAACTGAGCCGCAGACTGTCCGATCATACCCTGACCAAGAACAACTACTAGATCATCAGGCAAAACACCAGTTAGATCTCTGCCTACGACAGGAACTGAAGCTAAGCCCACCATTGTAGCCTCTTCATCACTCACAGAGTCCGGGATAGGGACAACATCTTCCGATTTGTGGCAACCCCATCCGGTATAATTTCCACAAGAATTCCCAAATTTACCAGGAACCAACCTAGTTTTAGGATTGCCTACAAACACACGTTGACCCACTTCAAATGTCTCAACTTCCGAGCCCACTTCGCCCACCACGCCAACTCGTGCATAGCCATAGATCACTGGATATCTGTCACGCACTGCAGAATATTTCCCGGTGACGTACCACCCATCAGTCCCCACTGAAACACCACTCAGACTGCTACGCACTAAGACTTCATCCGGATTAGGCTGCGGAATATCAACTTCCACAAATTCCACCCGTCCTACATCAGCAAACACAATCGCCTTTGTTTTCATGAATACCCCCAATAGCTATTTACCTGCATCTCTCAGTATGCTGTTTACACAGGATATATTGGAAAGACAGCATGATGGCAACGAAGAAACCTAAAAAATTCAAAAGCAAAAGCTGGCGGGAGTCTGCAACTGTACGGAAACAGCGGCTGGCGGTGATTTTAGGAGAGCTGACGAACTTATATCCAGACGCTAATTGTGCGTTGCATTTCGATAATCCATGGGAATTGCTAGTCGCCACAATACTATCCGCCCAATGCACCGATGAGAGAGTAAATAAGGAAACCCCTGCCTTGTTTTCACGATATCCCACAGTGGAATCCATGGCAGAGGCTCCAATAGAAGACTTGGAACAACTCGTCAAACGTACCGGCTTTTATCGAAATAAAGCAAGAGCTATATCAGAATCCGCAAAAGCCATTGTAGATCGCTACGAAAGCAAATTGCCAAAGTCTATGGAAGACCTACTCACTCTAAGAGGTGTCGCACGAAAGACAGCCAACGTAGTACTGGGAACAGCATACGGTATAACGTCAGGCATCGTAGTAGACACCCATATATCCCGACTGTCCCAACGGCTGGGCCTAACTCGCCAAAAAGATCCAGAAAAGATTGAACAAGACTTGATGAAACTACTAAATAGCACGCATTGGGTATTCTTTGGGCATGCTTTAATTTGGCACGGTAGAAAGGTATGCAATGCTAGAAAACCCAAATGCCCTGAATGCAGCTTGCAGAAACTATGCCCGTCTATGACCCTGTGAAATCGTTCACTGAAGTATCCATGCTATAGAGCACCTAAGCTTTTTTGCGAGTGGGCGTATGAAATGCGACATACCAAACACCCACTAAACCAGCAGACAAAATTAAAACTTTGACTGGTATCTGCGAAACTGCAAAAAAGGCAGATATTGAACTCATTGAAGCAATCATTAACACAATAAACATTTTCATTGGCAGCGTAATACTTCTATGCCGCCTCCAATCCCTCACATATTTCCCAAGTAGCTTGCTATTAAGCAACCACCAGTAAAGACGATCAGAACTACGTGCGTACGCAGCCGCAGCCATAATAAGGAAGATAGTCGTGGGCAACCCTGGGACAAAAATACCGACTACACCAATTGCAACACTGATTGATCCCAAAACTATATAAATCCATCTTATGCTTCTGTGCCCAGATACAACAATCTCCTTGCCCTCATTACGATCTTCCAAACCCAGGTTATTGCTCGCGTGTCTATCATTCATAGCGGACAAATAATTCCCTTTGTTTATCCAAATTGAAGGCACATATTTATTGAAACAGTGACTTGTTGCGCCAAAACTTGGCAAGTGCCAGATGCATAACCGCCGTCAATATTAGTTGAGAGCTGCCGAATTTAAAACAGCTAATCCTACAAAATAAGTGCTGCTTGCTAAATATGGCTATCATATATGCAACTTCATATGATTCCGATTTATGTAGCGGATGCCAAACTATCGTCATTTAGGCAGCATAAAGGCTGGAGACAAACCGCTGTAGTTTTGAAGGAGAATTAGGTGGGAATACTAGATTCGTTTCGATTAGATGGGAAGACAGCTTTAGTGACTGGAGGAGGCACAGGCATAGGAAAAGCATTTGCCATAGCACTTGCTGAAGCAGGCGCGGATGTTGCTCTTATCGGTCGTCGAAGCGAGCCTCTAGAAGAGGTTTCAAAACTCATAGATTCTCTAGGACGCAAATCAATGGCAATTTCGGCAGACGTAACATCAAAAACACAGGTAGATGATTTTACAAACCAAGTCGTAAGGGAATGGGGTAAGTTGGACATTGGGGTAAACAATGCTGGAATATGCTTTCACACACCTACCAATCAGATCGAAGAATCCGAATGGGACACGGTTATAGATACGAATCTCAAAGGTCCCTTTTTGTGTGCGCAGGCCCAAGCCAGAGTGATGATTCCCAATAAGTGCGGCAAAATAATCAATACAGCATCTATGTCAGGGCGAATAATTAACAGGCCTCAGTTCCAAACTCACTACAACACATCTAAAGCAGGGTTAGTACATTTGACGCACTCACTAGCCACTGAATGGGCAGAATACGGCATCCATGTAAATAGCATCAGCCCAGGATACATACGGACAGATATGGCAGACACCCCCGAAATAGCCAAAATGCATCCTATCTGGCTAAGAGATACACCAGTAAATCGTCTAGGAGAAGTCGAAGACCTTACTGGGGCTCTAATTTTTCTTGCTTCAGATGCATCTAGCTTTGTTATAGGTCATGATTTAGTCATAGACGGTGGATTCACGGCCTGGTAATTCAAAATATCGTGTAGCTAATATTCAAAAACTCAGTTGTTCCGCCGCTGTCTGCAATCTATGCAAAACCCTCTGGCGGCCTAGAACATTCATAGTCTCGAACAAGGGTGGTGTAGCACGTGACCCTGTCAAAGCTATTCGGACAGGCATAAACAGATCTCCAGCCTTCCATCCTAAATCATCGGCTAGCTCACGCATATATTTCTCAACCGTATCAATCTTGTCTACACCCTGTAACCCTACCAATTCCGCAACACGAATTAATGCCGTCTTGGTATCAGCTTGGCTATGTTTTTTAGCTATTAACTGAGAAGTATCTACATTTATATCTTCAACAAAAAAGAAATTCATTATTTCAGGAAGTTCAGCAAATTTCTTGATTCGCTCTTTTTCAAGCTCCAGCGCTGCAATGAAATATTTCATGGATGGCAAATCATGTGGTGGAACAGGCCCCCCGTTCAAATTCGACCAATCATTAGATGAACTGGTAGAAGTTGAAGAAAAGTACCCTAGGTCAACCAGATAATCATTAACTCGATTAGCCAATTGATCCGTAGGCATTCCTCTCACATAAACACCGTTAAACCAATCCAATCGCTCTACGTCAAAAATAGCATTGGATTTCGTTATTCGATCCATTGAAAACACATCGATTAATTCATCCATTAAAAACATTTCACGCTCGTCGCCAGGATTCCATCCAAGCAAGGCAATAAAGTTCACCACAGCTTCCGGCAGATATCCCTGCTGTCGGTATTCTTCGACAGCGACGGATCCATCTCGTTTGCTGAGCTTTTGTCGTTTTGCATTTAACGTCAGAGGCATGTGACCAAATCTAGGCAACTCCAGATCTAACGCTTCATACATCATGATCTGCTTGAACGTATTAGATATGTGATCTGCTCCCCGAACTACATGGCTAATATCCATCAAATGGTCATCAACGACCACTGCAAAGTTATAGACGGGTGTTCCATCGGAGCGAGCCAACACAAAATCACCCCATAATCCAGCATCCTCCTCAACTTTTCCCATCACAATGTCATCAAAGCCAACTATTCGTGATTCAACACGAAATCTGACAGTAGCTTCCTCCCCAGCATCCAGTCGACTCGACACTTCTGCATCGGATAAATTGCGACATTTGCCCGAATACTTGGGGGCCCTTCCCTGTTTTTGTGCCAACTCCCTCTCAAACGCAAGCTCTTCTCGAGAACAAAAACAATGATATGTGCACCCGCGGCCAATAAGTATTTGCAGCAATTCTTTATGGAGCTGCAAGCGCTCACTTTGCCTGTAAGGCCCGTATGACCCACCTAAATCTGGTCCTTCATCCCAATTGATACCTAGCCAGTGCAGCCCATCAATAATGGTTCTCTCATATTCAATTTTGCTTCGATCACGAGCTGTGTCTTCTATGCGCAGGATAAAGTCACCATCTAGCTTACGTGAAGCCAAAAAATTGTAGAGAGCAGTGCGTGCATTGCCTATATGTAGACTTCCCGTAGGGCTTGGAGCGATCCTAAATCTTGGTTTGCTCATCAGTCTGAATACTCCGGTAGAATTATGTCTAGTTGCTGAGAGAGCAACATTGTTCCCTCCTCTGGGTATTGCAAGTATACGGGCACCTTAAGAGTGAATCATACTTCGTATCCAACAGACGAAATGATGCTGAATTTTTCCGTCATTGACACATCAGATGGCAAACAATCGTCACATATCCCTTTTAGTTGTTTTGCCATTTCTTTACAGGTCCTCATCACTCAACTTATGTTTCACGTAACACGCCTGATCGCTCCGCCAGCAACAGTCCATGTGGCAAAGTCCCATAGATGTAGTCTCCACTCTCAAATCGATCTACTACCAACGATGATTCAATCCATTCGACTTCCATAATTTCGCTGTCGTCCCTCTCATGGCCCACATAATTGAGTGCCGAAGCAACATAATAATCAACACATAAATTTGCTAATGCTGGCACCGGAACAAGTCTACCTAGATGAAACAACCCACCTGCTTCATAACCAGTTTCTTCACGTAATTCACGGTGGGCCGCATCAGACGGATTTTCTCCAGCAGAGACAGATCCTGTCGGAAGATCAGTTACTACCCTGCCCACCGGATGACGGTATTCACGCACCAACAAAATACGATCATCTTCGACAGCGATAACCGAAACCGCTGATCCTTTAAACCCGAGGTACGTATATAAATGTTCCCGCCCATCGAAGTCGGCAATCAATTCGTCTTCTATCACTGGGAAGCGGCCACGATAAGCCACCCTGGAACTCTTTACTGACCATCCCAATTTCATAATGATCTAATCCCTGATATGCCTATATACGCTAAGTAGGTTGTATGTACTAGTACAACACAGTCGGCCGTCCTAGAAAATGCTTTGTCATGAATTGCCTCTCCAATCTACTCACGTTTATCAGATCGTGGACCAGAAATCGCCTCTACACTGATAAACTGAGAGAGTACACCGTTGGGGTATAGTCTAGTGGTAGGACGCTTGGTTCTGGCCCAAGTAGCGGAGGTTCGAATCCTTCTACCCCAGCCACTCCGCGATGGTTAAATTTTCAACTTTTAGCGACAGCAGCCGTGTGCACAGACAATTGAATCTAATTTAGTATTAATGCAAGAAGGTAACTCCTAATATGACAGAGCCTATGAACACACTGATCATCATGTCCGATGAACACACACGACGCATGACTGGATGCTACGGACACCCGCTCGTACAAAGCCCAAACATAGACGGTCTAGCCAACAGAGGGGTCAAATTCCAAAATGCCTACTGCAACAATCCTATTTGTGTCCCTTCACGAGCCAACTTCATTACAGGTCGTTACACGCACGAAACTGGCAACTGGGACAATGCTCATCCTTACATAGGAGAAGAGGCATCAAGTTTTGGACACAGCCTTATTTCAGCTGGCCATCGAGTTACCAGCATAGGGAAACTTCACTATCGAAAAGTGGAGGATGACATAGGCATTCAAGATATGCGCTTACCAATGAATGTCTTAAATGGCCACGGTGATTATTTCGGCAGTATGCGTTGGAATATTCAACCCCAGACCAGTACCCCTTCAAATGTACACAACTCCGGGTCTGGAGAAACAGAGTACATAAGGTACGACAGAGCTGTCGCAAATGAAGCTGTGACTTGGTTGCGACGAGAGGCCAGGCAACAGAGCAAACCCTGGTTCTTGTTTGTATCATTAGTTACCCCTCATTTCCCGTTTGTGGTACCAGAGGAATATATGAATTTGTACCCACTCGACTCAATAGATCTGCCACTGCAATGGAGCAAACAATTACGGCAATCACATCCGTACTGGGACTATGTACAGCCTCTTAGAACGCCAGAAGAGTTCTCCGAAGAGGATGTTCGACGTACTGTCGCAGCGTACTACGGACTTATCACATTCATGGATGAACAGATAGGACTAGTTTTGGATGCCTTAGAGCAATCCGGACAATCCGACCGCACACGGATTTTATACACAAGCGATCATGGTGAGATGGCAGGAGGATACGGGCTATGGGGTAAAAGTTGTATGTATGAAGATTCCGTGGGAATACCGATGATTGCAGCCGGTCCAGATATTCCGATAGGAGAAACCAGCTACACGAATGTCAGCATGGTAGACCTTTACCCGAGCATAGTAGATGGCTTAGGGCTTCCCTTAAAGTCTGAAGACCACAATCTGCCAGGGCAATCCATATGGCCGATCGCCAAACGTGAAACCAATCCTGAACGCATGATCTTTTCCGAATACCATGCCGCCGGATCTCCAACCGGAAACTTTATGATCCGGGATGACCGCTTCAAGTTGATTTACTTCGCTGATCAGGAATACCCTTCTCAACTGTTTGACTTGATAGCTGACCCATTAGAACAGCATGATCTAGCAACAAACCCAGTTCACGATTTCACTTTACGTAAACTGGAAAGAGCTCTGCGGACAGTGTGTAATCCCGAAGCTGTCAATCGTGCAGCTTTCACTGCTCAGCATGAACTTATTGAAGCTCGCGGAGGGGAAGATAAGGTGTTGTCAGAGGGAAGAAAAGTTAACTGGACTAGACCTCCCAGTGAATTCACTACCGATTGACATATATCAGATATGCATTGTTCGTAATGCACATCAAGTTATTGATATAGTGTCCTGTCTCTGTTTTGCCACTTCGTTTTTCATTGAGTCTTTGAAAAACACTATGGCACGAATATTGGAAAGGGGTTTCGCCATTGGAACCCATGAATCTTCTGGTCATCATGTCAGACCAACATACACGCAGGATGACTGGCGCCTATGGACATCCCATAGTGAAAACACCAAATCTAGATCAACTGGCTTCAAATGGTGTGCGTTTTGACAATGCCTATGTGAACTGCCCTATATGTGTCCCATCTAGAGCCACGTTTATGACAGGCCGATACAACCACGATACAGCTCACTGGGACAATGGTCATCCATGGACCGGAAATCCCGATGGTTGGAGTCATCGGCTTTCCAATCAAGGACATCAAGTAACAACAATTGGGAAGCTCCATTTCAGATCTGAAACAGATGATAACGGTATTGATGATTCACGCATCGCAATGAACGTGTTCAACGAAGTTGGAGACTACTGGGGATCCATACGATGGCAAACCGCCTTCCAAGGATATAAAGGCGACGCTGACGACGCTGGACCCGGGGAGAGTCATTACACGAGATTTGATCGAGCAGTGACGCAAGAATCAGTAAAATGGCTGCAAGAAGATGCCCCAGAGGACAAACCTTGGTGCCTAAAAGTATCACTTGGATGCCCTCACCCCCCGCTAATTTGCCCCGAAGAATTCTATAATCTGTACGATTTAGATGAACTTGATATGCCAATCGCATGGCAAAGAAAAGACTGGCCCGATCATCCATATTGGAATACAGCACGACCCTGGCGACTAGCAGATAAATCTGAGAATGCATTAGGAAGATACTCAGAAGGTGAAATACGCAACGCGGTTGCGTCCTACTACGGACTCGTTAGTTTCATGGATCACAATGTCGGACTGGTACTAGATGCCTTGGAGTCGTCTGGGCAGGCAAGCAACACACGTGTCATATACACATCTGATCATGGCGAAATGCTTGGAGGACACGGTTTGTGGGGGAAAATGTGTATGTATGAAGACTCAGTAGGGTCTCCACTAATACTTTCAGGCCCCGATCTTCCCACCGGAGAGGTGCGCAACGATATGGCTAGTTGGGTAGATATCTTCCCAACCGTCTTAGATTGTGTAGGAGCTAAAGCAGAAGCAATAGACTCCAATTTACCGGGGACATCCCTTTGGCCTATAGCACAAGGTAAATCAGCTGGTAACCGAACGGTTTTCAGCGAATATCACGCAACCAAATCTCACGCGGGCAATTTCATGATCTGTAATGAACAATACAAATATATACACTACGAATCTGAAGCTAGCCAAGATCCTATCCCTCCTCAACTTTTTGATCGTTTATCCGACCCACAAGAAATAAACGATTTGGGCCGAGATCCGAATTTCCAGCCAATCCGTGATCAATTGCATCGTGAACTTCTGAAAGTGTGCAACCCTGCCGATGTAAATGCAGCTGCCTTTGCCTCTCAAAGGAGATTAGTCGCACTTCACGGAGGCGAGGACAAAATACTAGCGGATGGTCCCCCATTCAAAAGTGCGACCCCAACCCCCGCCCAATTTTATGAAGATGGAGCAGTACCTGGAGATGAGTAGCTTTGCTATGTCTAGGCTACGAATAGCTATTGGGGCTATTGTCATACCTGCTGTTTTTTCGCCACGACGGCATGTGGATCAAATGAATCGACCAATACTCAAATGCATACTTCAATAAGTTGGCTGACCAGCTAGTAAGCAACTCGGTTACTAAGTAGCCTTCAGCACTATCTGGCGGCACGTACAAAAGCCCGAGTTTTGTATGATGATCTGACAATGCTAGTGTGGATGACACTCAGATTTATGTTCTGATTACATATCCAGGAGGCCAGTTATGAAGCTAGTAGATGTAAAGACGTGGGCAGTCGCCACTCCACCTCCACATCGAGGCGGAACAAGTTGGGTCTTTCTCAAACTGACAACAGACGACGGTTTATCAGGATACGGCGAAGCGTATGGGGTACCGTTTTCACCGCAAAAAGTTTGCCTGATGATCGAAGACGTAGTCGAACGCTTTGTAATTGGCCAAAGCCCATTTGATATTGAAACTATTTGGCGAATTCTTTATGCAAGCGGTTATAGCCACCACCCAGAGTTAACTATGGGTGGAATAATGAGTGGCGTCGAAATTGCATGCTGGGATATCGTTGGCAAAGCCCTTAATCAACCCGTTTACAACCTGCTGGGTGGACAAGTAAACGAGCGACTGAGATCTTATACCTATCTGTACCCCCCGGAGCCATCAGAAGATAAATCTCAATACGAAGCCAAGTTGGATACAACCTACTATCACGGAGACCCTGAAATAGCTCCCAAGAGAGCAGAACATTACATAGAGTTAGGCTTTACAGCTGTCGGCTTTGATCCCGTAATGCCAATGGGTTCTTTCGATCCGCGTCAACTTTCACTCGCATCTCTTGATAATGCAGAATTGGTTACAAAAAATATGCGTGAGGTTGCCGGAAGTCATTGCGACCTACTAGTAAAAACACACGGACAAATGACAACCTCAAGTGCCATCAGATTGGCCAGAAGACTAGAGCGCTTTGATCCCCTTTGGTTTGAAGAACCCACCCCTCCCGAGAACAGAGATGAAATGGCCCGCGTTGCTAGATCTACCAGTATCCCAATTGCAACTGGTGAACGCCTTGTAAGTAAATACGAATTTGCCGATGTTTTGTCTACTCAGGCAGCCTCTATTCTTCAACCCGCACTGGCCCGGGTAGGAGGCATATTGGAAGCGAAAAAGATAGCCGGCATGGCTGAAGCCCATTACGCCCAGATGGCTCCACATTTGTATGCTGGACCCATAGAAGCGGCAGCCAATATACAGATTGGAACTTGCTCACCCAATTTTCTGATACAGGAGAGTATAGAAACTTTCGGCGGATTCTATGCCGACTTACTCAAAGAGCCCATCAGCTGGGAAAACGGTTACATTATCCCGCCTACCGCTCCAGGCATCGGAATAGAGTTAAATGAGGAAGTAGCTGAAGCGCATCCATATACCGATAAAGACGTGTTCCCTTCAATGGAACAGGCTCCCGTAGTCCAAGAATTAGACGGTCGCTAACAAGCGTCTGGCCTTAATCAAACCTATGGGTATGTGATGACCCGGGAATCCTGATCAATAACCTATATCATATCGCAGCAGTCTTGCATTGATCAGTGTAACTCCAGCAATCACCACAAAAAGCCCTACAGACATAGCCGCGCCATATCCCATCTTCAGATAGGCAAAGGCGTTCTCATAAATCAGAACCACCACCGTTATAGTACTGTCCACCGGCCCACCTAGCTGATAACCACCACCTCCCGCCCCAAAGACCGGAGTCATAACCCAAATCTGAACGAACATCTGCAAGGCACCAATGAAGTACACAATCACCACAAAGTATGTGGTTGGCGCAAGTAGGGGCAGTGTAATTCTGAAAAATTGGGAGTATTTGCCAGCTCCATCTATCTCCGCAGCTTCCATTAGATGAGGAGGTATACCTTGCAATCCCGCCAGATAAATCACCATATTCAGCCCCATATTCTTCCACACACTGAGAATTATTATCGACAACATCGAAGTGGTGGAGGATCTGAGCCATTTCAATCTGGGCAACCCTAAGCTCTCCAATATGTCATTAAAAAGACCAAATTGGGGCTCGTATAACCACAGCCAAATGAGAGCCACCGAGACCATAGAGCTGACAACTGGCATATAAAACATAGCTCTGTAGAAGTAGATACCACGGATTTGCCGATTAATTAGGGTAGCAAGCAATAGAGACGTAACAACCCCTGCTGGGACCGTAACACCAGCAAAATACAAGGTGTTTGTTATTGCTCGCGGATAGCGTCCATCCTCAAACAACTGGGCGTAATTGGCAAGTCCTATCAGTCTGGGAGCTTTAACTAAATCATAAGACGTAAGGCTGTAATAAAAAGATGCTGCTATAGGAAGCACCACGAAGATCAATATAAAAAATATGGAGGGGGCAACAAACACATAACCCATCATCCCGCCGCGATGACCAGACCAGAATTTCTTGCCGATTCTACTAGCTTGAGCCATCCCTATCCCTCCTACAAGGCCGGTATATACGACCAGACCAGTTAGGCTCTGATATTAACCGATTCACCCGACATCCTGCACAATCCCTGCCTAATACCTCGAAATCGAGTGGAGCTTCCTATCTAAATTTGAAACATCACATTTTTCTGACGCAAATTATTGGCATTGAATTGACAATGGCCACTATGCTGATGGCCTACGGATAGTCCTGCCAACCTAAAGTGCACCACGAAGCGAGGTCCATATTGGAGCCGACGAATTTTCTGTTCCTGATGTCTGATGAACACACACGTCGAATGACAGGCTGTTACGGGCACCCAATAGTAAAGACCCCCAACATCGATCAATTGTCAGAGGTGGGAGTACGATTCGACAATGCGTATATCAATTGCCCAATATGCGTCCCATCGAGAGCTACCTTCTTAACGGGGCGATACGTACACCAGACTGGACACTGGGACAACGGTCATCCTTATGTAGGAAATGAAGCAGCATCGTGGGGCCATCGCTTACAAGAGAATGGGTTAAGTCTTACGTCGATAGGAAAATTGCATTATCGAGATGATGCCGATGACAACGGAATCTCCGAAAAGAGAGTTTCCATGAACGTTAAAGACGGTATAGGTGACGTTTGGGGGTCCATTAGGTGGAAGCAGGATGCCAAAGATTGGATGATACAAAACGTTCTTGATGCCGGTCCTGGAGACTCACAGTACATTAGGTTTGACACAGCTGTCGCCGATGATGCGGTGGACTGGATCACAAATGTAGCACCGGGTAAATCTGAACCTTGGGCAACTCTCGTATCTTTTGTCACGCCACACTTCCCTTTCACTGTTCCCCAAGAATACTTCGATATGTACCCTCCGGAGACTGTGGATTTGCCAATAAAATGGCGTGAACAGGATCGTAGTTCTCATCCATACTGGGACATAGTGCGTCCTTGGTTATTCCCTGCGGACGGAGATCTAGATGAAAGCACAGTACGTCGATGCATATCGGCTTACTATGGTCTAGTCACATTTATGGATCACCAAATCGGTCGAGTGCTGGATGCCCTTGAAAAGTCGGGACAGGCTGACCGAACACGAATCATCTACAGCTCAGATCACGGTGAAATGCTAGGAGGGCATGGTTTGTGGGGCAAAATGTGTATGTATGAAGATTCTGCTGCGGTGCCATTCATTATGGCAGGACCAGACATACCTAAAGGTTCTGTTTGCTCCAGCAATGTTTCATGGGTGGACATTTTCCCAACGGCATTAGACTGCGTTGGCGTGCCTCTAGACAAAGATGATGAAGACCTTCCGGGTGTGAGCCTGTTGCCATTAGCACGCGGAGAATCCGATCCTGATCGAATCATCTTTAGTGAATACCATGCAGCTTTTTCGGCAACAGCAAACTTTATGATCAAAGACGACCGGTACAAGTTAGTTTATTTCGTAGGTGACCAATACCCCGGCGAACTATACGACCTCATAGAAGACCCGACTGAGTTAAATGACTTAGGTCAAGACCCCGAGTTTAGTGACACACGCAACAGGCTAGAACGAGAACTGCGTAAAATTTGTGACCCTGAATCGATAAACGAAAAAGCCTTTGCAGCCCAGCGTGCTCACGTTGAAAGACACGGAGGAGAATCTGCCGTCCGATCAGCAGGGATGAAAATAAATTTCACTCCTGCGCCAAAATCGTTTCATTGATTAAGGCCTTACATTGGGCCAGTAAACGTCAATGACGTCCAGCTCCATCAATCAGCAGATATCAAATGCTTTTTGACACCAGCTTCGTTTACTGTCCAACCAAAGCCCGGAGAGTCCGAGACTTCTATAGTACCGTTCGCATCAGGTTCGGGCTCTCCATTTAGTGCATCCCAGATCAGTGAGTTACCAGTTAGTGGCTCCCGTCTGGGGAAATACTCGCCTACGGGACAGACATTTTTTGCTGTAACTAAGTGGTAACTGTGCAACCAACCTTGGTGAGGACAAACAGCACGACTGTGCGCTGCTGCTAACCCGCATATGCGCAATACTTCTGTAAATCCACCTACTCTGTTTATATCAGGTTGCAAATAGAAAACACCCGCATTAATAAAATCCAAGTATTCAAATCTGGTGCGCGCATGTTCGCCAGCAGCTATAGGGATAGGGCTTGTAGCACAAATCCTTTCATGAGCAGCCATGTCATCCGGAGGGACCGGCTCCTCTAGCCATTCTATATTGAGATCAGCATCAGCTATCTTATCTATCATGCGCAACGCATAGGGCAGTTCCCAGAGCATATGGGCATCGACCATAAACTGGACATCAGGCCCAATAGCAGACCTTATCTCCGAAATTATCTCTATCTCTTTACGCATCCCTTCCAACCCATGGCGCGGTCCATAACTGAAAAAATATTTCATAGCTTTGAAGCCAGCCTCTGCATCCTGTATTGCTCGCCTCACAGTTCCTTCGACACCGTCTGAGTTGCGCAAAAGACTCATGTACAAAGGCACCCGCTCTTTAGTCTTTCCACCTATTAAGTTGTAGACAGGCTGCTCGGCAATCTTGCCCAAGAGATCCCACAAAGCGATATCGACGCCACTCATAGCCATAACTACCGCTCCACGAAGTCCATATTGTTGAGTCTCCATATAGAGCTTGTCCCAGATCCATTCAACACGACGGGGATCCTGACCTAACAAATGCTGCGTAAAATGCTTGTGAATTATAGATTCCGCAGCCAGATTGAATCCGCCGCAAGTACCCACTCCTACTAACCCTTCATCAGTACCTATTTCCACTACCGTCAATGCTGCTGGTTCTGGTTGAGTTTGCGAACCTTGCCTGAAAGCCCCCGTACCACCTAACATGGCTTCATCTGGAGGACTGAATATCGACCGTTTATTTTCAGTCGCGCCAAGCGTTCTAGCTTTAATTGTCGTAATCTTCATATACCTAAAGTACTCCCCATTGCTTGAATGCAGTTTCTAATTTTCTTGACCAACTTGCCGATCGCTCTCAGACATATGAACAAATGTCTCGCCACTATCAGTAAGAGTTCGGGTCACTTCAACTCCTCCATAAACCCACAATATTCTCATGGGTTTGTCTCCAGAGTTATAAAACCTGTGTGGGACATTGGGTGGTATCCATGTAGCACTATACTGCCCAACCTCTAGCTCTTCATCATCTATCACCGCAACCCCACTTCCATCTACAACCACCACGGTCTCCTCCACATTGTGGTGATGCATCGCAATACCTTTGCCGGGAGGGAAAACAGTCATGCCTGTAGTAAATTGTCCAGCTCCGGACCATTCTCCAAATAACGGCAAAGATGTGATTCCGCTTCCCCGAGTGACTTCTTCAATATCTTCAGGATTGAGAGCCTTAGCGCGCACTATATACCTCCAATGATTTATCATCGATAACAAACGAAAAACATATAGAATGATACGACATGCATATTAATTTAGTAGAGACAGATATCAGTAATGCGGACAACTTCTTATCGCATAGTCAGTCAGAACCCGCTCTAATAGAATGCGTCGCTTGTCATTCAGTTGACATCGTGGGTGGGCTACCCGCAATTAGGGCTCCTATCTCGGACATCGAACACCCTGGGGTGCTTACTGAACCACTAGTAATAGCGATGCGTTGGACAGGCTTACAATCTGGCATGATTGTTTCTGCAAAATGGCGCTCTCCAGGTGGTCTGGAATCACACTCTGTTGAATGGGTTGGTCCACCAAACATCAACCCAGTGACTGAGAACATGTTGACACTACAATTAGACAAGGGCACAGAACTGCCAGAACCAGGGTCCTACCAACTCTTCCTTAATCTTGATGGGGTGCTCGTAACAACGTTCGAACTGCATGTAAAGACAGACACTGAACACAAAGATGTGAACCCAGAACACCCGAGATTCGACCCAGACGAAGACGCTTGGTGAGTGTCCGAGCTATACTGGGCTGTCGGCAGTGATTGGTATACACCGTCACAGTATGAACATTATTAAGACAGTCGGCGACTACGTTACTTCCGCACTGAAGGTAAATACCTAATATGGGAACGATGGACTGATTGGCTCCTGCCGGAGGCCCAAGGTTAACTTCGATGCGACACATTTTGGATCCGTTATTGACAACAAATTTTGGTGAACTCGGTATAGACGCAGGTGTTGTAGAGAACCTGCAAGACTTGGGGATTGTTGAACCTACACCCATTCAGAGCGATGGCATTCCAGCAATACTTAGCGGAAGAGATGTCGTTGGTAAGGCCCCCACGGGTTCTGGTAAAACTTTAGCCTTCATGCTGCCCATAGCCCAGCTCGTAGAAACAGTAAATAAATCTCAGCAAGCCCTAGTCCTAGCACCGACACGAGAATTAGCCCAGCAAATCGAACATAGTGCCCGCGAGGCTTTGAAAGGCAGTGATGTAAGCACCGTACTAATCTATGGAGGTGTCTCCTATGAACCTCAATTGGATGGCCTAAAATCAGGGGCTCAAATAGTTATCGGAACCCCCGGTCGCGTGATGGATCACATGAAAAGTGGAAATATGTCTGTGGAGAACTTGTCAATACTGTGTCTTGATGAGGCTGATCGAATGTTGGATGAAGGGTTTGGCCCAGACATAGATGCCATCCTTCAGATGCTACCAAACCGACAACAGACACTTTTATTCTCTGCTACAGTCCCGTCCCGCATTCAAAACTTACTCGACCGTTATCTGGAAAATCCTGAATGGTTAGAACCCGCCGCAGAGTCCATGGAACCGGATATAGAACATGAAGTCCTTGTAGTCCCTCTTCAAGAAAAGTCCAGAGCCTTACGATGGCTGATTGAAAATTCACGTGAAGGCAGCACTCTTGTATTTGGTCGCACTAAGGCAGGCATCAAAAGACTGGAGAGTGACCTCTTAAGCTACGGATACAAGGTTAGAGCATTACAGGGAGACCTTACTCAGCAACAACGGGATCGCATTCTGGAGTGGTTTCGC
>Ga0310344_10001312_pt1 | contig 19068 bp, 18 predicted proteins | sample HC15DNA20200_MG_FD_203801 | JGI IMG/M metagenome (GOLD analysis project Ga0310344, IMG submission 203801) | Marine microbial communities from station ALOHA, North Pacific Subtropical Gyre - HC15-DNA-20-200_MG | ecosystem: Environmental > Aquatic > Marine > Oceanic | place: Pacific Ocean: North... | reverse complement strand
GATATCCCCTGGGGCCAGACCTACCCAAGGTCACTGCTCTTTGGTTATGGCATGGGGTTTGTCGAAGGCACAGATGCTGATGTTGATGACCCCAGTAAAGAAGGGAAAACATATTGGGAAGTGGGGAATAACCATGCAGAATGCCAAGAAGTTCGAAATCTCAACTTCTTCCAATTCTCCTCTGATGATAGGAGTGGATGGTGAAGCGGTAATTACCACACCTGCCACTATGCAGTATCACGATGACCAGTTGACAGTGCGTGGCGCTGCTTCTATTCCGAATGAGTAGTGGCGCAGACGGAGAGATTTGAACTCCCGAGTCACTAGGACACCGGATATTTTGGGCTATGTTTTGTTACCTTTCAAATCCGGCGCAATACCGGGCTATGCGACGTCTGCAGTAGTCTGCCGTAACAGTCGCTTTTGATGAACCTATTCGGACAGTTGTCCAATCAAAGTCCGTAGTTACCCGGTCTGCACCAGTCGGGCAGACCAATCGCTGACTCAGGATGAGTAAGTCCGATGAAGAGTACCATGATGATGATGAAGAATGCAGGGAATAGTGCAGTAAGGGTCAGAATACCCGAGTCTGCATCTCCCCATAGATGCATGAAAATTGCAGCAATCATCACGAACTTAGGCACAGCAATAATGGTCAAAATCCAGAGTGTAATCTGCCTCTCGGTCATATCTAGATTTTCAGCTGTAGAACCTAGATTAGCCCCTACAGCAAGAACCTCAATCAGGGTTAGAATCATGAGGCCGTAGAAGTTCAACCAGTATGCATCAAAACCCATTATTTTTTTTGCCATGTTAAAACCTCAATACAGATAGAAGAACGGGAAGACCAGAACCCAGACCAAGTCGACAAAGTGCCAGTATAGTCCAAAGTACTCGATTGAAACAGCGCTTTGTGGGTTGTAAGCTCCAGTCCAAGCCTTGAATGTCAGATATGCTAGGCCGATGATTCCGACCAGAACGTGTAAACCGTGAGTTCCGGTTGTGACATAGAACAGAGTAGCACTTACTCTGATATTTGCTACCATATGAGCACCAGTCGCCTCATCGACATAGGAGTGGTGCGTGTAATGATCGTTCGTGATGAGATAATGCTCAGCGTATAGTGACTTGATACTAGAATGCCCGTGGTTGTACTCATGTAGGAACTCAGGTAGAGGGAAGCCGACGAACCACTCGACTATCTTCAGTGTCAGGAACAGAGTCGCAAGCAGGGTCGTTGCACCCAGGTATCTGTAGATGCGCTTCCTTCTCACTTCTTCGTCGACACTACCTACTGGCTTGTGTGCCCAGCGTAGAGCCTGTACAATAGTGAATGAAGAGACGATTAGTGCGAAGGTGTTGATTGCACCAGGGGCTAGATGGAACCAACTGGAAGCAATAAGGTGGCTGGCCGGCTCAAAACAGGTCACAGCGACCCCTTCCTGCCAGCCATCAGGATTCAATACAGGATCAAACATCCCTCTTTCAAATACCGTATCGCATCTAGGAATTCCTTGTCTGTAGCGCATGTATGTGGAGAATAGTGAACTGAAAATCATCATCTCAGACATCAAGAAGACCCACATTCCGACCTTTCTGACTTGGATGTGCTTGAATGGAGTACCAGTAGCGATTGGTTCGTATGATGCATCGAAAGACATATCCTGTCTCCACCAGACAAACAGGCCAATTCCGGTTACAGCCAATCCGACCATTACTAATGGGAGATACCACATGTCAAACTCGCCGAAGTTGAACAGACCTCCGAAGGTAAGTAGGAAGATGCCGATACCGATAGACATGACAAGAGGAGCATACGAATTGTGTGGAGCCCCATGCCCCCAGTCGTGTGGCCCCCATGGGCTCGGATGATGATCATCACCGTGATAGTCGCCACTCAATGTGATTCCTCCTCTGCTGCATCATCAGACACCATTAATCTGCGGAACATCTGACCGAATATTCCCGGCTCATTTGCTACATGTTCGTTAGCATCCTTGAGCTCAGGTAGATTGTGTGGGTCGAAACTAGGAGTAGGCGGAGGGGATGCAGTCATCCACTCGAAGGACCAACCTCCCCATGGATCTGCAGGAGCCTTGTCTCCTCTGACTAGAGACTTTATCATGTTGTAAACCATAATCAGGTTGCTAGCAAAGAAGAGGAATGCTGACATCGAAATCAGCATGTTCCAATCTGCAGCCCACTCTGGTAGGGCATTGAAATCATCAGTAGTGATGTAGTAAGTATGAGTCCTACGAATCATTCCGACTACTCCCAGTCTGTGCATAGGCCAGAACAGAGCGTTGTAGGAGATGAATGCAGTAAGGAAGTGCAGAACACCCAATCTCTCATCGAGCATTCTTCCAGTCATCTTGGGGTACCAGTAGTAAATCGCGGCGAAGAATCCGAACACAGTACCGCCGACTAGAACATAGTGGAAGTGAGCGACTACGAAGTAGGTCTCATGCAGGTGCACATCCATTCCCATTGACGGAAAGAACATACCAGATATTCCACCCAAAGTGAAAGTCACTAGGAAGCCAAGTGTCCACAGAGTGTGAGTCCTGTAGACCAGGGAACCACCATGCATCGTCTTGAGCCAATTGAATATCTTGATTCCAGTAGGCACTGCTACCAGCATCGTAGTCAGCATTGTGATGAATCTGAGTGTAGGTGACATTCCTGAGGTGAACATGTGGTGACCGTAAACGATGAAAGAAACTAGGCCGATTCCAGCCATAGCGTAAACCATTGACTTGTAGCCAAAGATTGACCTTCTTGCACTGGTAGCGATGACTTCAGAAATCACTCCGAATGCAGGTACGATAACGACGTATACCTCAGGGTGTCCAAAGTACCAGAATAGATGAGACCACAGTAACGGATCCCCTCCTGAAGCGACATCATAGAATGCCGTACCTATCGTACGATCGAGATAGACTTGAATCAAACCAACTCCGAAAGCAGGGATGGAAAGGAACAGCATCAGGTTGGCAACTAGAATGGACCATGTGAAAAGTGGCATCTGGAACCATCCCATGCCAGGTGCTCGCATCACTGCCATTGTTGTCAGGAAGTTGATTCCTGTCAGAGTGGAAGATGCAACCAGCATCAGTTGCCCGGCTGCCCACATGCTAACGCCGGAGTGAGTTGTCTCAGTCACCACATATGGGGCATAACCAGTCCATCCCGTATCTGCACCTTGACCGCTGAACACCCCTGTGAAAATTAGTAGGGCAGCGACCGGTTGCAGCCAGAACGACATTGCGTTCAGGCGTGGGAAAGCCAAATCCGGGGCACCAATTTGTAGAGGAACCATCCAGTTGGCAAAGCCATTAATCAGAGGCATTGCAGCTAGGAAAATCATCGTGGTTCCGTGTAGGGTGAAGAACTGGTTGTAGTAGTCCTGTGAGATGAAGTCGTTACCAGGTACTGCAAGCTGCATCCTTATCATCAAGGCCATGATTCCACCGACGCCTAGGAAGAATAGACCTTGCACGAAGTACAGAGTTCCGATTTTCTTGTGATCGGTACTGGTGAGCCACTCTGAAATCCAAGGAGAGAAATTCTCCCAATCGAAACTGTCAGGATTCTTTCTGTAGAAGATGTACAGGACGACAATAGACAACATCACACCGGAGATTACAACAAGAGTTGCTAGAACCTTGAATGGGTCAACATCAGGAAGAGGGGCGTCTCCGAAACCGAGTACTGTAACATCAGCACGATTCCACATATCTCCGCTAGATCCGCCATTACCCTCGTTACCATTGACTGAGTTCACATGCAGGATAAAATTGACATTAGTCCCACTTTCTGGAGCAGTCCAGTCTACAGTCCAACTCCTTTGATCATTGCCTGATTCGGTATGGCTAGCCTCAGCAGGGCCCCACAACTGTGTAGAGTCATCTACGGTTGAGAATGTACCATCACTAGCCCAGAGATTGAAACCCCCTAGGTTCATGTTACCGTCTGTACTTGGTCCACCAGAGAACGAGACAATGACCGCATAGGTCTCTGATGCGTTATATGTCTCGGGTAACCCAGTGATGGAAGCAGTTACTGAGGAATCTGTCTCGGTACCGTGACAGTTACACCCCGAATCCTTGACACCAGCGATACCCGCTGGAAGAGAAGTAACAGCAGGAACTACGACCATGGCTATAGCAAGCATAGCCAACAAAACCAGTCTGCGCGAAGTTGAATTTTTCATGGTTCAATCACTCCACAGTAATCTGTGCTATCATGTATGCGTGGTTGTCACCACAGTACTCAGCACATAGCATTAGGAAAGAAGTATCCTCAACAGCAGGCATCCACAGGTAGGCAGTCTGACCAGGGACAACATCCTCCATCATCCCGAAGTCGGGATTCTTGACAGCATGAGTGACATCAATTGAGGTCATCTCTGCGAGATATGTCTCACCGGACTTTAGAATCAGGTGAGGCTTGAGCTCACCTTCCACTGTAGCATAGTCCGTAGCACACAATTCTTCGGATAGGCCATAGCAGTCGAACTCCCAGAACCACTGCTGCCCCTCAATACCAATCTCGTGGTAGCATTCAGATCTGACATACCCACTTGCGTCGATGAAATTGTTGGAAGATTGACCATCTTCACACACGCTGCCGTGATAACCGTCAGGACCAGTCTGACTCCAAACAGCATCTAGCGGTGCCCATGAGATGTAGGTCAACCAGACGATGAGAATGAATGGTAGAACAGTCCATGTAACTTCGAGTTTGAAATTGTCATATTCCTTGGGAAAAACACCGACTTCTAGATTATCGATGTTGGGACTCTCTCCTTCCTTAGCGCGGTAGTAGTAGGTGTGATGATACAGCCAACCGAAGGAGAAGGCGCCTACAAGTATCGACCAGAACATGTAGTCATCCCAGATAGCATCGAATAGAGGTGTTACGCCAGACATCCCAATCCCGTAATGTAATGCGCACGAAACCCCCTCATAAGTATCGCGGAATTACTACCTTAGGAGGCCAAGCAAAATACTCAATCAGCGAGTTCAAGAGAACATCCCCATGAGGATTATTCACATGACCTCTGAATCGAACTCGAATCGAAACATGTCGCCCCTACGATAGGTGTCTAAAATGTCTCAGAAAGAAGGACTTGGAGATAGGGGCGATAATCGGGCCCGTAGAGTGGGTCCACCAGATAGAGAGATACGTTTCCGAGCCGCCGCCAAAGCCATCGCTACATGTATCAAAAGGAATCGTTTCGGAAAGGGCAATCCCAACTGCCCCATTCTAGTCGAAGGATTGAGAGATGAGAAGGCACTAAGAGAACTGGGATTCACAGGTATAATCGAGAAAGTAAACAGGGGCTGGGATAGGTCGAAATTAGTTGCATATCTGTATGATAATTACGGAACTCGCAACATTGTCGACAAAGGCCCAGCTCTGATTTTACTGATGGATTGGGACAGGACTGGAGGCAGACTTCAGACCGTACTCAGAGAACAATTAATGGCAATGGATATGCCAGTCGATGAGGAACTGCGGACAGTACTTCTGAGAGTAATGAAACCAGAGTCTAGGACCATAGAGGCACTAGCCCCTCACTCACGGAACCTAAATCCTCTGATTGAGGAATACCTTGATGATCCGGAGTAATTACTCAGGGATTACAGTAGAGCTCTCTTTGACCGTGTTCAGAACAAGATGAGTTACCGAACTCTCGACGCCGTCGATTGAAATCACATTCTTTGTAAGGTCATCTAGGTCTCTCCTATCTTTGGCCCTAGCGATAACCATCGAGTCGAACTCGCCGGTAACATCGTAGGCACTGTAGATACGGTTGTCTTGAGCAATCTTCTCTTGAATCTCAATAAGACGCCCCTTCTGAATCCTAAGTCCGATGACGACCGTCAACTCCCAACCAGATAATTCAGGATTTAACTGAACAGTATAGCCACGAATCACCCCAGTATCTTCCAATCTGTGTACACGATTGCTAACAGTTCCTAGAGAAACTCCCGCCTTCTCAGCAATACTTCGCATCGATGCGCGAGCATCAGTCTGAAGCACTGAGATGATTCGTCGGTCTGTCTCGTCTAGCATCATTCCACCGGGAACTGAGTATTTCGACAGCAGGCTATTGAACATATGCCAAGACTTTGGCAAATGATGTATCCATGCGTTCAACTTCAGAAACTATTCTTCTTCTGCACTTTTGATTTGCAAACCTCTCTGCATGCACAGTATTCTACGTTCAGAATCTGCCAGCATCAGACTCAGGCGAGACCCAACCCATACAGGAATACAGGTTCCGTTCTTGGAGTCGATTAGGATTCGACCGCCGGCAGATTCTTCCATTCCAGTTTCGGGAATCTTCGCTTCGCCGTTACTCAACAACTCGTCAATCAGTCCCGAGCCAATCATGGTAGAGACTCCGGGCAGCTCCGCCCCAAGTCTTTGAGAAGCTCCGGCTACAATACGATCAAACTCACCCTTTCTCAGAAGCGCTGCTTTCAATCCTAGATGCATAAGTCGCAGAGGACGCCATCGTCCTCCAGGTATTCTCACGCGACCTGCCTTACGGCTACGCTCGGATTCCCAAACCATCCTCGCCTGTGGTGTTGAGAGCAGGACTCTCTTACCCCTAATCCACAGTTCATCGGGCATAGCGCCCCACTGCTTACTAAGACTCTCGACAAGCTCCTTGGGGAGCGGCTTAGGAGAGTCGTTAGGGTCAGGACTAACTTCGTCAGGTTGCAGCGTGTGCTCTGCAGGCTTTTTCTTGGGTGGAGAATCAGCAGATTTCTCCAGCACGGCTAGGAAGAATCCGCCTGCATCCACTCTGTCATTCCATATTCGCATGCACCGATTAAGGATTGATGAAATTCTCTCTTCTGTAGGCGGCAACATGGATTCAGCAAACGACTCATCTGTTGGTTGGCCATCGTCCCCTAGGGACGGCCAGTTTGAGCGACCTGCCTCTCCCTGTACTTCGGGTATTAACTGGGATGCATCGAGCAACTTCAGGTGACCATTTCTGCGAAGTGTCTCGGCAACAACTGCTTCATTTTCGACCGGATCTAGCGAACAGGTCGCGTAGACTATTCTACCGCTGGGCTTGGTTATTGCAACTGCTCGAGATAGTAGGTCAACCTGCAGATTGTGTAGTGACCTGCCACCGGATGGAAGCCACTTTCTCCACACATCCGGGTTCTTGCGAGTCGTACCTGAACCAGTGCACGGGGCATCGACTAGTACTCTGTCAAAACCGGATTCAGGAACCATCGGCATGTGCCTACCGTCGTGGTTGACCACTCCGATACAAGAGGAGCCATGACGATGCGAGTTACTCACCAGCATATTGACTCGCGAGTTGACAACCTCATTTGCAAGCACAAGTCCACTATCTCCAAGACACTCTGCAATCTGAGTAGTCTTAGAGCCAGGAGATGCACACATATCCAGAACTATGTCTCCCAACTCTACACCTAGAGCAATCACCGGGAGCATCGAGACTGCTTCCTGTCGAGTTACTCGACCGGTCTCGTGCAGAGACTTCAGTACTTCACGTACTTCGCCCTCTGCACCACCTCTTTCGAAGGGTAATGTCCACGCACTGCCTCGACCTGTAAACCATGGAATACAAACTGCTCCGTTCTGCTCCAACCAATTCTCAGTCCATTCACTATCTGCTCTTAGAGGATTTACTCTAACTGTCTCAGCGAGCCTATCGAACGAACCTTCGAGCCAGACCTCAGTATCATCCCTCCAGTGAGAGACAGCCTTGAGCAGGATGCTGTCACGCGCCAACTCGTCCCAAGGAATCTCACTGCCCATGCACAGGCGGCGATAGCAGCAGACATCAATTGCACGACTCTCCGGCGAAAACAATAGGGTCCTGTTTTCGCTTTAATTCTGCGAGCATCACCGTAAATGGTTAAACCTCCAGCGAATCGCTGCGGATTTGCGGCGGTGCCGCATGGGATGCGCATGACTAGACTGAGAAGAAGAATTTCGAATACAAATGAAGAACCCACAACGACCGATGTGAATGGGGCTACACGGAAGTTGGTGGAGCTGGTTGATAGAGCAAGAGCGGTGGGGAGAGAGCAGGGTCCCCTAGTACCGGTCGAGGCTCTAGTGACGATTGAGAGAGACAGCTGGGTCTGGCAGATTGTTGACCGGGAAGTGTTGGACAGTCTAAGTCACAGATTAGTGTTTGAAGGGATTAATGGTCGGCGCAGAGAGATCTTGATGACATCCTGTATTGATACGGCTATGAGTGCCGCTTCGAAAATAGTAGAACTGGATGAAGGATGCGTCCTAATCGAGACATTGGACCCCTGAGGTATGCAATTCACTCCTCGTGGATTTGAAATAGTGCAGGTAGGTGCGACGCCCGATGGCCAAGGAGAAGAAGGGCAGTGGAATCCAGCAGGCAGCTGGTTTGATCAGATACTTCGACGAGGAATCTGAGGACGCAATTCAGATTTCAAAAGGCTCGATTTACTTCGCTTGTATCTCATTCAGCGTAGTAATCTACCTCGCTCAACACGGAGTATGGTCCTGGATGTGGTCCACTCTGGGACTTTGATTACTCTTCTTCAGAGAGATCTACCAACGGAACCTCGTCCAGCAGGTCTTCACTTGCTCGCATTTCAGATGAGCGAACTTCCGTACTTGGATCTGCCTCGACGATTGCTGTATAGGCTCTTCCAAGCGCTCTCTCGACAGCGGGGGCGTTTCTGTCTGCCAAAGCCATCCTAGCCTCGTAGAGTGCAGTTTCTGCAGAATCTAGAATCCCTTCGATTGACTCATCTTTCCCTCTTAGTCGCCTTGTTACATCCTCAAGCTCGATAATCTCCTCACTCATCCCCTCGCTCGCGCGTGAGACCAACTCCTCCCAAGCAACTCTATGTTCTGCCAACTTAGCCCCAGTTACTGACTCAAACTTACTCACTCTAGCAGGCTCCCATGGTTTGTGTCCTAGAGAGGCCACGATATCATGCACACATCTCGCCCTGAGTCCATAAGGGCCTCTAATCTCAATTTGATTCATGAAACAACTCTTGAACAGACCAAAACCCCAGTAGGCGGTACTTGTGATAGTCATCGTGAGTTCATTGGCTCTAGAAACGAGAACCCATCTCTGCTCATCGAAGACTGGTGATTCGGCAAAGCGAGGCGGGTCGTGTGGCCCGAGAGCCCTCAGAGCGGCCTGAGCGACATCGCCGAGGTACACTTTGCCACCTGATTCAGGCCAATTTAGAGGCCTGAGCCGGTCTTCCTCATCTATCGACATCTGCGGATTACCTTCTCTAACCTGAGCATACAGAATCGTTCGACTCGGGTCGGATCCGACTTCGGAAGCCTCGGAATCCATGCTTCGGTGCGGGTGCGTGTAGGGTTGAACATTGCGCGTCCGTGGTAATCGCTAAGTCCCTCCAAACAGAGCATCTGTCGTGCCGCGCAGAAAGTATGGCAAGTTGCAGAAGACCGTGGAGTATCCTCCCTCGGACAACTGTAGTAGGTGCAGGTCGGGCAAGCACTGCCCAATACCGACTCATCCAGGTTACACGATTCCGGCAGATCGAGATTGGCAAGGACCAGAATCAGTAGAAAAGAGACACAACAAGAAGAACCCGTCTAGAAAGTAGTCAGGGAACACGCGGCATCTGTTCAGGAGCCTCTGGGATTACCTCTTGAGTAGCTGGAACCTCTTCTGGAAGCCCCACAATCTCGTTCTGAGCGCGGTGATAAATCTCTCTTAGCGTCTGATCTCCGATTTCGAGATAGACTCTGGTGGTGGCTATGCTGGCATGGCCAAGCAACCTTTGGATAGTCACTAGGTCGGCACCGCGCTCCAATAGGCCGGTAGCGAAGGTATGGCGAAGAGTGTGTGGACTTAGTCTAGAGCGCGGAATGTCGGCTGCATCAGCCAACCTATCGATTAGTTTCTGTACCGAGCGCGGATTGATTCTGCGTCCACGACTCGAAAGCATTAGTGAACGCCTCTCTTCATCATCATCACATGTATTGGCGCGAGCGTTTCTGATCGGCATCCATGCTTCCACCGCATCGACGGTGGCCTGGGTGAATAGGACAGTTCGGTCCTTCTCGCCCTTGCCGCCAATGACAAGTGCTGATTTGTCCTCCAAGTCCATGTCGTCCAGGTCAAGCCCACACAATTCAGAGACTCTGAGGCCGGTATCGAGTAGGATGGTAACTATGGGTTGTGTCAATGGGTCTTCAGAGCGAGTTGCTGCGGCTCGTACACGACTCAACTCACTGCGACCTAGGGTGCGGGGTAGGGATTTACTGCGATTGGGCCTTTGTATCCAGTCCGGAATCATGTGTCCAATCCAGTTCAAGAGATGAGATACTGCTGCCATCCTAGCGTTGATTGTGGCTGGCTTGAGATCTCCAATGCTGTTTAGCCACGAGTCCAATCTACCCTTGTTCGGGTCAATTCTACCATGAATCTTCAGAACGCTCAGAGATTGAGCCTGTTCCCAATCGAGGGGCTCCTCGCCCGGTAGCGCAGTAGTGGCTAGAGTACGGGCTGCTACAGTGTATGCTCTGATGGTATGAGCACTCTTCTTCTCGGTCTTGAGTCTCTGTAACCAACACTCGAACCATGGTAACTCCGCGAGCCCCTGAAGTCGCGAGGGAAGGGATGCACCTTCGTCGAGACCTAGTCCAGAGAGTCTAGACCCGATTCTGCCACCCATGGCAGCTCGCATCCACACGTTTTGTTTTGCCCCATTTTCTTCTGTCATTTCTCGCCTCTGGCCAATCAAGGCCGTGCATCCCTGTCCCTACGGACAGGTCCAAGTCTCCCTATTCAGACTTGAATGCTTCTCTCCGACACGGTCGGTAAGAGCCCGTTTGAGAACCACTGCCTCGACGCCATCAATCCCGTGCTTCGGATGACTCTCTCCCAATCTGGGCTGTATCATGAATAGATGGTTTGCCTGATTGTGAGCGCGATTCCTCTAGCCTTCGGTTAAGCAACTTCGCAACTTCGCCTGCTACCATGCCTTCTCCGACTACCGTTTCGATTCCTTCGAGACCCGGACTTGAGTTGACTTCGAGAACCAGTGGTCCATTACTGGCCTCTAGCATATCTACTCCAGCTAGATCGAGTCCGAGTTTATTCGCGGCTGTAACTGCAATTTCCTCAAATCGTGGGGTCATCTGGACAGGCTCGACACTGCCTCCCAAGTGGAAGTTAGATCTGAACTCAGAGCCATGCGCCCTTCTGCGCATTGCAGCGACTACCCTTCCACCTACGACCAAGGCTCTGATATCCTTACCGTGAGATTCCTGGATGTACTCCTGAACGAGAGGTCGCATATCGCGCTCGAGCATCTGGTAGACCAATTGCTTGGCCTGCTGCTCGGTATGTGCTAGGAATACCCCCGAACCGTGAGTACCTTCGTTGCTCTTGATGACACAAGGAGTCCCTCCAACCTGATTCACTGCGCGTACAGTATCCTTCCAAGTTCCCACATTTGCCGTGACTGGAATCGGGACCCCGGCATCAGCCATCATTTGACTGGCTGCGAGCTTGTCGCGACTCTTGGCAATTCCAGAACTCGAGTTGATTACAATAACACCCATTCTCTCTAATTGCCTAACAACATGAACGCCTCTGCGGGTGATTGAATGACCAATTCTAGGAATAATCGCCTCACACTCTAGTGGCCAGCCCTTGTAGTAGATCTTGCCACCGTCGTCATCGACCAGCACAGTTAGTTTCAGTGGATCTATGATTCGCACCACCCAACCTGCTTCTTCAGCAGCCTTCGCCAGCTGCTTGGTGCTGTATAGCCCAGGACCTCTCGAGAGTATTACTAGCCGCGGGTCCATGTTACCCGCCGACCAAGATTCCTTCTTGAGACCTTTCATCGGAGTTACCGAATTTATCATTGAGTAAGCGTCCTGCAAGGCAGGACGCCGAAGGGGTTGAAAGCCTCCTGTATTCGCTACTGAAGGGTAGAATGTCAACTGAGGGCGAACTCGACCGGGACGAATTGTCTGCTATGAAGGTCAGTGAACTGCGTCAGATGTGTAGTGACCGCGGTCTACTAGTATCGGGCAAGAAGGCCATTCTAATCAACAGACTTCTAGGGACTGAGGTGACAGAAGAGAAACCTCCAGAGGCAGCCGAATCCGCTGCCGGAAACATCGATGACGCCATCGACAAGATGCTGGCTAGAGTAAGAGGCGAGGAGTCTGAAGATCCTGTACCCGAATCGATTCCGACTACAGATTCAGAATCTCCACCGGTTCCAGCCGATGGCCTTCCGCCTGGTTGGACGATAGAGCAGTGGAACCACTATGGAGCCAAGTGGCTGACCCAACAAGCCGATGCAGAACCGGAATCAGGACCTATAGAAGCGGAGATCATAGATGCTGAGATAATAGATTCTGAGCCTGTGCCTGAGCCGGAGCCGGAGCCTGAAGAAGACCCAGAGGATGACCCCTGGTTTTCAGGCGTGATTGCCACTGAGGAGTCCGAACTGGTCCTCGATGATGATGAAGGGACCGACGAACCATCAGTTGTCATCAATCTGCCATCAATGGCCGGTTTCAAGGAGAACTGGCAGATTGCTGCTGCTGTCGGCGTCGTAGTACTTCTTGTTGGGGCTGCCTCAGTATTCCTTTTCCAGCCAGACCCTGCCTTCACAGCTCGTCCTCTGCGCTACGGCGATCACATGGACTTCACAGTCAGCGGGACTACTGTGGCTGTGACTGGAGAGGAGATGATTGGATACATCAGAGACTCAACCTCACCGACTCTAGATGATGTCTGCTCGGAACTGAAAGCGACGGTTTCAGGAGGAACTGGTTCTGTAACCATTCGGAAAGGTACACCAAACGAGATTTTCCATCCTATGGATTCTGATTTAGAAGGAACCGTGATGGCACTCGATGCATATGGTAGACAGAGACTAACGGTGGAACAGACAATGTCTCATGACTTATCGGTAGATTTGGAGGGGAAGGTAAGGAGTGGTGAGGACTGCACCAGCACAGGATGGATTAGAGAAGACAATACCCTAATCTCGGATTCTGTTTCATGGAGAGATATAACAACCCGCAAGACTGTCAAGACAGATACTCAACTCAGTCTAGTTGACTCAGACGGCCAGACAACATCTGCTAGAGCAGTAGTATTCGGAGTAGATGAGTTGGGCTCGGTCGGTGATCTAGCATCCCTACTCCTGTTCCCACTAACTCCAATCGAACTACACGCATTCTTTGGAGACACTCAATTGACCAAGGGTCTGTCTTCGAACGACGACATAACTTGGAGCTCAGACTGGAGATGGTCTGTTGGTAGTGAAATCAACACCGATGATCATGGACTCGTGACTCAAGTCTCAGTCTTTCATTATGAGATTGGAAGGTGCTTGGGTCACGCCCAGATTGACATCCTAGTCAAGAACGGCAATCCTTGGCCAGTAAGGCAAGAGGTTGACATCGTAATCGACAAAACGCTAGAAGATTCGAACTGCAATTTCGTTGGCTCTAGCCTCAATGAGGCCCTTCCAGATGGAAGAATTACTATTGTAGCAACTATCACCGAAACATCATCGAATTCAGGCTCTCAACCAGCACATTGGGGCTCAACATACGCAGGTAGTCCAGGTAGCGGAGAGGATATTCCCGGTGGCCAGACACAGTGGGGTTATGCGATGCCGGACCAATCAAATCAGAGAGACTTCGACTTGGAGACAGCAGTTGATTGTCTGATGACAAACCACAGTACTAGCGACGCTGCAATTGCGCTGGAAATGGGCGGGTACATCTGGCAGGCTGCATACACGACTGACGAGTGGAACCTGTCATGGGTCAGAGACGATGATACCTCTGGTTGGATTATTTTGGGAGCCAGGGACTCAGGAGGATGCAACTTGGTCGACCAGGACGACTATGACGAGGAGACGACAATCTGGAGCAGGGATGCAATACCCGATACACATAGCCTAGAGAAGTTGGAACAACGAGTCCTAGCGGAATCAAGATACCCTGATCTCGAGACACATATGTCATCCTCGCAAGGAAATTGGCACGAATCAGTCAGTTACGGATACCTACTGAGTGTTAGTGAGGCCAATGAAGTCCTCGACTCGATTGTAGGAGATGCCGGAGATGGACAAGTCAATGTGGCCGGATCCCGAACCTGGGAAGAGTCCGGCAGAGAGCATACCGTCAGTTTTGCAATGAATGCAGAGAGTTCTAGGATGATTGCTTGGTACCACACCTCGCTACCTGCGTGATGTTCTGTAATCGCAATTTGACCGCCCGAAAACAGCGTCACCTTCAACAGCCTCTCGAGCGCCGCAGGCGCTCGTATGGTCTCGATAGATGAGGACAATCTGCCGGAGGTAAACAGCGCACCTCTGATTGTTGACGCTGAGTTCACTGAGGTCGAGGATGTCGAGACAGCACCACTTCTGGATGCAGTCGAGGAGATTAGCTCAGCGAAGGTTCGCAGACCTCTCGATTTACCAGCCGCGCACCCTACTCCTGAAGGACGGGCTAGAGTTGTCACGGTAATCAATCAGAAGGGAGGAGTTGGTAAGACGACGACTGTAATCAACATCGCAGCCCAACTAGCCCTGCGAGGTCACAAGGTACTCGTCGTAGACTCTGATTCTCAGGGTAATTGTGCAACGGGCCTAGGCGTTGACAAAAGCAAAGTCAAGGCTACCACCAGAGACCTCATTCTCAATCCCGAGTCAGCTGTTCAAGCAAGGCACGCTACTGCTGTAGACGGAGTCCACATGATTGTGGGCGATAAGACACTCATAGGACTCGAGCAAGAGATGCTCAGACAACTAGGCAGAGAGAGAAGAATGACTGAGGCACTTGAGCCCTTGATGAGTCATTATGACATCATAATTATCGATACTCCACCTACTTTAGGACTCGTTACAATCAACGCACTGGTAGCCAGTGACGGCATATTAATCCCAGTTCAGACCGAGTATTTCGCACTAGAAGGGCTGGCCATGTTAGCTGGTACAATCAGAGAGGTCAGAGGACTACTCAACCCACATCTAGGGGTGGATGGTGTTCTACTGACCATGCATGCCCCGACACTGCTCAACCAGCAAGTAGCAAGTGAAGTCAGAGAGGCATTCCCGGAACTAGTCGTGGAGCCCGCAATCAGACGCAACATCAAACTCGCAGAAGCCCCCAGTCATGGTATTCCAATTCATCTGCACGAACCACGCAGTCCAGGTGGTCAGGATTACCAAGCGATGACAACTGTGTTAGAACGCCGATGGGGTCTGTCATAGGATGCAGGAACAATTCGAAGCCCCTGATTCTCCTAGGACAGCAGTCCTGTGGATGCTCTTCGGTAGTTTCTGCTTTGGTTCCATGAATGCAGTCGTCAAGTGGACGAGTGAGCATGCAGATGTTTGGATGATCATCATGGTACGCTCGGCAGTAATCGCCTTTGCAGTCGCCGCCTTTGCAGCCAGCAGAGGGATCAGTCTGAAAATCAACAATCGGAAGATTATGTTCCTGCGTTGCGCAGTGGGCCTAACTGCTATGGTACTCTACTTCACCGCCTTAGCTAGAATCTCAATTGGACAGGCAGTCACTCTCCAGTACACAGCACCACTTTTCGTAGCTCTACTCTCAGGGAAAGTACTCGCAGAGAAGGTCTCAGCAGGAGTGACCCTACTGGTCATCACAGCATTCGTTGGAATCATCCTGATTGTCTCACCCGACTTGGGCACAGTTGAGCCAGATGCATTAATCGCCCTAGGCTCAGGATTCTTTGCCGCGTTAGCCTACATGTATGTGAGAGAACTTCGAACTACAGACTCTCCAACTTCAGTCGTGTTTTGGTTCGCTATCGCGAGTGTTGCTGGAAGTATTGTTCAGGCGGCCCCAGATCTATTCTCTTTGGACACCAAGACTCTAGCAGCTCTGGTTGGGATTGGTATCGGAGCAGGTGGGGGACAGGTAGGCATCACGATGGCCTATCAGAGTGCAAATGCAGCCTGGGTAAGCGCATTTTCCTACTTCACGGTCATAGTGGCTGTATTCTATGGATTCATCATCTTTGGAGAGACCCTGAGCATAGCCGACTGGTTAGGTGGATTACTGATCGTAGGTTCAGGTGTGGCATTAGTATTCATGGCCCCAGCTGAGGTCAAGAAGACCAGTCAACATTGAGGTGAGGTAATGAGGGCACTACTTGGAAGCGGAGGAATCGGCACAGAAGAGCGTCGACAGATGTATCGTGACCTGATGGCTGAGAACTTCTCAGAGTGCCAGAAAGTCATCTTCGTACCGTTCGCATCCAACGACTATGATGGATACACTGCACGCATGCGAGAGTTCGCGGGAGAGGCCGGCTACGAGATGATAGGTCTGCACGAGTGCGAGGACCCTTTGGCCGCAGTGCAAGAGATGGAAGGAATCTATGTGGGTGGAGGGAATACTTGGCTACTGGTTAGTAAGTTGCACGAACTCGGTCTGATTGAAGCAGTCCGCGAAGCCGTACTCGAGCGCGGTGTTCCCTATGCAGGTGTCAGTGCGGGAGCAAATGTTGCCTGCCCGAGTATGCAGACCACTAACGACATGGCAGTCAAGATGGTACCCTCATTCGAGACCTTTGGAGTTGTACCGTTCCAGATCAATCCACACTATCACCCGGGAGGAATCTGGTATCGCGAAAGTGAGGATGGAGAATACATCCAACACTTCGGAGAGACTAGAGCAAGAAGAGTTAGAGAATTTCACGAGACTTACGAAACTCCTGTGATTGGCATGTATGAAGGAGCATTCCTGAGATGTCGAGATGGCCGTTACGAGTTGTTAGGAAACAAGGCCGCAGTAATGCGAAAGGGCGAGGAACCGGTTACTCATGAGCCAGGAATTATACTAGATGGAGATTTGAGAGTCCTCTAGTCACTTCTCTGTCTGAGAGCTTCTGCTGCAACTACTGCCACAGGAGCCTGTAGGTTGTATGAGGGGACGAACCCAGCCATCGGTATGCGAACCACGGAGTCGGATGCATTCAGTATAGAATCGCGAATCCCATCTCTTTCTCCACCCACCACCAGCATCACATCACCAGTCAGATCCTCATCCCAAGGTTCCTTGTCTCCAGTATCTTCGAGCGAGACTACTCTGAATCCAGCCTCATGAGCCTTGGCGACTATCTCATCCCCATTCACCCAGTGTACTGGCATGAACCGGTGAGCTTTCATCGAGGCGCGAACGGCAGCCTTGCGATCATCATGGTTGAGATCTCCATCAACAAACACAGCATCAGCCCCGCTGACTTCTGCAGTACGTATTGTGAAACCAATATTGACAGGATAACGAGCACCTGCCAATAGCCACACCAATCCTCCGTTCGCAAGCACTTCCCCGATACTTGCATCGGGTTTTCTTCCAACCAGTGCTAGAATCCCGGGTGGCTCATCTCCCTCATTGATTCGAGCCATCCTCCACATGTCACTCTTCGAGCCCTTGATGACAGTGATGCCTTTGCTCTCAGCGAGCTCACATAGACGAGTTACCTCGGAGTCTTCCGAGTCTCTGAGAGCTAAGATTAGTGAGACATTCTCATCATCCAAAGCGGTCGAGACTTCTTCTATGCCACAGCGTTGCATGTCAATCTTCCAAATCTATCAACTTGAGTCCGGTTGAATGAATATGAAACATCATACCATGGTAGCCCCAACTAACATACTTTGGTTGCCCACTACCTTTCATCTGTAGATGTAGTAACTTCTTTCCATCCACCATACACCATAGTGTAGAGCCATTCGGCGCTACCTCCCAATTGGATCTAAGATACAATTCTCTAAGTTTCTCCATTGGATAGTACTTTACCGAGCCAACATCATCTTTTGACCAAGCCCAAGCAAGGGTGTCAACACGACCATTCCAGTCTGGATAGCCCCTTTCAAACAGTAATCTGAACATCGCCAGATGCTGTGAATTTAGCCATTTTAAGGCCTCAGATGTCAGTTTTTCTGGAATATTTGGAGCCAATATTCTCAGTCTACGAATCTCACTATTTTGATCTAGTGAATCAATGTCAACACCATAGTTCTTGCAAAGGCGGTACAATTCATCCCGATCTACTTGGCCGAAGAACAGATCGATAAAACCTCGAACATTTCGTGGAACATCATAACTGCTCAAGAATGAATTAGGTGTAGTAAGGAAAAGTTGGGTATTAACTCCAGATGGATTCTTCACACTGATTCTTCCGTATTCGCAACTGTAAGGCGCACCATCGATGTCTATCTTGGTTCGATTTCCTCCGTCTACAGATTCAGGTGGAAGTCCTAGATTCTCCGCTACCTCATTCTCAAATCGATGGCCACCTAACTTTCCAGCGCGTCCACCACTAACTCGACGAGGATTCACAACTCTCCTATACTCTCACTTAGACATAAGTGATTGGGTTTTAGTGAGTCGTGACAGTCTTCCATCGATTCTGATTATGTGTCCTACAATCTTGGCCATAGCTAGTGGTGGAATTGACTCTCCTATGACCTGTCGTACCAGTTTGGGAGTAAACTCACCATCGTAGAATTCACTACTGTCCTCTCGCTTGCTAGTGAATTGGTATTGGCCATTCCATGGATACTCCAAACCTGGATGATTCTGTAGGGTACTCAATAGTAAGATTTCGCGTACTGAGAGCACACGGTTCTGCTCAGGATGGCCCTTCATATCACTAGAAATTACTCCGCTATTCTGGGTAATGGTACTGGCCGGAGAGTCCCACTTGAGTCTACGATAACTTGTCTTGAAACCTCTAATCAATCGGATTTCACCATCCTTTCCTTTCTTCTGCGGGCGTGGTAATGATGCCCCACATGCCCCACATGAAACAGCTGTTTTGTCACTCTCTACTACTCCACACTCAGGGCAAGTCATGTTGTTGAATGCAGTCTCGCCCTCTGGTGTGTTTTGCATCCAGAAGTAGTGATTCTCATTCCACTTAGGGATGTGATGGTAAGAGTCATTCTCATCCACTAATTTGTCATGAGCATCCAGTCTTGGCATATGCCCGATTGCTTCTCTCATTGAGAT
>Ga0310344_10001311_pt1 | contig 19074 bp, 18 predicted proteins | sample HC15DNA20200_MG_FD_203801 | JGI IMG/M metagenome (GOLD analysis project Ga0310344, IMG submission 203801) | Marine microbial communities from station ALOHA, North Pacific Subtropical Gyre - HC15-DNA-20-200_MG | ecosystem: Environmental > Aquatic > Marine > Oceanic | place: Pacific Ocean: North... | reverse complement strand
AGGAAGAGCGGAAGAAAGAAAATCTTTGACTACTGCTTCATTCTCTGAGTTCATATAGCTGTGGAGGAAACATATAGCTATTGCATCTAATTCTTTTTGCTTAAGAATATCAACAAGTGAACTAAGTTCATTTTGATCTACAGCTTTCAGAACTTTACCACTAAAGTCCATTCTTTCATCTATTTCAAATCTCAATTTTCTTGGAACTAAAGGCTCTGGAGGGTCCCATAAAATATCATAACCCTCTCCTCTATTATGTCTTCTAAGCTCTAGTACATCTCGAAAGCCTTTAGTTGTTATTAATGCAACTCTTGCTCCCGTTTTTGTAATAGTTGCATTTGTTGTGGCTGTTGTTCCATGATTTATTGTAGAAATATCTGGTAATCCAATTGAAACATCACTAATAGAATTTAATACACCCGTCTCGAAATCAGGAGGAGTTGAAGATACTTTGCCAATCTTTATTTGAGTACCATCCGTAGCTACAATGTCAGTAAAAGTTCCTCCGGTATCAATGCCAACTCTCCATTTAGTATTTTTTGCCATTTAAATGCTCCCCCCCTTTTTTTTTCTTAATATATTATAATGCTTCGAGTCCAAATTGTGTAGTCAGCCCTCCGTCTACTTGCAAAACTGCTCCAGTTATAAAAGAGGCCATTGGAGAAACCAGGAAAGAGACTGCCTGTGCAACTTCTTCTGACTCACCTACCCTGCCTAGGGCATGAAGATTAGCTATATGCTTTTGCCTCTCTGGAGTGTGACTTTCTTCAAACATGTCTGTTCTAATAAATCCAGGAGCAACGCAGTTTACTCTTATATTTTTTTTTGCTAAGTCATGAGCCATTTGTTTAGTAACATGATGAAGCCCTCCTTTTGTCGCACAATAAGCAACAAGCCCTTGCATCGTTGTAACCCCATTAATTGATCCTATATTCACAACACTTGCATTATTAGAATTCTCAAAATCATCCATAAATTCCCTTGTTAAAAATACTGGTGCAGTTAGATTTGTTTCTAAAACAGAATCCCAAGCTTCATCAGTAGTTTCAGCAACTCCCTCAGGAGCAAAGATGCCTGCATTGTTTATTAGAATATCTATTCTGATATCTTCCTTTTGTAGCTGTTCCTTTGCTTTTTTTAACTGATCTCTTTTAGATACGTCCAAAGATAGCAAAATTGCTTCTCCTCCTTCGGCATCTATAATATCAACAGTTTCTTTACCTCTTTTTGTATCTCGAGCAGCACAAACTACCTTTGCACCTCTTTTTGCTAAATCTATAGCTATTGCTCTACCTATTCCTCTTGTAGCCCCTGTCACTAGTGCTACCATACCTCTTAAGTCTATTCCCATGTTATGCTCTCATCCCCCCATCAATTACTAAAGCCTGACCATTAATATATTCAGGCGCATCGTTAGCAAGATAGCCCACTAAATCTGCAACTTCTTCTGGTTTTGCATATCTATTAAGTGGTACTCCTCCTTCCCATGATACAGATTCGCCTTCAATTCTTGCAAATTCTTCTTCTATCCTGCTCATCATTTCAGACTCAACACAACCCGGGCAAACAGCATTAACTAGTATTCCGCTAGGTCCTAGCTCTAGTGCCAAACATTTAGTGATTCCAAGAACAGCATGCTTGGAAGAATTATAGGGAGTCATGTATGGAGTTCCTGCAAGACCTGCCCCAGAAGCCATATTGATTATCCTTCCACTTTTATTTTTTTTCATTTCTTGAGCAATTAATCCGCTAAAAGAAATTATAGAAAAAACATTTACTTCATAAAGTTTCCTTACACTATCTAAGTCAAGTTCCTCAATTGGTTCAACAGTCCCCTCAATGCCTGCATTGTTCACCAAAACATCAACTTTTCCATAGTCAGTTAGTGCTCTGTCTAGAATTTTTTTCTGGCTAGTAGCATCCGTAATATCCCCTTCCTCAATTGTTACATTTTCACTCTTTGAAAACTGAGTAGTGAGAACATCAATATTTATATCAGAAGCGACAATATTAAAATCGTTTAAAAGTAAATTGTTTACTATCGACTGACCAATAATGCCTCCTGCTCCTGATACTATTGCTATCTTCTTTTCCATATATACCTCATTTCACTTATTAAATACTTTTGAAGGTTGTAAATCTGTTACATTCCATAGGCCTGGTGAAAATCCATTGATAAGCTCTATGTTGTTTAAAATGTTTGATGCAGTAGTTTCATGTGCATTAAATCCGGGGCTGAATGTTGCAGTAAGTGATGATACTCCATCTAGAAATATCTCATCTACAGGCTCTAACGAAGTCTCGACCAAGTTTGAATGTAAAATTAACTCAAATTCAAGTGAAATGTCATTTATACTTTTTGCTTTTGCTCTATGAATGAATCCTGCAACAAGATCTTCTTTTATTAAATAACCCTCCATGCCTTTAGAAACTAAGGGAGTCATGGATTCTTCAAACGTATCCAACTTATCTCTTAATCCTTCAATAATTAAAGTTGCACTTTCTTTAAATCCTATATGTGCCTTAATCTCCCCTTTTGTTGTTTTGGATATAAACTCTTTCTCAGAAATATTTAAGCCCAAGGAATCCCAAACTAATTCACCAAAAACAGATCCGTCGACTATTCTTTTAATTTTAATTTTCTCTACCCCTGCTTTACTGATAGCTAAACATAGAGGAAGGTAGTCAAATACGTAGCCTGGATTAACGCCAAGCCCAACTATTGATACTTTGTTTTCAATGGCAAGGTTATTTAAGTCGACAGATTCTTTTGGGTAATTTACCTTTAGGCAAGCGAGGTACTCACTAGTAGAAATTACATTAGATCCAGATTTTATGATTTTCTCTATTTCTGGTATAACTATTTCTGGAAAAGATCTTGTAGCATGAATAAATACGTCAATTTCTTGATTCTCATAGTCTGAAAAGTTTTTTACTTTAATTTCAGAGTAATTTGTTTCACAAACTTCACCAAGACTAAGCCCATCGTATCTGCCAGATACAGAATAAGCATCAATCAAACTATAATTTGGATAATTTGGTAATAGATTAAGTACCCTTTTACCTACGCCACCAAGCCCAACAAGACCTATCTTTATATCTATTGCTCCCCCCTTATAAATAAAATATAAATAATATTATCTGAATTAATCAGACTTAGCGATAATTTTATTAAGTTTTTATTCACTAAATTTAAAATGAAATAGGTAAAATAAAGTAAAGATTTTATGAAAATATTATCGATGGGGGAAGTGTTTAATGTCAATAAATAAAGTAGATGCATTTAGTGTTGCCTACCCGGAGTCAAATGACGACAACCATACTAGGTACTTAACTTTTTGCAGAATTGAAACTAAAGATGGAGTGACTGGATGGGGTGAAGCGATACCAATGAGCGGTACGGGTTTCCCAGAAGCATGTAGAGCAACAGAGCAGATAATCAAAGGAGTTGAAGATCTTCTACTTGGAAGAGATCCACTAGACAATATGGAGATACATAATGACTTACAGAAACGAATGTGGTGGTACGGACCTGAAGGGATAGCTTCGTTTGCTTTGAGTGCAATAGATATAGCAATTTGGGATCTAAAAGGTAAATTGTTATCAACCCCAATAATTAAATTAATAGGTGGGGATTTAAATAAAACCTTTCCTGTAATAGCTGCCACACATGCAACGCTTGATGATATCAAAAAAGAAGCTTCTAGACATGGAGAGATAGTAAGGAACGGATTTAAAGGAGTAAAGGTAGGTCTAAGTGAACGAAGTGGAGGTCTCGGGATAGAGGTAGAGAAAGATGTTAATTTTTTTAGATATCTTCGTGAGGAATGTGGTGATGATGCTTTTCTTGCTATAGACAGGGCATCTAGAGCTTTAGTTTGGAACTACACTGAAGCAGAAGAAAGAGTAAAAAGTTTTGAAGAACTAGGAATAGACTGGATAGAAGAACCATTTGAGCCTTGGGAAGTGAATAATTTTACAAGATTAAAACAACGAACAAAAACTCTTATTGCTGCCGGTGAAAGGGAGTGGAATACAAAGGCATTCAGGTACTTAATAGATCAAAAATATGTGGATGTTATTGGTTATGACCCAGCAAAATCAGGTGGCCTAACTGGATTCCTAGATGTAATTAAATTGGTTGAGAAAGAAGGTCTCTTAATTAATGCTCATACTTGGAGTAGCGCTATAAATACAGCCGTTAGCCTTGCAGCTTATGGAACAACAAAGAACACCTTAGTTTTTGAACTAAAGCCAGAAGTTAACCCCATGCAACATGAAATAGTTGAAAACCCTCTTTGGCATAAAGATGGGTATATTGGGATACCAAATGGTCCAGGGCTTGGAATAGATATAAAAGAAAATGTTCTAGAAAAATATAAATTCTAAACATTGAAGAATAAAAGAAACATAACTGAAAGCTACAAGCTATCAAAAATAGCTAAAGAAGTAATTGCTGGAGGAGTCTGCCATGATGTGAGATTTGCAGATCCACATCCAATTTATATTGAACGTAGCTATGGTCCACATATATGGGACATAGATAATAATAAATACATAGACTATGGGATGGGAAATGGATCATTGCTTATCGGACATTCTCATCCTGATGTAATCAAAGCAATTGAATCAACAATAAAAAAAGGGTACCACTTTGGAGAAGAGCATCATACGGCTATAGCTTGGGGAGAAAAAATTATAGAACTAGTAACTTCCGTTGAAAAAGTTAGATTTGTTGGATCTGGAACTGAAGCCGTAATGCTAGCTTCTAGAATAGCGAGAGCTTATACAAATAAACCAAAAATCATAAGAGTTGAGGGACATTTTCATGGATGGAGTGATGTTGTTGGAAAAGGTTTTTTAGATCCATTTGATCAACCTGTTTCATTAGGAATCCCAGAAGGAACTATAAGCGAAATTATTGTAGCAAAACAGGATATAAATTATATTAAAAAATTAATAGAAGAAAATGATGATGTAGCTGCAATTATTCTTGAGCCTTCTGGTGCTAGCTGGGGAACAGTTCCTCTAGAAATAGAGTTTAATAAAGAATTAAGAGAAATAACTAAGAGCTCAGAAATCTTATTGATATATGACGAAATCATAACTGGTTTTAGGTATTCAAAGGGAGGGTATCAAGAATTAGTAGGGATAGAGCCTGATCTGACTACATTTGGAAAAATAGCCACGGGAGGGACCCCTGGAGGAATAATAGGTGGTAGAAAAGAACTGTTTCAATATTTTGATTTTACAGGAGATAAAGAAAATGACAGATTTAACAGAGTGCATCATTTTGGAACATTTAATGCAAACCCAATTACATCAGCAGCTGGACTAGCTACTTTGAAAATTGTTGAAACAGGTATACCTCAAAAAGAAAGCGATTCTTTAGGAGAAATCTTAATAAAAAAGGGTAATGAAATTATTAAAGATCTAGGTTTAAATTCTCTTTTGTACGGAGACTCTTCTCTATTTCATTTTTTTCTACAAGGGCCTAGTGAGAAAAAAGTTAATATAGAAGAACTACTAAATCAACCGAATACAGGAGTCCTAAAAGGAATCCCTAAAGTTATAGTTTCTAATTTTCAGGTAAAATTACGTGAAAAAGGTATAAACCTATTTTCTTATACTGGAGGAGTCGTGTCATCATCTCATACAAAAAAAGATATTGATGATTCATTAACAATTTTTTCAGAAGTCCTTGAGGACATGAAGCAAAGTAATTTAATTATATGAGCTTAGTCTGCTAAAGGTCCTGCTGGACTATCACCTTTCAAAACACTCAATATGTTTTGTACGCAGATTGCTTTAGATGCAGCAATACTCTCGTGAGAATAGTACCCAACATGAGGTGTCAAAATTATCTTCGGATGAGTTCTTACAATATCTCCAATTTCAGGAGGCTCTTTTTCTAATACATCTAAACCTACAAAGTTTAGCTTTCCTTTATCTAGAAGACGAATTGCTGAATCAACATCCACTAGACCACCCCTAGAGACATTCACGACTACACCTCCCTTGGATATCAAATTCAATCTTTCTTCATTTAGAATATGTCTAGTTTCGTCTATTAAGGGTACGTGTAAAGACACTATATCCGTTCCAGTTAGTGCCTCTTCAATATTTTCATAGATTGTTACTCCGTCTAGACCACCTTCTGATACGTATGGATCATATACTCTTACACTAAGACCAAAAGCAAGAGCTCTTCTTGCTACTTTTCTTCCTATCTTTCCATACCCAACAATAGTTATTTTCTTACCATTCAATCGACCTATAGGAGGGAGAGGTACAGGAGTCCAACCTCCTTCACGAACACTATTAACAAATAATGAAAGATTTCTAGCAGCATACAAAATTAATGAAAAAGTATGCTCTGCAACCTCGTCTGCACAGTATTCGTCAACATATGTAACAATAATATTCTTCTTTTTTGCTGACGCTATATCAATATTGTCATAACCAGTACCATATCTTGCAATAACTTTACACTGGCTCATTAAGTCTAGGACTTGCTTGTCAAAAACAGCATGTCTCGTTAAAACAGCATCAACACCTTCAACATATCTAATCCAATCATCTGTATCTTTTGAGTTAGCAATAATCGTTTCTACTCCATTATTGCTCAACTCACTTACCTCATAATTACAATCATCTCCTTGGTAATCTGTTATAAGACAACTAAATTTATTCATAATCTAAAAATTAAATACTCTCTAATTTTTTTGATTCTATACTTTTATAAGCTGTTGAAATTAATTCAACAGTCTTCGCCCCAACTTCAGCTGGTGACCTATTTTCTACTTTTTTGTTTAGTGTAAGGTCTACGAGTGTATTAGCGGGACCATCGCACTCGTACAAACCTCCCCCCGGCCATTGTTTCTTGATTTCTAAACCGTCAGATCTGTAAAACCAAAAAAAGTCCCTTTCAAAATCAAGTATTAGTTGCCCTTCACTTCCATATATTCTAATAACCAACTGGTGTCTTGGACTCCATTCATCAGATGATCCATAGTTTGCTCCATCAGGAGAGCATGCTCCAGAAACAACTCCAGTTGAACCATTTTCATACTGAACAGAAATAGAATTGTTAAGATCAACCTGGCTATTCTCGAAGTTCATTAAAGAAAAGACCTTGTCTATTTTTAACTCAGGAGCAAGCCAATATAAAGCTCCAGCTGCATGACTTAACTGAGCCTGTGCATAGCCTCCTCCTGAAACTCTGGGATTTGTCCATGTATTGTGGTCTGGCATTATTGTAGAATCAGGACTAGAAAATGCACTTGTAGTTTTTAACAAACTTCTTATACCTGTAGCCATCTGTAGCATTGAGTGTTGAATCTCTCCTATTCCATTTTCTTCCATTAGAGATTTAGCCTCAATAGTAAAATCTTTATAATTCCAACCAAAAGCAATTAGCAAACTTCTGTTATTTTTTTTAGCATAACTATCTAAGAACCAAGCGTCATCAGGTGTCAAGGTAAAAGGTTTTTCACATAGTACATTTGCTCCACTCTCTAGTGCATCTCTAGCATGCTCAAAATGTAAAGAGGGAGGGGAGGCAACTACAATAGCATCTAAATCTTTATTAATTACTTCTTTATGGTCTTCTGTAACATGTTTTATCTTCAATTCATTTTTAAGATGCGATATGGCGTCCTCCTGTCTCGAACATACAGAGACCAAATCAACATCATCTCTAGCAAGAAGAATTGGAATATGCATTGCAATTGCCCAAGAACCAGCACCAATGACACCTACCCTAACTTTTTTTGACAATATTACTCCCCCCTAACAAGCAGTTTATAAACAAATGTTATAAACTTATTATAAGGCATAAAGTAAAACAACATTAGGGGGAAGTGCGTGGAAATTATTGATACTCATATGCATTTATTTGGAATAAATAACCCTAATTTAAAATACATTTGGCTAGAAGACTCTTTCGTAGATGACGGGCACCTAAGAGAAAGGTTAGAGGGCATAAAAAACTATGAATTCAATGCAAATGATTTTGTACATGAAGTTAGGAACTGTAATGTAGTCAAAGCTGTACATGTACAAGCTGCAATAGGAACTGAGGACCCGGTTCAAGAGACAAAATATATACAAGAACAAACCGAGGCTTCAGGATTTCCTATAGTTGCAATAGCTGATGCTCCCTTAGCTGACTCGAATGTAGAAAAAATACTAGAAAAACACGCTTCCTATCCATGCTTTAGGGGAGTAAGAGATTTTGGAGGTGATGATCCTGATTATTTAGAAAATGAAAATTGGAAAAAAGGGTATTCTTTACTCGAAAAATATGGACCAATATTTTGTGCAAATATTTTCTGGGAGGATATGCATAAAGGAGCAAAGTTAGCTAGTGAGTATCCAAATATTAATTTTATTGTTGACCATACAGGTTTTCCGCAAGAAAGAACAAAAGAATACTTTGAAAATTGGAAAGAAGGTATAAGTAAAATATCTTCTGTAGAAAATGTGTGGATTAAAGTTTCTGGCCTAGGCATGGCTGAATGGGCATGGACAACAGAAACAATTAGGCCCTGGGTTGAACATTGTGTTGAGTCGTTTGGTGTAGATAGGACAATTTGGGGCTCAAATTGGCCAGTAGATAAACTATTTGGAATGTATGAATCAGTAATTTTTTCATATAAAAAAATATGGGAAAACTTCACTGATAGTGAAAAAGATAAGTTGTTCAAATATAATGCAGAAAGGTTGTTTGATTTCTAGATAATGAAAATTGGATTGATTTCAGTATATTTTGGTCTTTTTGACGAAGCATTACCACCTACATTCAGGAAAGAAAGAACAGAGTTAAATAAAACAATAGAAAAAGGTCTTTCCGTTTATGGAAAACTAGTAAATCCAGGATTAGTCGATAATGAGAATTCTGCTAAATTGGCAAATAAATTATACATTAAAGAAGGGGTTGATGTACTTGTTTATGCACCTACAATGGCTGCCCCACCTGTGTATCTTGAAAAATGTATTCAGAATATCAACACTCCTTTAATGTGTATATCGCCGCAAGAATTCTATACAACTCCAAAAGATTATGATACTGATACAGGTACTAAGCACAGTACACTCGTCGGCCTAACTATGGGAACTAACATACTAGTTAGGGAAGGAAGGCCATTTGAAGTAGAAGTATTACATATTGACGAAATTTCATCTTCAAAAAATTTAGAAGACTTCTTTAAAGCAGTTGGAGATAAAAACCTAAGACAAGCTATTGAAAATGAAGAGAAGGAAGAAGTTGTTATAGGCGAAGAAAAGAAAGAAGTTAGTGAAGCAGTAAACGCATTGAGAAATAGTCCTTTAATTGCATTAGGTAATCCGATTTCAGGCTATTTAGATGTAGAGCTTACAGATGAAGATGCGGAACTTTTAGGAATAGAAATCAAAAAAATTACAAAAGAAGAACTTAATAAAACATTTAACCAAATAGAAGATGACGATACTAAAGATCTGATGAAAAAGATTAATGATAAATTCACCCATGGTAGGAAAGTAGATAATGCAGTGCTTGAACAATCTTGTAAATTAAGCCTTGCTATGAAAAGAATCACTGAAGACAACCATGCTATAGGTGGAACAATAAATTGTCATGGAGATTTCTTCCGATGGAATGATAAAGTAGGGATTACTGGATGCTTAGGAGTCTCGTGTTTAGCAGAGGAAGGAAAATTATTTTCTTGTACTGGCGATATTCCAGCCTCAATAGCACTCATAGCAGCAAAGATTATTAGTGGTTCAGCTCTATATTGTGAGTGCTACACAATCGATTTTGAGAATAACACAATTCTTATAGCAAATGGAGGTGAAGGCGATTTTACAATAAATAATGAAAGTCCAAATCTTAGAATATTACCTGAAGATCATTATATGGGAGACAATGGTCCCGGAGTTGCGGTTCAATTTGATATCAAGGAAATGGATGCAACGCTAATAAGCATTACGCCTACATTTATAAACAATAAAAATGAATGGAGGATAATACTTGCAGAAGGTATAGCGTTAGATTCTAAACATCCAAATATGGAAGGACCAAATACAATGTTTAAATTTAATTCAAAATCTGCAAAAAAATCTTTTGAAGACTGGGCCAGATTAGGAGCATCTCATCATGCGATACTAATGCCTGGACATCAAAAGAAGCCGTTTAAATCATTCTCAGATTCTATGAATATTCGCCTTGAAATAGTAACTTAATTATGAGTATCCATTTCAATAAACTTGATCCAGAATGTAAAGAAATAATATTGGAATGGTTAGATGCTCCAAGTCCTGAAACAGGAATGAGCATTCAAGACTTACGTAAAGGATTGCTGCTAGATAAAGAATTGATTGGAGAAGGTCCGAGTGAGATCTCGACAAAGGATATCGTTATTGAAAATAGATATTCTGACCAAATAGAGGCCCGCATTTATCAAAAAAAGAAAACAGGCTCTGAAAAAACGCTTTTATATCTTCATGGAGGCGGATGGGTTTCATGCAGTATAGAAACACACGATACCTTTTGTAAATACCTTGCTCATTATGCAGATATCAATGTTATCTCAATTAACTATCGTTTAGCTCCAGAATATAAGTATCCAGCTGCACTTGAAGACACAGAAGATGTTCTTGACTGGATAAGCTCTAAAAAAAATACTGAGCTGAAAACAAACCCTAAATTTATTGGTGTTGCAGGAGATAGCGCAGGAGGTAATCTAACTGCAGCAATAAGTTTAAAGTTGAGAGATGTAGACAAAAAAATTATTTCTTTACAAGTCATAATTTATGGAGCATTGTCAGGAGACACGAACTCTTCCTCATATAAAGAATACGGAGTCAACCCTTATCGATTAAAAAAAGAAACGATGGAATGGTTTTGGTTGCAATATATACCTAAGACCCAAGTGGATAGACAAGAGTATTTAGAACCAATTAAAGCTAATAATTTTAGTAATCTTCCTAAATCGTTAATCTTCACATCTGAACATGATGTTCTTAGAGATGAAGCAGAAGAGTATTTTACTCTACTAAAAGAACATAAGAATAATGCATATCATAAAAGGTTTGATTCGCTTCCTCATGGGTTTGTGAACATGATAGGTAAGTCAAAAAAAGCAAAAGAAAGTTCTATATTTATAGCAGAAAAAATAAAAGAACTTTGGACCTAATTATTCAGGATACTCAAAAGGAGTTGGGTCCATAAATCTATGTAAAACATTATCTGAGAGCTTTTTTATATTATTTTCATAGTTATTAACAGAAAAACTTCCACACCAAGCAATAGAACCTACAGAAAAGACTGCGCCTCCTGAAGGAGTTTCAAAGAATACTATGTCAGCTCGTATCCTTGCTTTGTCTATTGCTGTATGATAGTCCAAATAGCTCTCAACTTTAACTTCTAACATTTCATACAGATTTGAGTGATCTTCAGACGATGCAATAACTAAACCATGCTCAGGAGAACCATTTCTGACATTATAATTATCCATTTCATATCCAGCCGCACCCCCCTGTAAAATTCCAAAATCTCCAATTACTTCATCATCAATTCCATCAAAGATAAATTGAACCCTTTCGTCATAAGAATCATTGGATCTTGTATAGCCTTCACAAGTATCAAATCCTTGTAAAACAAATCCTACACCTGCAAGCTTTTCAGGGTTTCGTCCAGCAGAACCCCAAGTTCCACCCTGTTCTTTAGTAAAGCTTAAAAATGGATCTGCACAATCATATGAAGACCAAGCAAAAAACTTTCCATTTCTCCTAACTTCAACAATTCCTGGGTAATCATTATGATAACCAGTTACCCAAAAGAATCCATTTCCTCCTAAGTACATAAGCCTTCCTGAATTATTGACCAATTCATCTAGTGAGTCCAACATAGATGCTGAATAATATTCTGGATGAGAAGATGTTATGACAGTGGTATAAGCCTTAAGTGATTCATACCCTTCTCTGTGAACATCTTCATCAGCTATAACATCATATTCAATACCAGACCTTTCTAGCCATGCAATGATCAATAAGTCCATACACATTTTATATATACGCCCTGTAGGTCTAAAGTTTGTGACTGGCCTCTTCATGGAGGAATAAACCACTATACTTCCATCTCTATGAATGTCGTAACAAGATAAACCAAGTTCAGGGTAATTTACCATATACCAATCTGTATAATCAGTCACTGTTAGTCGGCCATGGATCAATTCATTAAATTGAGCGTGAACACGTAAATTCATATTTGCGTAAGCAGCATAAGTAGCTGTAGAAACAAGAAATGCACACTTTTTTTCATTTCCTTTTGTAGCCCTTAAAATAAAAGGTACGTAAAACTCTCTGTCATCTGCTTCAGAACGTAAATAAGCTGCATATACACCACTTTCCCAACTATCTGGAATAGTTAAAGTAAAGTCAGTTTCCCAATTTGAATCATAAAGATCATCTTCATGAAAGTGGACTGCACTGTAGGCTTTTGGATCTACAACGAAGTTAGTAGTTTCACCATTCCAATCTATACCCGTTACAGCACGTGTTGGAAAATTAATTAATTTAGCATTATGTCCATTATTGATATCAATCAGTTCTTGGTCTGCCATCTCATTAGCTGCTCCATCAAAATGTATCAAATCAACAACTTTAAAATGATCAATTTTTCCATTAAAACATTCTCTCGGGTAGTTGATTTTTGCGTCACTTTTATCAAGATAGGCTGCTAAAACTAGCGTATTGTAATCTTCTATATTTTCTTTTGGTATCTCAAAATCTAAACTCGTATTAATTTCTTTTTCTTTTATCCTGTCCTTTTCATTTTCTCCATTAATCATCCAGCTTCCTTTACCTTCATTAAGGTCTAGTTCTAGTTCAAAGTAATACCAACGATTATTTTTAATGCCCTTATCGTGAAGTAGTATTCTATCTTTTAAAGTAGAGCTAGCTACTTCAAAACCTTTACTATTTATACAAAGTTTATAATATTTGCTTCCATCAGTGTTCGAAATGAACAGTACAGTGGAATCCTCTTCTTTTATCAAAGTAGGAAATATATGTCCAGAAAATATTAGTCTACTTCCGACTTTTGAATTATTAAGCAAATTTGACTCTTCAACTATTGCATATGAACCAAAAGCGGTTTCTTGCTTTCTTCCTTTGATTTTTTTTGGTAAATCTGTTTCCATTTTAATAGGGCTGTAGTCTGGAAAATCATCCCCTTCCCCGACTGCTGGTTCTTTAAGTCTTACAATTTCTACATCATATTCTTCAATATTTTCTGTGCTGACTTTGAACTCTAACTCTTCACCAGGAAACAAAGACTGTTTATCAGCATACGCAAGAATTGATTTCATAATTCCTCCTCTGGATTAAAATCAAACATTTCTTCAAATCGTAAACAAAAAACAGGCCATTCTGCATCTTTAAAATTATTGAACTTCATATCTGTTAGTACAGGTTCGTATGGTGGATTAGTGTCGTGCTTTGCGATAATATATGTAACATTTGAATCAGGCATATACAGCATATATTTTCCTGGAATAGGTGCACCTCTCATAACATTAAGTAAATGCTGTAGGTCTTCAGAATGGTTACCAAAAGGTACCCTTTTAAACTCTTGAGCAAGCTCTACCATATAATCCTTAGTCCATATTTCCTTTAATTTTTTTAACTCTCTAGCGTATGGAGTTACAGGTTCTTTTGAGTTAGTAGGCAAGAATACCTCCACTTACATTAATTACTGAATTGTTAATAAAACTCGCATGACTAGACGCAAGAAAAACTGCAACTGAAGCTATTTCTTCAGGCTCTGAAATTCTTCCTAACGGACTAGACTTAGCTAACTCTTCGGCCATTCCTGCCTCTAAACCCTCATGTTGCATAGGAGTGTTAACTTGTCCTGGAGCTATTGCGTTAACTAGGATATGATGTTTTCCATATGTTTTTGCAAAACTTCGTACCACTGAAACTACTCCCCCCTTACTAGCAGTATAGACATCTGCACCCATTGGGGTTGCTCCGAAAGAAGATCCCATTAACCATGCCCCAGAAGTAAACAAAATCAACCTTCCTCCCTTCCCCTGTTTGGCCATTAGATCTCCACATTCTCTAGCAAGAAAAAAAGTTCCCTTAAGATTTACATCTATTTGAGCGTTCCAATCTTCCTCTGTAACATCTTTATTATTCTGACGTTTTAAATAAGCAGCAGGATGAATTAAACCCCAAAGCTCTCCTTTAGAATCTGATAAAGAGGTCGTCATTTTTCCCAATTCATTTACATTAGATAGGTCTTGCTTAATATACTCATGTTCTGTATTTTGCATCTCATTTGAAAGCTCTTGTAGCCCCTTTTCGTTTACGTCTAAGGCAGCAACAACTGCTCCCACCTTATCTAACATCAGTGCAGTTTGAAAACCTATACCACTTGCTGCGCCTGTAACAATAACTAATTTTCCTTCTAAACCTTGGCCTAATAATATACTCACTCTTGGTCTCCAAACTTAACTTCTACCCCTGGAGGGTATTGAACAAGCTCAATACTTATTCCATCTGGGTCTGTAAAGTAAAAAGTTTTAGATCCTTTGTATGGACCGTCTGTACTCTGTGGAACATGATCGCTCTTGACATGTGCAAAATCTTTGATTCTTTCAAATTCTTCTTCTATAGAATCGGTGCTTAAACATAGATGAGCATTTCCTATATTGTATGTATTCATATCAACTTTTCCTGTATAGGGATCCATATACTGAATCAATTCAAGAATGACTCCATTGGGTAATTGTAAAAACGCACATTCCATCTCTACATCTTTATAACCAACCATCTGAGCAACATATTCTTCATCATAAAACCTTCTCATTAAGAGTTCTGCCTCTAATAATTTCGAATAAAATTTAATAGAATTGTCTAAGTTAGAAACAGAAAAACCAACATGATCAAGTCGATCAAATCTTGCCATAGTTATCTCCTTTCATCAATCTAAATGCCACACTTCTTCAAAAGATGTGTATCTCCCGCCCTCATCGTTCAATGAAGAGTCTTCGAAAATTATGTCATCAAAATATTCTTGCCATGCTATAGATAACTCTTCCTGGCCATATTTCTCAGCTTGTGTAGCATATTCACCATTGCACTCTAGGTAAGCAATAACCAAGTTATTATTTATAAAAATAGTCTGATTAGAAAAACCGTATTTCCTTATTAAATCAACTAATTCAGGCCAAATTTCATTATGTCTCCTAATATACTCTTCTTTACTTCCTGGTTTTATATTGAATGCTACACATGCTCGTTCCATTTCAGTACCTTATGCTTTCTACAAACTTTTCTTGCACCTGTATTCCTAATCCAGGTGCAGTTAGTGGTTGAACCCATCCATCTTCGTGTTCTATTGGCTCTTCTACAAACTCATTTTGAATAGGGTTTGGCAATGGTTTAAATTCAAACACTTTACAAACATGTGTACTAAAGCTAACTGCTAAAGATGCTGCAGTTACAATAGAGGAAGACCATGCGTGTGCATTAGCTTGCAAATCTAAATTCTCTAACTCTCTTACTAATTTAATAAATCCTGTGATCCCTTGAGATCTTCCAGGATCAAAACCAACAACATCAACCGTTCCTGTAGACAGTATTTGATTATACCCCCTCATGTCCCACTCTTTTTCTCCATACCCCATTCTTATTGAAGTACTTTCTTTTAGTCTTTTGTATCCATCAGGGTTCCAGTCCCCAAGTGGCTCTTCTAACCAATCTATGTCATACTCTTCAAAAGATTTTGCTCTGTCAATTGCAGTTTGAACATCCCATTTAATAATCCAGCCGAGATCTATCATGAACTTTTTATCTTCTCCAATTGCATCTCTAACTTTTCTCACATACTCAAGATCTCTTTCATGTTCAAAACCAAGGTGAGATTCTCCCTTCTTACCAAAGCCTACTTTCATTCCATGTACACCCTCCGAAACCCAGCCTGCAGCTTCCTGAGCTAAATCATCAATAGACTCTAGATGCGCATGGCCTGAAGCAATAACAGGTAGTTTGTCATTAACAGGCCCTCCAATAAGCTCTAAAACACTTTTGTTTTCTATTTTTCCTTTTAAGTCCCACAATGCAATATCAATGGCTGAAATTGCAAACCCTGCTATTCCTCCTTTATATCCATACCACCAAACATGATCAATTAATTTATCAATTATTTCATTATTTTTTACAGCATCTAAATCTAATATTAAGGATTCCATTCCAGTTATGATATTCGCAGTTGCGATAGTTGCTTCTTCCCACATAGTGACAGCTTCACCCCATCCAACATGTCCTGAACTATCTTCAATACGCACAAGGCAAAGGTGTCGAACTGAATTAAAATCATTTGGCTCTTTGTACGATACTGGGATAGCTTCAACTCTTCGTATAGACACTACCTATAACCTCCACCTTTCCTAAAGCTATCAAGAGTCACAGCAATAATTAGTATTGTTCCTCTAAAAACCATTTGCCAATATGCAGGAACATTTAATAAAATTGTCCCATTATTAATTACACCAATTATGCACATACCTAGAAAAGTACCTACTAAACTTCCTTTTCCGCCACGTAGATTTACCCCACCTAAAAGCACGGCGGCTATTATGTCCAACTCTGCTCCCTGTAGAGCTCTCGGCTGAGCGGTGCCTCCTTGGGATAAAAGTATAAGGCCGCCAAAAGCTGCGACAGTTGCAGAAAATACAAATAATGCAAATCTTATGGTGTCGACATTGATCCCTACATACCTACAAGGATCTGGGTCACTACCAATTGAATATATATAATTGCCAACAACAGAGTAATTTAATACAGCCCAGAAAAATACAAGAATAAGGGAAAAAACAATAAATGAAACTGGGAGGTTGAATATCCCACTCCCTCTACCTAAGTAAGCCCAGGTTTGTGCTCCAATAACAATGCTATCTCCCCCACTAAAAACATAGCCAAGACCTCTGAATGTTAAAAGAGTACCTAGTGTGGCAATAATCGGAGGAATTCTAAATTTACCTAAAATTGCGCCTGTTGCTATACCACCAGCAAATGATTGAACGTCACTATACCCACTATTCATCAGTGAGGCGGTAGCCATTGCCGCAGCTGCAGCAACTGCAGCAAGAGATAAATCTAGACTCCCCGATATGAGCAACATAGTAACTGAGACAGCTAAAATTCCTCTAATTGATATAGCTCTAGATATATTTAAAAAATTTCGTGTAGTAAAAAAATATTCTGATTGGGTGCTGAAGAAAATAATAGCTACTAGCAGTGTGGCTAGTAGACCAATCAATGTCCAACTATCTATAAGTTTTAACCTTTGCTTAATGTATTCCATAAGTTTTTATCTTTCAACTCCTGTAATCCAGTCAACAATAGTTCCTTGGTCTAAGTCCTTTGAATAACCTTCCCCTGCTACGCTCCCTTGTCTTAGAACGACAACCCTATCTACTATATTTAAAACCTCTTTAATATCATGACTAATTACAACAACAGTTTTACCTGCATCTTTAAGTTCTCTAAGTAAATTATGAACTTGAGCAGTTTGTTCTACACCAAGAGCCGCCGTAGGTTCGTCTAGCAAGATTGTATCCCCTCCTCTTGCTATAGCTCTAGCTATAGCAACAGATTGTCTTTGACCACCTGATAAATTTTCTACTTGCGATCGAACATTAGGAATATTTATTTGTAGCTTGTCTAATAGTTCTTTAGCATCAGAGTCCATTTTTTGTCTATTTATAAAAAACCTCGCTACTCTAGGTTCCAGACCCAAAAATATGTTCTGTGACACATTTCTCAACTCAACCAGTGATAAGTCTTGATAGACTGTTGCAACTCCTAATGATTGGGATTTTCTTGGATCTTCTATAGATACTTCATTTCCATCAAACACAATTGATCCTGAATCATTTTCATGTATGCCAGATAAAATTTTGATTAATGTTGATTTTCCAGCACCATTGTCACCTAATAGTCCTAATACTTCAGAGCTATTTAATGTAACCGATACATCCCTAAGTGCAATAACATTCCCAAAACTTTTTGAGATATTCTTCATTTCTATAGTCATATATACAACCTTATAAAATTTACACAATATTAAACACCTGACCTTTATTAGGTCAGGTGTTTAAATAATTTCTTTATTCCTCTGGATAAAGTGCGTCTACATTGTCTCTTGTGACAGGTGAAACACTTGGAATAACTCTATCAGGAACTTTCTTTCCTTCCAGTACATCTACTAGCGCAGGAACTATCCATTGCCCGTAACGTTCTGGGAAGAACGATATAGTACCTCTAAATACTGAGTCATCAGCAGATCTTTGTCTAAGCTCTGTCAATGCCTCTCCTGAAGCACCCAAGCTAGCGACAGCAGCATTTGCTGGTGTATAGCCTGAAGCCTCAATAGCATTGGTACAGTCGATTCCTGGCTGGTCACTATGTCCAAAACATAAAACATTGTCATATCCTGGATTAGCTGTTAACCAGTCAAGAGCATTTACATAGTCTTCACCAATTGAACCTGAAGGAACATCAAACATGTTATCTTCACTAAGACCAAACTCACTTGCAACTCCTGCTTTAGCACCCTTTGCTCTGTCTTCGTGTACAGGAACATCAGGTGTCCAGAGTGTTATCAAAGCTGTACTTGCTGGATCCCAACCCTTGGAAGCAGCATGGCTTCCCAAGAATTTTCCAGCCTCTTCTCCAGCTTTAAAGTTATCTGGTCCGAAAGCAATAGCTCCTGGGTGTGGTCCATCATAAGTCATCTGTGGAATACCAGCAGCTGCATAAATATCTGAAACTGCCTGTTCTGTTCCAGCTATCCAGTTAGCATAAATAACTGCATCCACTCCCTGAGCTACATGTAACTCAGCACACTCAAAAGTTTTCTCTTGGTCATATCCATTATCACAATAAACAAGAGTAACTCCCATCTGTTCAGCAACCTCATTCAAACTGTTAGTTACTGAATCAGTAAAGGATATTCCTGCTAAACCATCACCATATCCGATTTTGTATGGCTTGTCAGCAGTCCTGATTACTGGATACCAT
>Ga0310344_10001309_pt1 | contig 19085 bp, 18 predicted proteins | sample HC15DNA20200_MG_FD_203801 | JGI IMG/M metagenome (GOLD analysis project Ga0310344, IMG submission 203801) | Marine microbial communities from station ALOHA, North Pacific Subtropical Gyre - HC15-DNA-20-200_MG | ecosystem: Environmental > Aquatic > Marine > Oceanic | place: Pacific Ocean: North... | reverse complement strand
TTCATTTATTAGAAGAAAAGATTGAAGAATTATTGAAAGGAGAAAAGGAAGTTCCTGTTTGGGAAAATAAGATTGGGGACAATACTTATTTAATTCCATATTACAATTATTTTCCATCTTTTAAAACTCCTATTTTATGTATAATACCAGCTAGAAGCGGATCAAAGGGAATACCTAATAAAAATATAAAACTATTTTGTAAAAAACCATTATTGGCTTGGTCAATAGAACACGCAAAAAAGTCTGTGTTTAATAATAAAATGCGGATTGTAGTAAGCACAGATAGTAAAAAATATCAAAAAATAGCATTAGAATATGGAGCCGAAGCACCATTTTTAAGACCAAAAAATATATCTGGAGATTATTCTACAGATTATGAATTTATAAAACACGCATTAGATTTTTTTAAAAAAAGTGAGAATTATATTCCTGAAATAATACTACAATTAAGACCAACTTATCCTACAAGAAAAGTAGAGATATTAGACGAATGTTTAAAACTTTTTATTCAAAAAAGAAAAAGATTTGATAGTTTACGAACGGTGATACCACATGAAAAGTCGCCATATAAAATGTATAAAATAAATGACGATAATTCTTTAAAACCATTATTTTCTGAAGTAAATAATATTAAAGAACCATATAATAATTGTAGACAAATACTTCCAAAAACATATTTACATAATGGATATATTGATATACTCAATTCATCAATAATAAAAAATAATACTGTAAGTGGAGATAATATATTTCCCTATGTAATGTCAAAAAATGATTATCATGATATTGATAATATGGATGATTGGAATAAAGGAATGGAAATACAAAATGCTATTGATAATTTAGGCATTATTAAAGAATATATTCATTCAAATATTATTCCTTCAGAAAATTTGTCTTTTTTTGAAAATAAAAAAATAATTCTGGTTGGTAATGGTCCAGATGGTTTTAAAGCTAGTTTATCAAACAAATATATTGATAGTCATGATATTGTGGTAAGAATAAATTCATATAAAATTATCCCCAATTTAACTGGAACTAAAACAACAATACATGTAATGGGGTCAACAGACATCAAATTTCATGATTCTACAATTAATCCAATATACCCAGTTAAAAATAAATGTGATTACATATTCCATTCTGATAATCGTTCTTTTAAAAAGAGACTAGATAAAATAGTTAATATAAAAAAACCAAGAGTTCTGTTTAAGCAGGATATACTATCTGAACTTAGTAAAAAAATATGTAATACAAAAAAAAATTGTACAGGTCCTTCATGTCTAATATTATTCATACTGATTACACTAAAGACTAATTGTCATTTAAATTATATTGGGTTCGGAAAACATCAGTTAAATGCAAAGGGTAATCAGGAATACTATTGGGGTGAAAGAGTGTTGAAGACTAAAAAACTAGGCGATTTTCATAGTAATCATGGTTTTGATAAACAACATAAATTACTCAAGGTAATAGATTTGCTACCTTCTTGAACTTTTACGTTTTGCACTCTCACCTGCAAATTGTTTTCTTGGACCCGATCGGGTAAAAACATAAAATATAATCTGAATTTAGTATAAATGTCCTTGTGTGATAAAATTTATAGGGAAGGTTACATTATTATTAAAAACATTTTCACGCGAGAAGAACTTGCAAGGTGTGGTAAAGAAATAGGCAACTATATTAAAACTAAAAAAACTTTGAAAAACGGCGGAGGAATTACGATTCCTGATTTTATAAAAAGAAAGGAGCTGAGACAAACGGCGGAATTAAAAAATAATAAAAAGATACATGATGCATTAAAAGATATTTTTAAGGGCGATGATTACAGATTTTGCTCGCATAATGATATAGGAATTAATAGAGTAGTTGGTTGGCATAAAGACAAATTAAATGGCCCAGTATCGAAATATGAAACGATAAATATATGGAGCAACCATAAAGGTGAAAAACATGAAATTGTGAAAGTGTTAATTTATTTAGAAGATCATGGAAATAATAATGATGGACTGAAAATTGTTCCAAAAAGTCATTTGACTGCAGAAATAAATTCACAGGGGTATATACAATTAAACCCTGAAGTGGGGGATGTAATTATATTTGATCAAAGAATTACACATCGAGGGATGTCAAAGCAAGTTAAGTATCCAAGAATATTGGTAAGTTTTGGATTCGGTAAAAACAATATATTTACTGATAATTTTGAAAAAGGAACTACAATTCGTCAAAATTCACAGAATAACAAAATTAAATAATATTATAATGAATAAATATAATATTCCAAATAATTTAAACAAACCACAATGGGTAGTTAATCATTTTAAATTTTTAAATGATAAAGATAAAGAGTTAAGTGAATATCAAAAAGAATGTTCAAGCGAATTAACATGTATATGTAAAAAATATGAAAATTATACAGATAAAGGACCAACGGGATCTTATTATATAAAACATAATTATACAGAAATATATGGGGATTTATTAAGATATTATAAAAATAGAAAAAACAATATATTAGAAGTTGGGATTAGACAAGGTGGATCATTAAAAATGTGGGAAGAATATTTTCAAAACTCAACTATTTTCGGAATAGATATAACTTTAAGTGCAATCAAAGTTGATTTGGATAATTGCAAAATATTTAAAGGTGACGCATATGATAGAAACGTTGTTAAAAAATATTTTAATAATGTAAAATTCGATGTAATTTTAGACGATGGTAGTCATAAGGTTGGGGATCAAATAAAATTCTTAAATTTATACAGTGATTTATTAACAGATGATGGTATATTAATAATAGAAGATATAGCTACTATAAGAGATGCTAAAAAAATTATTAATAATTTTAAAGGAAAAATAAATAAATGTAGTATAATAGATAGAACCCATTGTGTTCCATCCCTAGATGATATTAATGTTATATATTATAAGTAACCTTTTAAAAAAGTAAATAATATTTATTTACATAATTCTTTTATAAAAATATATATATAAATATTATAATGGATAAATTAAATACATTAATATTAAACGAAAACCCTAAAATAGATATTCGTGGTCGCGTGTGCCATCATAGGACTGAGATTTTATATGGTCTTACTGAGTTATACAATTTACAAAATTATTTAGAAATTGGCGTCCATAATGGATCTTCAATGAGTTATGTTTTACAATCAAATAAAAATAAAATATGTATTGGCATTGATCCATTTGAAGATTTACGACACCATCCGCTTCTTTTAAAGAGCCGACATATGTTGAATTATCAAAAAAATGATAAAATAACATTGGAAAAAACATTAAATAATTTAAAAAAAAATAATAAATATAATTCAAATATTAAATTGATAAAAAAATTATCAAAAGACGTTTTGGATAATGAAATTCCTGACACAGATTTATTATTTATTGATGGGGATCACACTTATAAAGCTGTTTTAAATGATTATATCAAATATTCAAAATTTGTAAAATCGGGAGGTTTTATTGTTTTTGATGATCTCCATCAAGATGGTCCAAAAAAATGTTTTAATGAAATAGTCAGTACTGATAAAAACATTAAATTATTTGGAATTTATAAAGAGACTGAAGGAATATTAATAAAATTATAAATTAATAATTTACGAATTATTTCTTTCTCAAACTTTCGCGTTTTGCACTTTCTCCTGGAAATTGTTTTCTAGGACCAGGTTCATATTGTGTCGCCTTTTCAATATCGCGAATGCCTTTCACCAATTTAATCAATCCGCTAGGTTCAATGGATGACTTTTGATCACTACCCCACATATTTCTATCTAATGTAACATGACGTTCAACCCAGGTAGCACCCATAGCCACAGCAGCAAAACTGGTAACAAGACCATATTCATGTCCACTCCATCCTATTTCTGCTTTATCGCCATATTTAGCTTTAAGATGCTCAATATATCTTAAATTTAAATCTTCTACAGGGCATGGATAAGTTGAATTTGTATGCATAATTACATCTGGTTTTGCATCAGCGACGGCTTTCTCTATCTCTTCTTCTGTGCTCATACCTGTACTTATAATAACAAAATCAAAAAGTTCGCGCGTAACCTTACATAGTTCACTATCTGTAATAGAAGCACTTCCTAATTTTCCAATATGTGTATATTTTGACATTAGCTTTGCACTGTCAACATCCCATACACTAGCAAAAAATTCAATTCCCAGTGATTGACTGTATTCACATAATTCTTTAATCTCTTCCTCAGAAAATTCCATCCGATATTTATATTCTAAATAACTCATTTCACCCCAAGGAGTTTTACGTCTTTTAGTTTTTTGATGTTCGGGAACACAAACATCCGGATTTCTTTTTTGAATTTTTACATAGTCTGCTCCAGCTACCTTTGATAACATAATTAATTCTTTACATAATTCCATAGAACCATTATGGTTAATTCCTATTTCAGAAATAATTTTAACCATTATACAATATATTATTTATTATATTTATGACCTTCCAAACCCAAATTTATAAATGGGTTCAAAGAATATATATTACAATTATATTTGTCGCACAATAAAGATTTTAGACATATTGTTTGTTCTTCTATTTTTGGCAACCATTTTTTATATGCATTCTTACCTCCATTTTTCCAAGCTATACGATATGTTTTATCTGTGTGATAACCATTAAAATTACATTCATTATCTAAAGTACCACAATCATGTCCTACCAATATAATATTTTTAGCTCCCATATAGGCTGCCAAGTGTATTCCGCTAGTTATAGTTGACCAAGAAACAATAATTTCATCTTCGGGTGGTAGTTTTGTAATTGTCTCAATATTTAAATTATGATTAAATATTATTATTTTATTTTCTAATTTAAGTTTTTGAATAATTTTTAAATTTATATTATTATTTCCTCCACAGTGTCCCCTTGAAATAAATAATATACATTTTTTACTTATACTATTTAATGTTTCTTTAATCAAATGTGCTTCTTTTCTTATTAAATATGTGGGTTCAAATTTTTTATATACTTGGTTTATTCCAATAGTAATTTTATTTTTAAAAAAAGAGTTTTCAATAAAATCCAAACTTTTGCCAGCCGCTATTATATATATATCTTTTCCTTTATGAATATTCTTATACATTTTTAAATTATTCATTAATACAGCTTCTAAAGAAAATATATTAATGAACATAACTTAAAATCATTACCAAAATATATACAATGGTAAAAATATGCAGTGATACATATGAAGGCGAAAATGAAATATTTCAAACATATCCATTTGAACTATCGGCATTTCAAAAACATGCCATAGATGCAATTGAAAATGGAAAACACGTACTTATAACTGCCCATACTGGTAGCGGAAAAACATTGCCGGCAGCATACGCTATACAAAAATTCTGTAAACTTGGAAAAAAAGTTATTTATACATCGCCCATTAAAGCACTTTCTAATCAAAAATTTAATGAATTTACCAAAAAATTTCCCGAAATCTCTTTTGGAATTATAACTGGTGATATAAAATTTAACCCAGAAGCTGATTGTGTAATCATGACAACAGAAATATTGCGAAATAATCTATTTAATAAAAAAACTTGTGAACAAGGAACTAAACAACCTCTACAATTTGAAATGGATATTGAAAATGAACTTGCTTGTGTCATATTTGACGAAATACATTATATTAATGATAAGGAAAGGGGGAAAATATGGGAAGAAACAATTATGATGCTACCAGAAAACGTTTTAATTGTAATGTTATCCGCGACCATTAATAAAGCTGAAAATTTTGCAAAATGGGTCGAAGATATTAAAAAACAAGAAGTTTATTTGTCCTCTACTAATAAAAGAATCGTACCACTAACACATTATTCATATCTTACCTTGCGCAATAAATTGACAGAAAGATATGGAAAAAATAATAATTTCATTGATACAAAATTAAATCAACTAATACCCCTTAAAAAACCCGGAAGTTTCTTTCTTGAAGAAAATTTTTTCCCCATATCTAAAAATGAAAAATTTTTTGAAAAAAATAATATATTTGTTAATCAAGAATTTGTTCTTAATAATATTACAAAATATTTGAAAGAACATAACCTTCTTCCAGCAATTTGTTTTGTCTTTTCTAGACGAAAAACTGAGGAATTTGCCAAGAAAATATCTATATCATTAAATGATTCTCGCCTAATGAATATCATTCCAAAAGAATGTAAAAAATTATTAATAAACAAAATTCCTAATTGGAAAGAATATGTAAAACTTCCAGAATTTGAACAACTTGTACAATTGTTACAAAAGGGAATTGCTGTTCATCATTCGGGCGTTATTCCAGTGTTTAAAGAAATTATTGAAATTATGTTTGAAAGGGGCTATGTAAAACTATTATTTGCAACAGAAACTTTTGCCGTTGGAGTTAATATGCCTACAAAAACTGTATTGTTTACTGGACTTAAAAAATTTGATGGTAATAAATTTCGTTTTCTTTTACCACACGAATATACACAGATGGCAGGAAGAGCTGGTCGGCGCGGGTTAGATAAGAAAGGAACTGTAATACATTTAAATAATATGTTTCAAATACCAACGTGTGTAGAATATAAGAATATATTATGCGGATTATCACAAACCATCATATCTAAATTCCAAATCAATTTCAATTTGATACTTAATTTAATAGCCAATAATCAAACAGATTTTGATTCATTTATTAATCTTAGTATGATGAAAATATCTGTGGAAAATGAAAAAGAAAATATTATTAAACATATTGAAGTACTTCAAGAAAGATACGATAAAAAAATTGAATTACTTGAGTTTTGTAGAGTACCCGTTAATATTTTAAAAGAATACGCACAATTATTAAATGGGTTAGAATTTTCTGATAGAAAACGCAAGAAAAAAATAATTAAAAATATTAAAACATATCAAAATCAGCATAAATTTATTGATGACGAAGTAAAACAAATTCTTGAACTTCAAAAAATTAATAAGGAAATTTTTAATTTACAAAATGAACACAAAGAAACTTCTGATTATATTACACAAAATATTAAAACTGTTCTCGGAATATTGCTAGATTTTGGTTTTATAACTTCTGAATTAGAACTTACATCACGAGGAATTATTGGCGCCAATATACAAGAAACACATTCAATTGTAACCGCAGAATTATTTGATAGAAAAAAATTTAATGATTTGACTGCAATTGAATTAATTTGTGTTTTTAGTTGCTTTGCCAATGTTCCTATTCCAGAAGATCAAAGATCTCCTAACGTTCGGAACAAAAAAATACCCGAAAAGGCAAAACACATTATTGATATTATTTTTAATTTTTATAATGAAATACAAGATATTGAATTGCAATATAATCTTGAATATAAAAATGAAAATTTGCAATATGAATTATGCGAACTTCTACATGCTTGGTCTCTTGCAGAAACTGAATTAACCTGCAAACAAATATTTCAATTAGCAAAAGAAAGGGGAATATCTGTTGGAGTTTTCGTTAAAGCCATACTTAAAATTAATAATATTGCTTCGGAATTTGAAAAAATATGCGAAATTCAATCCAATCTTAAATTATTGGAGCAAATTAAAAAAATACCTCAATTAACATTGAAGTCTGTTGTCACTAATCAGTCTTTGTATATTTGAAATGTTTACGATGGAGTTCTAATAGTTTTTCAGCATCAGCTGCATTTTCTTCAACGGTTTGTCCTGATAAGGCAGCCGCCATTTTTGCTAAGCGATGAATATGAGGCTCTTTTGGGGCTTCTGTTATTTTTTTTCTTTTTAAATTTGTTAATACCTGCGAATAATATTCAACAACATCCGTTTCGCCGCGATCTTTTGCTGCCTTTTTATATTCTTCGTACATTTTTATAAGCGGATCCATTGTATATTATATTTATCTTTTTTTGTTTAATCAATTTTTATACATTTAATCCGCCACCCCACCTCCATGAACCTTTTTTAAACTCTTCATATTCTTTTATTATGCGATCTCTTTTTTCTTGATCGATTTTTAAATGCCAACCCTGTGGCCATCTCGGGTCGTAAGAATTCTTCTCACAACAACCCTTTAATCTACCAAATCTGTTTAATTTTATTCTATCCTTATATTGATCTTTGAACATATTTGCAATAGCATATGAAAGAGGTTTGTTAAAATAAAAATGTATAAATTGATCTGTACTTTTGTCATGCTCATCTATTCTTTTTTTAAGATGTTTGTAAAATGGTAAAGCTTTACAATGTTGCGAACATCTTCTCTTTCCTTCTATTGTTATATATTCGCAATTCTTAGGAAACCTCGCCATAATTCTTTTATTTAATGTTTTATCAACACATCTTAAAGTGTCCATATCACCATGTTTAAAATGTTTTTCCAAATAACATATCGTTTCATTTAAACAGGGGAAAATATAATCCTCCATAATGCACCACAAATCTTTTTCCTTGTAGAGAACCTTCATTTATATATTACTATTTAATAATATATAAATCAATTTTTCATTGTCTTTCGATATTTCTTTTTACACGGACGGACCTCTTTCCAATAATAGGGTGTAAGACGTTTTGCAGCACGAGTCACACGCGACTGTTTGTTCCAATCTCTCATTATACCATAACACTTTGTGGGAACATCTTTAAATTTAGACGTTCGTGTTATAGCCCGATTACGCCGACGACCACGTTCAACCGACGACTTACGAACACCACTTTCTTTTCTCATCCTATTCAAGAATTCTTCCGTATTTGCAGTATTATTTTTTCCTGCAGAAACAATATTTTGTCCAAAATCGTGTCTTTTTAATGGGAGCATTCTCAAACTATTTTCTCCACCGCGTTTTCTACTCTTTCTGCGCTTTCTGCGCTTTCTGCGCTTTCTGCGTGTTCTTCTACGCTTTCTACGCTTTCTACGCTTTCTGCGCTTTCTACGAGTTCTTCTGCGACCACCCCCGCGTTTAAACCTTGACTTCATTCGGGATCCAAATGAACTTGCCTTCTTCATGGCGGCCCCTTGTACTCTCTGTCCCATTTTTGTTTTACGCAACATATTTGCCCCCTTTAATCCTAGTCCAACACCCATTCCAACTGGACCAGCCGCCATTAAAGCTTTCATTCCGACATTTGCACCCACACCCAACGCCTTCTTTGCCATTGCTTTTTTGTCAAATGATTTTTTGGGAGCTTCTTCTCCACCATCGCCCCCACTATCACCACCACTATCACCTCCACCACTATCACCTCCACCACCACTATCGCCACCACTATCACCTCCACCACCACTATCGCCACCACTATCACCTCCACCACTATCACCGCCACCACTATCACCACCCCCTTCATCTCCACCACCTTCTCCACCACCTTCTCCACCACCTTCACCACCCCCTTCATCGCCGCCCTCGCCACCGCCTTCACCGCCGCCTTCACCCCCGCCTCCACCGCCGCCACCGCCGCCCATACTACCAAGTGGAGCAGGCGGTGAAGCAGGTTCGTCACCAGACCAAGCTGGTGGTGCTAATTTATATTTTCTTGCTAATTTTTTGGGCGCCACTTCAATCATCTTTTTACCTAATTCTTTTTTATTTGCAATAGATTTTAATGCCATTGTCTTATGCGGATCTTTCCACCCAAAATCATCAAATCTTGAGTTATAGAGCGCAATTCTTGCAGTTGGCCATTTTCTTGCAATTTCTTTTGCTTCAATATGCCATTCAGGGAAATCTGAACGGGTTAAAGCCTGAAAACCTTGATCTGGATGCCAACGATGGGGCATTGTATCATCCCTTTTTGCAGGAGGAGAGGGATCTGAAGCGGATGGAGGGGCATCAGGAAACTCTTGTTTCTCTAATGGCGGATAATCTGTTGGACTTATACGTGGAACTATTTCTGGTGGTGGAGGTTTTGCGCCACCTTCTCCACCACCTTCTCCACCACCTTCTCCACCACCTTCGCCTCCGCCCCCGCCTCCGCCTTCACCCCCACCTTCACCACCACCTTCACCTCCACCTTCACCTTCTCCGCCGCCTCCGCCACCTCCAGCGGCGGACATCATTTTCCCAGCAATATCACCTAAACCGCCGCCTCCGCCACCACCAGCTACCTCATTTAATGCGCCCATCGCAGGTCCAACTAGAGAGCCAAGAAGTCCTTCTCTGATTCCTCCACCACCTCTTTGCCTACGCCGTTTTACGCGTGTCCGCCGACCTTGCCCTTTTTGTTTCATACCCAATGCTTTCCTTGTTTTTCTAGCCAAATAATCTGCAACAGGTTTTAATAATTGATCACAATAATCTGGACATTGTTTCCATGCTTCTTTTGCTTCAGCTATACATGCATTACACACTTCTCGCAAATTCTCGCGGGGTTGTAATTTTTTAGCTTCTTCAACAGTAATTGTTTCTGGCGGTTTTTTCCCAATCTTCCCCCTTCCCTTCTTTCGTCTCGTTTTTCTTCTCCGACCACCACCCATATTTGCTAAGGCAGACGTAGCTAAACCACCAGTTGGATCAACCGCTTTCATTATACCACCCAGCGGACCTTTTGCTAACTTGGATCCCATTGCCATCATCTTTCCTGCGTCTGCTCCCGACATGTTCATAGACATTCCTGGCATACCCGGCATTCCGCCGCCTCCACCACCACCGCCACCACCACCACCTGGCTGTGGTTCGCCAAAAGTTCCCGAAGCCGTTTTACCTGTCCAATATATATCAGATTCTGCAGAGTGATCGCCGCCCCCATTAGGTCTATTTTGTCCTTGTGGATCTGGTTCTTCATCTGGATAACCACCTCCACCTCCGCCTCCGCCTCCGCCTCCGCCTCCGCCTCCTCCACCACCTGGACCCATGCTCATTTTTACCCCAGCTTTACTTGCCATACTTTTCGCAGCATTCATTTTGCCCATTGCTTTGCCTTTCATAGAATCCATCTTACCTTTTGCTGCTGATCCAGCCTTATTTGCTAGTTTGGAAGCCATACCTTTCCATTTTGATCCCCCAAATTGGGTTTTTCTACTCTTATGACGTTTTCTAAATATCTTCTTACGACGCCTTGTTTTCATATATACTATAAGACGAGATAATATCTATGCGAACTTTTTGTTTTAACTGATCTTCATCCATAAATGTGTAAATTTTAAACAAATGCTTTGAATAATTCTCATATGAAAATTGAGAAACCAACCGATTTGTCATTCGTATTTTTGGCAAATATACCATATACTGAAACAAACCATCATTTCTTTCCATTTTATCAAAAAGAAATCCATCATATTGGGGATTTTCTTCTTTTACACATTTGTCTAATAATGAACAGTTATTTTGAACCTTTCGTATTGAACGCATGGTAGTATTTATATAATCCAATTCCAAGAACCATTTTTCATAAAATTCCTTTGACTTTTCATTATATTTTAATAATCCCAATTTATCTTGCAATTCAATCATATTTAATAAATCTACAAGTCGTCGTATTGGTGAGGTAATATGTACATAAGAATGTATTTTCAATAAATCATGATTTCTATAATCTCCAAATTTTACATATCGACCACCAGAACTTGTCCAACCTGTTATAAACTTTATAACATCATTAGGCAAGTTTTTCGGCAAACTTTGTTTTTCATCTAATTTTATTGATCTAAAAATACCTGTTCCAAACGTTTCTAGTTTTTTTCCCGCAGTATAATTCATTAATACCATAATATATGCAATTATATCGTGACTATCTTTAATTTTGCGCCCAGATTCGCACTTTCCTTTACTTATATATTCCTGATTTTCAATAGTATTCATTTTTGTAACAACATCAAATAGAAGTTTATAATCTTTATTTTTATTCAAAGCATTAGAATCATATATGTGATTTTTTTTTAATACAACAGAAGTATTTTTAAAATCACAATTAATAATAATTCCATCTTTAATTCTACAATCCAATGTAAAGGCAAATCGTATATTATTTTCTAATAATGAACACAATGCATCCGATAATATTGTTGGTAACATTGGTCTTTTTCTATCGGGCAAATAAATTGTAGCAATTCTTTTTGAAAATGATCCCCATAAATCCATTGCATCCATCCACAAACAAACATTTGATATGTAAATACTGAGAAGGATTTCATCGCCCATTTTCTTTATACTAAACGCGTCATCAAAATCGCGACTACCTTCTGGATCTATACTATAAACATTCCAATCCTGTCTATTTTCCAATTTATATCTTTCTTGAATAACATCTATATAAGATGAGGACGATTTATCCCTTAGAGCTTTCATAGTATCTTTTGTAAATTGCTGAATAGATGCATATAAACTTTTACAATATAATTGATATTCGTAAAAGCTTGATAGGTCGGAAACTGGCCCTATAACCTGCATTATTGTGCCAATTGGATGTTTATTATCCCAATTTTTATATTTAAATAAAATATACTTGTTTACATTTGTTTTTGAAAACCCTATTTTTAATTTGTAAGGAACTAAAAATTCAGGCAAACGACGATCATCTGGAATACACCTATAATAAAATTTATCTCGCGAATGCCGACCATAAGTTCTAGATCCTTCCAATACCAAAACACCTTGTATAGTTGGGACACTTCTTATTACCGAATGATTTATTGATATTTTTCCACCTTTCATTGAAAAAACATCATGATTAAACAATTTGTTTTCAACTGGATCAATATCTTCTTTTTCCAAATCTAGAGTTGCTGAATTATATAACTCCCATTTACTATATTTTCTATCTAACACATGAATTTTGTAGCTCATGTATATAATATAATCTTATCTATAATTCCTTTTTGGTAAACATTGTAAGTTCTACCTCTTTTTTTGGTTTATGAAGTTCATAATAATCACTTATCATTAAATATGCAAATGATCCCAAACACATAGCATAATAAGCTGCAAAAATCGTATCTAGCATTTATATATATACTATATATATACATGAAAATTTTAAGCGATGATGAATTTTTTGAGGGTGTGTTGGGTGGTTTTTCTTTTTTAGTCGCAAATCATATTTTCCAAAAACAAGAAAAACATAGAGGAAATCTTATCGTTATTATAATAGTTTCTTGGGCTTGTTTTTGGTATATTCGCAAAATGGGTATGAATTTATATAAACAACATAAAAAAGACAACAAAATCCCCGATAAATCTCTCAGTCTTCCTATGGAAGGGGGGAAACATAGATTAATAATAATGTTAATCGTCCTAACTATGATTTATTTCTTTTTTATCAAAGGTAGAAAAATTTCATTCCAAAAAATTACTAGATTTTCTATAAGAGATTTAGGTCTTCTTCTTTTCGTCTTCATTGTCGGATTCTTCATTTATCCATGATTGCGTTTCAGATAATGTATTTGTAACCTTATTAACAATATCCCATTTGACATTTAACTTTTGAAGCATTCTTATAATTAACTGTGGAGAAATTGCTATTGTATTCATATATGTCCGATATTTAAACATTAAGGTACACGTTAAATCCATGTATTTTACACTATACCACCAATATGCTGGAATATAAATTATATCCCCTGGGACTAAATCTATTTCAATAAATTTAACCTTATTAAAGTCACGGACATATTCCTTTTGAACATCCCACGGATTTATCGGCGATTTAAATTCAAAATTATCATAATCTTTAATTTCATATAAATATTTAGAATATATTGGAGATATTAATTTTATTCTTACCTGCCCTTCTGTTACACATAAATAATTACGATAATTCAAATTATATCGCAATGGTGTATAACTATTCTTTGAACCAGAACAAACGTCATAAGCACAACTTGAAACCATTGGTGGTCTTAAAAAATAATCATTATTTCGCAAAACCTTGTGTAAACCTGTCTCTTGCAATAATTCGTGATTTTTTTCTGAAAAATAATTTTCTTCTTTATCATTTACAAATAATCCTATTGCTTCCTTTAATAAAATTGGCAAATATAGGTCATCGCCTACTTTTCTTACCTGAACATCAAAAACTCCTTGATTTTCCTTTAGTGAAGACAATGTAAACTGTTTAAAAATATCCTGATTAGAATATTGAAAAAGAACTGGTTGTCTTATGCTACATATTTCTTCTAATTTATCTTTTGAAGGCGATTTCAAAGTATAAACCTCTAAATCATCACTTGTTTTTAAATGATAATAAATATGCAAATATAAAAATAATATTAGACAAAAAACCATTATTGTGATTAAATAATCCATCCTTATTTCTTAGTAAGAAATCTATTTTGCTTTTTTTCCACACTATATATAAATGAACCAAATATTTCATAGAAATCAATATAAAATTCTTATTGTTCCCATTGAAGAGACTAATATAATCTATGTACAAAGCTTTATTTTATCTGGCAGAATGAATGAAGATAAAAAAACATCTGGGATATCTCATCTATTGGAACATATATTAACTGAAGCATGGAAAAAATGTAAAGATGACTGTGCTAAATATTGGGGAAAGAAGGGAATTATAACTAATGCTTCTACAGGCGACACTACCATTAATTATTATGTTGAAGGTTTGGAAAAAAATTATAAAGAATTGATTGAATATATAGTAAAAATTACCACTACTCCACAATTTAAAGAATCTAGAATTGAAGTGGAAAAAAAGGCTGTAAAAGAAGAATTAAACAGAGAACTTACCGATGAAGGATGGAAAATTGCAGATAAAATTTCTAAGTTATTGTATAACCATGAAGGTCTTCAAAGTTCAAATGATTTACCACTGCAGATTAAAAATCTTAAAAATTTAGATCAAGAAACACTTATTGACTATTGTGAAAAAATTTATACTCCAAAAAATATTTTATTTATTGTTTCTGGAGACGTAAACAAAAATAAAATTTTGAAAGTTTTTGAAAAATTTCTTCCGAAAAAAACATTGTTTGGGACAAAAAATATACAATGTAATGTCTTTAATAATATTAAAAAACCTATCACCCGCTTTATTAAAAAAAAAAATGCTAAAACTGCAGAAATAGTAATAGCATTTGCTTCAAAAGTATATCCTTGGGAAGAAGATTTCTTTTATTTTGATATTTTGGTTGATCTTTTGAGTGGCGGAATGCATTCATTATTGATGAGACGTTTAAGAACAGAATTACATCTTGTTTATAATGTTAAAGTTTATCTTGAATCAGAAATTATTGGAACATTGGCAACAATTGAAACAACAGGAGATCAAGGAAAAACTAAACAAATTATTAAGTCAATTAAAGACATTCTGAAAGACTTAATTCAAGGAAATTGGTCTGAAGATCATATTGTACGCCTTAAAGATAAGTTTTTTATTAGAGACGAGAAAATTTGTAAAAATAATATATTTTTTGGCGATTACTATGGAGAACAATATTTATATCAACTATATAAAACAAATCCAAAAATAACCACCACCAAACAAAAGAGAAACCTTATTAAAAACTTAACCAAAAAAAAGCTTATAAATGTTGCAAGGCGGGTATTTCCAATGAATAAAATGATTACACTATATCAATGTCAAACTAAACAGCACTAATAATCATCTATCATCGGCGCCAAGTAAAATCTTATATAATTTTCTGTTGAATTATCGTCCTTTTCATCTAATGAATAATAAATTTGCATTGGAACTGCATCGCTAAGATAAACATGTGTTTTTTCTATAAAACTTGCATATTCTGTCATCCATTGAATATATCCCGAACTAAATTTTAATTTTAACTCTTTTTCCTCTTCTATTGCATATTCATCCACATCATCAAATGAAATATTTACTTTCATTTGACCATTATCTCCCTTGGAAAACATCTTTATGTGTTCTTCGTCACAATCAAAGATTATTTCATTTCCGAAAAATGACATTTGATCAACCAGTTCCTTGAATTTTTTGGAATCTATTACAAAATCTGCAGGATATTCTACATCTGGGATACTTAATCTTTCTTCATCTAAATCTATTAATGGAATTTGAAAATCTTTATTTAGAGAATCTTCTGAAATTAAACTTATAAATAATTTATCTCCATCATCATCTAATTCTAATTTGATATTTTGTTCTTTATCTCTAAAGCACAAAATACCTGCCAATAATTTTATATCTAGTGAAAATGCCACAGCTTGCGGAACTTCAAATACATCAAACCAACAATCTACCAATTTTAATTCAAATAAACTTACATGAGCCGAATCCATACCTTGAATATATAATCGTTCTTTTGGATCATCTCCTTCCTTTCCACACCTAATGGTTACCGTTGAAGTAAACTGAGTTAAATATTTTAACACTCTTGTAAAAATATTTTTTTTTTCGCAATTTTGGATTTCCAAATTCATATTTTTATATCTTTAAAAACTTTTATATCTTATTCAATTTTTTAATTACCCTCTTCTTCTGCGACGTCATCTTCTTCTACAACCAGATCAATCTGGTTACTCTTATGAACCACCTCTTCAAGTTTTTCAAATTCCTCGCGAAGAGATGCAAATTGTTCTAAAACAGATTTTACAAGTGTTTCATTCTTTTCATTCTTTGTTTTTTCTTCAGCCACTGCTTTTTCCAAATTTGTTACACGATTTAACAAACTATCTACACGTTCTCCTGTTTTATTAACGCCTTCCTTGAGGGCATCAAAATCTTTTTCGCCGCCATCATCACCCGCAACTTCTTCTAAAGTTTTTTCCAAAGCTGACAACCGTTTTACGTTATCTTCGGTTCTTTTGCTTACAAAAATTAAAGCATCTTGGATCGTAACTGGTCTGGATTGAACTCTGCTTGACATTTATGAAATAATTATTCTTTTTTTTTTAAATCTTTATACGCATTTTTTTAATTTCTTATTATAAATCATATATGGACAACCAAGGAGGTCTAGAACAAATTCAAACAGGAGGCGCAAAAGTTAGTTTCTTCCATCATATGTTTCATTTAAAAAAAGCTGAAAAATGTGAATTATATAATGTCATGCAATATTCAATTTTAGCACTATTGCCATTAATTGTTATTATCAGAATTAATCAAAACCTTTGGCCAAAAGCTGATGAAAAAAAGGGCACTATTGAACTTTTAGCAGAAATGATTGGCGAAATTGCTGTAACTGCTCTTGCTGTTTTTGTAGTATTCAGAGTTATTGAATATGTACCAACATTTAGTGGAGAACCCCTTAAATGTATTAATCTTCTTACAATTATAACTACCCTCATTGTTGGGTTACCTTGGTATGACAAAGATAGTAATATAGGAAATAAAGCCAAAGAACTTCATAAAAGAATTAATTCTAATTTGCCAACATTTTTGAGTTCTACGCTGGATGATCAATCCGACCCAAAATCTAAAAAAGAAAAAATGAAAAATGGCAAAAAAATTCCTACACATCAAGCTAGTAGAGCCGATCAACCAATACTTCCACCTCCTAGAGTTGGAAGTTTAAGAGATCCTAATCCTATGTCCAACTATCAAATGAATTCTCCTAACATGGGAGGATTATCCGCCGGCGGCAATGGCGGCGGCGGATCTATACCCAACGACGTCGTTGAAACTTTCCACGATGGGGGACAATTCGCACCTTCACCACCACCTCTTATGGCAGCTAATGAAGCATTATCAGGCTTTGGTGGGGCCGCTTGGTAATTTTAAATGTACTGCTTTTGCAATCGCTCTTTTTACTTTTCTTTTGGCCTTTTCAGGGTCATCAGAAAATTTACCCATTGCAACATTCATATTCAAATAATCAAGATCATTCTTTTGATTTACCAGATCTTCGCTTGTTGCTTTTTTGACCCACGCTCCTTGATGCCGCATATTTGCCCACCCAATTGCCTTGTCCATTTTCTTATTATTTATGTCTTTGGTCCAACCACTCGCATCTTTCACGTGAAAAACAAGACGTTTAGCGTCTGAACAATGCACTGGTCTTTCGGTTTGATCCATATCTTCTAACTTATCTGTTATGCATTTACTTAACGATTCTATTGTTGAAGCTGGTCTTTCAGGATTTATGTCGGTCAACTTAAATTGTAAATCTCTTATAAAATCCATAATTGGCATTGCATTCTTACATTTCTCATTCAAATAAAGCTGAATATTAATATAATTATTATTTTGTGTATTAATATTTTGTGTTCCTCCAGCATGTTTCTTGAGATCTTCGATGTGGCGATCTCGTGCAGCTAGCTCTGATTCTGTTTTTTCTTGAAGTTTTGTAAGATGTTTTACTTTATCTTTTTCATTTTTTAATTCTAACATATGTATTTTTTTATTTTGTTCTTCCTTTTCTTTCTTGAAAGATTCTATTTCTTTTTTAGCCTCTTCTAATTTTTGTTGAAGAACCATTGGGTTCCCAGGACATTTTTTTTCGTGTTTCCATCTTCCTTGCCTGCTTCTAAAACTTTTGGAACAAAATGAGCATTTGCTACACCCCTTCTTTTTTTCAAGGGTATGTCTTCTTTTATGTTTTGTAGTGCCTAAATGTTTATCATAGTTATATTTTTTAGACGTTTTATAATCACACAATGAACAGTAGTATTTTTCGCTGCTACTTTTTGCCACCTGAGCTACTTTTTTGTCAACCAATGTAAATTCCATATATACTATGTCCATTTTTATTTATGTCCATTTTGTACTTTTTGTCCAAAATCCCCGTTCAACAGCTAGTGCCTTTTTTTCAGCGATTTATTTGCCTCCATACCCTCTCTACATAGAATTTGAAGATTTATTATCAGATTGCTACACCTTGTAGTAAAACTGAAAATAAGGCCCTTGGTCTTGAAGCTTTTCAAATTCTAGCTAGCCGTAAATAAAAAATGGACATCGAATCCATGTCCATTTTACTTTTTGGAAAATTTAAATTTTGTTCGAAAACGTTAAAGTTACACTACCCAATGCTTAATTGTTATTTTTAGATTTTTTCTTTAAAAAAGGAAAGCAAACAGGTCTCAAGTCTTTGTTGAAGCACGAATAAGAATTTGAAATCTTATTCAATTTCTCTCTTTAATGGATTTTCAATTCTCATGAGAGTAAAATTTAATAAAAGGTCAAAAATGAGTATTTTATAAATATTGCATCTTGGAGAATT
>Ga0310344_10001308_pt1 | contig 19101 bp, 13 predicted proteins | sample HC15DNA20200_MG_FD_203801 | JGI IMG/M metagenome (GOLD analysis project Ga0310344, IMG submission 203801) | Marine microbial communities from station ALOHA, North Pacific Subtropical Gyre - HC15-DNA-20-200_MG | ecosystem: Environmental > Aquatic > Marine > Oceanic | place: Pacific Ocean: North... | reverse complement strand
ATGGTTGATTGACTCCTTTCTTAATTTATTTCTGTTGTCGTTATATCTTACTTAAACATAAACCGCCTCCGCGCATTACATAATTGCGTCGAAGGCGTCTTGGCCTTACAGTGTTTATATTGTTGTTACGTTAGACAGTTTATAGCATACCTGTATTTTTTTGTCAAGCTTCGCATTGCTACCCCTCATTGTGTCCCCTTACCCGTTTTTCTCTTAGGGTAAGTTTGAGGTACCCATAAGATGGCGATCGCATTCGCGGGCTGCTCCACGCCCCTCGTTGATTGCCCAGACCACGAGGCTTTGACCTCGTCGCATATCGCCTGCAGCGAACACTCCCTCTATGTTTGTGGTGTACTTGCCGTGTTCGGCCTGGACGTTGGAGAGATCGTCGCAATCCAATTGCAGTTGTTTGACTATGGTGTCTTCGGGACCCACGAAACCCATGGATAGCAAGACAATATCGGCATCCCAAACTCGTTCAGTCCCTGCTTTTCTCAGGGGCCTCGGGACACCATCATTATAATTCCAATCGACGTCAACAGTATGAAGTTCTTTCACGTTACCGTTCTCGTCGCCGACGAATTTTTCAGTCATGATTAGATAGCTGCGCGGGTCTGACCCGAAATGAGCTTCTGCCTCTTCTTGGCCGTAGTCCACCCTAAAAATTTTTGCCCATTCTGGCCAAGGGTTGTCAGGATTCCTTTGGTCAGGTGGTCTGGGCATGATCTCAAACTGGTTAAGTGTTTTGCAACCGTGTCGCAGGGATGTGCCCACGCAATCAGTCCCGGTGTCACCACCGCCGATAACAATTACATGCTTGTCTTTAGCTGAAATGTACTTACCGTCTTTGTGACCAGAGTCCAGTAGACTCTTAGTGTTAAGGTGTAGAAAAGGAACGGCTTGGTGGATTCCGTCTAGTTCCCGGCCTGCAATGGGCAGCTCTCGAGGTTTGGTCGCACCGCAACAGAGGATGATGGCATCAAAGTTTTCGCGTAGTTGCGTAGCCGGGATGTCAATACCAATGGCTGTGTTGGTGACAAAAGTGATGCCTTCTTCAGCCAAAACGTCGACACGGCGCTGGACTATGTCTTTTTCCAACTTCATGTTGGGGATGCCATACATGAGGAGTCCACCGATTCTGTCGGCACGCTCGTATACTGTTACAGTGTGCCCAGCCTGGTTAAGCTGTGCCGCGCTAGCTAGTCCGGCTGGTCCGGAACCAACTACTGCGACTTTCTTGCCAGTTCGTGTCCCTGGTGGCGTAGCTTGTATCCAGCCTTCATCCCATCCTCTGTCAACGATTGCGCATTCATTATTCTTGATGGTCACAGGGGGTTCGATAATTCCAAGAACGCATGACTCTTCACATGGAGCGGGACATATGCGTCCGGTGAATTCAGGGAAGTTGTTGGTCTTATGCAATCTTTCTAGGGCCTCTTTCCAGAGCCCCCTATATATTAAGTCGTTCCACTCCGGAATCAAATTATGAACGGGACAACCGGCGGTTGCCCCGTTGAGCAAATCACCACTGTGACAGAATGGTACTCCACAGTCCATGCACCTTCCACCCTGCTCCTCCAGTTTCCGACTTGGTAGGTGGTCATGGAACTCTTTCCAGTCCTTAGTTCGCTGAAGAGGCGAACGGTTTACCGGTATTTCACGGTTAAATTCGATGAATCCTGTTGGTTTTCCCATTACTTCTCTTGCAATTAATGCTGCCCTATTGAAATCCTTGAATGTGTAGCTCGAATGTCAGTCCGACGGGCTTTGCTGCGACCCATTATGTTGATACATTCGCATAATTTTCTCAAGCACATATGTGCTAGCTTGTACCAGTGTCTTATCCTTTAGTTCCCGCTTACGCGAGCCATGTCACTTTTGTTCTCCTCGAAGGCCATCATAGCGGCGCTGTCCCCCGTTAGACCAGATTCTTCAGCGCGCCTCATGGCTTCGAGCATTCGTCGATAATCTCTTGGAAAGACTTTTAGAAAATTAGGAACCATTTCTTCCCAAGAGGCTAGGATTTTCCATGCCCGCTCACTTTGTGTGTAATCGGCGTGATGGCGGATCATGGTTTCAAGTACCTTGATCTCATTTTTGTCGTCTAGTCCAACAAGATCTACGGTTTCTGTGTTGCAGTAATTGGCGAAGTCTCCGTTTTCATCGAGCACATAGGCAATTCCTCCGGACATTCCGGCCGCGAAATTGCGTCCAGTTGGCCCTAAAATGACTACACGCCCGCCTGTCATGTACTCGCATCCGTGATCGCCCACCGATTCTATCACTGCATGGACTCCGCTGTTGCGTACGCAGAATCGTTCACCAGCCATTCCTCGGATATAGGCTTCTCCGCTGGTTGCTCCATAAAACGCGACGTTGCCCACGATAATGTTTTCCGATGACGGGAAGGTTGAACCTTCTGGCGGGTAAAGAATAACTTTTCCTCCAGAGAGGCCCTTTCCAAAGTAGTCGTTTGCGTCTCCTTCTAGTTCAAGAGTGAGTCCTGGCGGAATGAAAGCTCCGAAGCTTTGGCCCGCAGAGCCTTTGAAATGTAGATGGATGGTATCTTCCCGTAGACCTTCTGGCCCATACTTGCGGGTTACTTCGCTACCTAGGATTGTGCCAACTACGCGATTTACGTTACTTATTGGCAATGTAGCGCGGACTTTTTCGCGCCGGTCAATAGCCGGTTTGCAAATGTCAAGAAGGACTTTGTTGTCGAGGGCATTCTCAAGATTGTGATCCTGAGGAATCTGACAATAATGGCCTATCTCTGGTCCGACATCAGGCTTGTGCAAGATTCTTGAGTAGTCTAGACCTTTCGCCTTGTAGTGTTCGATAACATTTCTTACTGCGAGTATGTCCGTACGACCAATCATTTCGTTGACGCTACGGACACCAATCTGCGACATAATTATTCGCATATCCTGTGCGATAAAATTCATAAAGTTGACCACGTGTTCTGGTTCACCTGTGAATTTCTCGCGAAGATCGGGGTTCTGCGTTGCCACGCCTACTGGACAGGTGTCAAGGTGACACACGCGCATTTGAATACATCCCATAGATACGAGTGCAGTAGTAGCAAAACCAAATTCCTCCGCACCTAGAAGTGCCGCTATAACAACGTCTCTCCCAGTCTTCAATTGTCCATCTGTCTCAACCACAATTCGGCTTCGAAGGTTGTTAAGGAGTAAGGTTTGGTGCGTTTCCGCCACTCCTAGCTCCCATGGAAGGCCAGCATGTTTGATGCTAGTCTGGGGTGATGCTCCTGTGCCGCCATCGTGCCCGCTGATGAGGACTACGTCCGCGTGTCCCTTGGCGACTCCTGCGGCAATAGTGCCAACACCTACTGCTGATACTAATTTCACATTGATGCGCGCGTTGTGGTTGGCATTCTTCAGGTCATGGATTAATTGAGCCAAATCCTCTATAGAATAGATGTCGTGGTGGGGTGGGGGAGAAATCAGGCCTACACCCGGTGTTGACAAACGGACTTTGGCTATCCACGGGTATACTTTGCGGCCTGGAAGCTCACCACCTTCGCCTGGCTTGGCGCCTTGCGCCATCTTGATTTGAATTTCCTTTGCCTGTGTAAGGTAATGGCTAGTAACACCGAACCTTCCGGAGGCAACTTGCTTAATCGCGCTGTTCTTCGAATCACCGTTAGGTTCTAGTGTGTACCTAGCTGAATCCTCACCGCCCTCGCCGGTATTACTCTTACCCCCAATACGGTTCATTGCAATGGCGAGTGTCTCATGCGCTTCCTGGCTGATGGAGCCGTAGGACATGGCACCAGTCTTAAAGCGTTTTGTGATTTCCTCAATGGGCTCCACTTCTTCCAGAGGGACGGGGTTTGTATTGGGCTTAAATTCTAACAAACCTCGCAAGGTTGCCAGTCTCTTAGACTGGTCGTTAATCATTGAAGTATATTTAGTGAATATCTCGTAATCTTCGGTGCGACATGCTTTCTGAAGAGTGTGGATTGTCTTCGGATTGAACAGGTGTAGTTCCCCATCTTTACGGTATTGATACTGCCCAAAGACGTCCAGTGTCTTTCCGTTGACATGAGTTCCTGGAAATGCAGCGGCGTGCTGTTTCAGTACTTCATCGGTAATCTCCGCTATTCCTATGCCCTCTACTCGCGATGCTGTCCAAGTGAAATATTTATCGATTACCGTACGATTAAGTCCTACTGCCTCAAATATTTGTGCACCGCGGTAGGAAGCAATGGTTGAGATTCCCATCTTCGACATGACTTTTATGATGCCTTTGACCACGGCCGTAATGTAATTACGGACAGCTGTTTCGTAGTCTAGATCTTTTAGCATGCCCTCATTTATCATATCCAGTACTGTCTCATATGCGAGATAAGGGTTTATTGCCTGGACGCCATAGCCTACAAGTAAACAGAAGTGATGGACTTCGCGTGGATCACCCGATTCAAGAACTAGCCCAACGGATTTACGGGTACCTTGCTTTATCAGATGGTGGTGCAAACCAGCAGATGCTAGCAAAGCGGGGATTGGGACCTTAGCCTCGTCAAAATCTCGGTCTGAGAGTATGAGGATATTAGCGCCATCAGCAATGGCCTTATCAGCAGCTTGGAAAAGCTGCTCCATTCCTTTTTCAAGACCTTCTTTTCCGTCACTGGCCTCAAATAGGATCGGCAAGGTTGCGGAATTAAACCCACTGTGTGCAAGATCCTTTATCTTGGCCATTTCCTCATTTTTTAGGATTGGAATCTTTAATCGGATTTGGCGGCAGCTTTCCGGTTCAGGTTTCAGGAGATTGCGCTCTGGGCCAAGGGTGGTCTGAGTTGAGGTGATTAACTCCTCTCGAATTGGGTCGATAGGAGGATTTGTGACCTGGGCAAAAAGCTGCTTGAAATAATTATATAGTGTCTGGGGTTTGTCAGATAGCACGGCTAGGGGAGTATCGGTGCCCATTGAACCGATAGGTTGAATGGAGTTAATGGCCATGGGGCCGATATTTATGCGCAGGTCCTCGTAGTTGTACCCAAACACCTGTTGTCTCTTGACTATATGCTCGTGGCTATTTTCTTCCTCTTTGTATTCTGATTCCGGGAGGTGTTCGAAGTCCACAAGATTTTCATCGAGCCACTCGCGATAAGGGTGAGCTGTGGCCACCGTCTGTTTCAGTTCGTCATCGCTAATGATGCGACCTTCGTCTGTATCGACCAGAAACATACGTCCTGGTTGGAGTCGTCCTTTCTGACGGATGCGGCTGGGATCTATTTCTAGCACTCCTACTTCTGATGCCATGATGACCATGTCATCTTTGGTAACATAATATCGGGATGGTCTTAAACCATTTCGGTCGAGTACTGCGCCGATGTGCGTACCGTCAGTGAAGGCGATAGATGCAGGGCCGTCCCATGGTTCCATCAAACAGGAGTGATATTCGTAGAAGGCACGCTTTGCCTCGTTCATGCTTTCGTGCTTTTCCCATGGTTCTGGAATCATCATCATCATAGCATGTGGGATTGACCGGCCTGCAAGCGCCAGGAATTCTAGACAGTTGTCAAACTTTGCTGAATCGCTGCCATCCTCGAGGATAATGGGGAACAATTTTTGAAGATCATCACCAAAAAGTTCCGATGCGAGAAGTGCCTGTCTCGCAATCATAGAGTTTTCATTGCCTCTAAGGGTGTTTATTTCTCCGTTGTGGATAAGGTATCGGTAAGGGTGCGAAAGATCCCAACTAGGAAACGTATTGGTGCTGAAACGCGAATGAATAAGAGCGAGCGCGGATTCCATCCGGTCATCCGATAAGTCTGGGTAGAAATCTGCGACCTGGTCTGGAGTGAGCATGCCTTTATAGACGATTGTCTTGTAAGAAAGACTGGGCATGTAGAAAAACCTGTTACCAGCCACTCCGCTGCGCTGTAAAGTCTTGCCTGCCTTTCTGCGGATTAGATACAATTTTCGCTCGAAAGCCAAATCGTCTTCGATGGAGCTATCCCGTCCTATGAAAACTTGTCGGATCCACGGCTCCGAGGATTTTGCCGTATCTCCAAGACGGAAGTTGTCTGTTGGGACCCCTCGCCAGCCCAGCAATTTTTGCCCCTCTTCTTCTACAATTCTCTTGAATGTTGTTGCCTGCACATCTCGCTCTGCCGGATCTGGTGACATGAAGACCATACCAACCCCGTATTGTCCTGGGGATGGTAGTTCTATATCTAGTCCATCGCACGCATTCCGTAGAAATTTGTGAGGCATCTGAAGCAGTATGCCTGCCCCGTCGCCAGTATTGTCTTCACATCCACAGGCACCTCGGTGATCTAGATTCAACAACACTGTCAGAGCTTGTTGCACAATATCATGGGATTTTTTTCCCTTGATATTGACTACGAATCCAATTCCACAAGCATCGTGCTCAAATCTTGGATCGTAGAGACCCTGCTTATGGGGAAGGTTTGTCTGCTTCATGATTTTGCATTCTCTGCGTATAATCTAATTAGTTAATAGGTCCCGGACTGTTATCCGAGTCCCTAGTTCATCAAAATGCGGGAACAAAAAGTCGCGCAGGTACACTTTGTATTACAGATTCCAATCTAGTCACTTGGTCACGCACAGCGCCACTGTCTGTGTTTGTTGTCATGCCTATTTCGCGATTCAGGCTCTGCAAAAATCTCGACCGAGTTTACTTACTAAACTAAGGCGACTGCCCACACATAGCATGTGATGGCAATTTCTAGGGGAAGCACTTTTCTTACTGAGGATGTTATTCCTGACCAGTATGCTCGATTATATTACCGGAGCAATCAATTCATAGGTACTTCCTCATGCGCTGCGGGCATAGCCTAATATTATATTCTAGCATAGATTTATGCAAATCTCATTAAATCAGGAAATGAGGCTGTGATTTAAAGAAGCTGGAAACACCCTTGATAGCTGATACAAGTATGCTCGTGTAGTCGCTAGACCTGAGTTTTAGGTTGCTAGTTTTGTACGACTTCAGCAAGTCGTGCTACTCCCTCTGATATCTGGTGTTTGGTGAGAGCGCAAAATGGTATGCGCAGGAAGTGCTCCCCACCGCCATTTGCAAAGAATCCGCGTCCGTCTGCCAAGATGAGTTCCACTTCGGCTGCACGGTCCATGACGTCTATGATACTGACACCTTTTGGCAGAGTCAGTGAGAGGAAGAAGCCACCGTCTGGACGGGTAGGTTTGGTTTCCGGCAGATATTTGTCGAGGGCATCTAGAGTGGCTTGCAGCCGTGGCGCATATAGTTTTTTTAATCTGTCGATTTGTGGTTCTAGGTGCCCTGCGCGGCAGAACTCGTATACGCTGCCGTGTGCGAGCAACCCAGGGGTAATATATGTGTTCTCTGCCACCGTTGCAATTTCCCGCAGCAAATTCTTAGGACCAATTGCATAGCCGAGGCGTGGACCTGGGCCGATCAATTTGCTAAAAGACGAAAGCTGCACAACTCGTTCCGGTGCAAATTCGCGTAGGGTGGGTTGTGTCTCGCCCCGGTAACGCAACTCTCGGTAGGGAGAATCCTCGAGCAACAAGAAGTCATGCTCGCGTGCGAGTGCGACGAGCTGCCTCCGCTTCGCTTCGGAGCATGTGGCGCCTGCAGGGTTTTGGAAGTCTGGGATGGTATAAAAGAAGCTGGGATTATACGTTTCTAATGCGTCTTGGATAGCGGTGATGTCTGGTCCGTCGGAATTGAGCGGAATGGAAACAATCTCGGCCCCATGTTTTCGCAAGATAGTGATGGTGCGGTCATAGGTCGGCGCTTCTACGAAAACAGTACGCGAATCAGATTGTAACAAGATTGTGCATATGAACTCGATAATCTGCAGAGAACCATTTGAGCAGAGAACATTCTCGGTGTCAGCACCGTGCCACTCTGCTAGCCACTCACGAAGTGGCATGAATCCGAATGCACTTCCGTACTGTAATATGGTATCTCCGTGTGCACGAATAGCTTTCTGCGTAGCTTCTCCCATTTCCTCCTTCGGGAAAGATTCTGTCGCGGGAACGCCGCGCGTAAAGATGATTTTGTTTTGTGTGTTCATTTTTTTGTCATTATTAGGATTGTAGGTGTTCGTGGAGGGCTTGTAGACCCAGGGTGTAAGAATATGTGCCAAAACCCGATATGCTACCAACGCAAACCGGAGCAAGCAGTGACACGCTACGGAAAGATTCACGTGCCTGAATGTTGGAAAGATGTACTTCTACGACCGGCAGATCCACTGCGGAGATTGCATCACGCAGCGCCACTGAGGTGTGTGTAAATGCGCCCGGGTTGAATACTACCCCGTCGGCCCACTCGCGCGCAGCGTGCAACGCCTCTATTAGCGCCTCCTCGCTGTTGGATTGCAATATTCGAATTTCCATTCCCAGATCAGATGCAAGTGCTGTAATTTCGTCATTAATGTCTTGCAGCGATTTCGTTCCGTATATGTTAGTTTCGCGTGATCCGACCAGGTTCATATTAGGACCATGCAAAACAAGGATTCTTGATGTCATTGTACTTGGCTATTCACTCTACTACTTCTGTAATCACTTCGGCTATCAATGATTCGTCTAGTGTTAGACCGTATTCTACCGCACCTATGGCTGTTGGCAAGGCGAATGTGAGTCCGCCATCTCGCTTCTTTTTGTCATTTGTCATCAAAGCGCGAATCTGTTTAGGCCGTATATTTGGGCAGGTCGTAGGTAGTCCGAGTGATTGTATTTTTTCTTCTACCTGTTCCGAAAGGCCTTCTTGTGCGATTCCGCTGCGCACAGCGAGGCGTGTCTCGGCCAATATTCCGATAGCAATAGCCTCTCCGTGTCTAAGTGTGTAACCGCTAGCGGCCTCAATGCCGTGACCGATAGTGTGTCCCAGATTTAATTTGGCGCGCTCTCCTTTTTCATATGGGTCACGTTGCACGATTTCTATTTTGACCTCCAGAGCACGTCTTAATAGGTTGCGTGCGAGCGGCAGCACTGTCGGCCTGAGTTCATTAAAGAGCTTGGCGTCTGCGATAAGACCGTGTTTGAGTACTTCCGCGAGTCCTGATCTGTATTCATCGGGTGGAAGAGTTGTTAGCATCTCCGGATCCGATAGCACTAGTGCTGGGGGGTAAAAAGCACCTACCAGATTCTTCCCTTGTGGTAAATCGATAGCTACTTTGCCGCCGATGCTTGCATCTACCATAGCTAGGAGGGTAGTAGGCATGTTTACCCATCGTACACCTCGCATAAAAGTGGCTGCTGCGAAACCTGCAAGGTCCCCTATAACCCCACCCCCGATGGCTAGCACCAAGCTTTGGCGGTCAAGGTCATGGTGGAGGAATGCTTCGTAAAGGTCTCCCGCTCCTGTCATTGTCTTGAACGTCTCGCCCGCTGGTATGTTCACCAACGGCGCATTAAGTTGTTCGCCGAGAGCATCCGCCCACATTGGAGATACGTTGGAATCGCTGACGATGATTGCAGGCAGCGGCAGATTTTTTTCGTGTAGTAAGCGTGATAGATATGTACGCGTACCTTCACCTAGCACCAAAGGATATCCTCCGTTGTCGATTCTTACTGTGTTGTGCCATGGTATGAGTTCGGCGAAGATGTATTCGGCGGCCGCGTCAGGTGTCATTGTGTCTGTATCAAACTGAAGCGCAAAAGAATCATAATGGGGCATGCGCTCTCGAAGGAGGTTGCGAAGTGTCCTTCCGTCTCTATGTCCTCCCTGTAACAGTGGACGTCCGTTGTCTTCTCCTAGACGGGCCTGTAGGCTCTCCTCACTGGCGCGCAAGCATATAACAGGTCCGTATGCCATGGCCATTGCACGATTATCAACGTCTAGTAAAGCCCCGCCACCTAAAGCAATGACTCGCCCATCCTTTGCGGTGGCGTGTTTTAATGCCTCGCGTTCAAGGATTCTGAACTTGCCCTCCCCTAGCTGCGAGAAGATTTCCGGAATTGACTTTCCTGCGCGTACTGCAATGAGTTCATCTAAATCAATTAAATCTTGATCAAGGCGCTGGGCGCACAGTCGTCCGACCGTGGATTTTCCAGCTCCTGGCGGGCCCGCGAGGAGGATATTCATTTCCTAAGGTTGATTACTGCTGTCGGCAGAAGTATCTGGCCAAAAGACCTGCTCCTTAGCCGACATGGGCAAGTCACTGAGGATGGCGGAGCGCAGCGCTGTAAAGCGTGGTTTCATTTCGTCTAATGAGTCCCCACCCAGTTTGCGCAGCATTTCATCTGCCAGAACAAAAGCGACCATTGCCTCACCTACGACTGCTGCCCTTGGCACAGCACAGAAATCTGATCGCTCATATGAGGTTGGCGAGGGTTTACCGCTAGCAAGATCCACAGTCTGCAGTGGGTTTAGAGTCGTGCTTATCGGTTTCATGGCTGCTCGTAGCAGCAGTGGTTGTCCGGTAGTTACACCGCCCTCAGTTCCTCCTGCCCGGTTAGTGCGCCGCGTCACTCGCTGATCTTCCAGAAATATCTCATCATGTACCTTGGTGCCGGGCCTGCGCGCGTTCTCAAAAGCCGGGCCTACTTCTACACCCTTGATAGCATGGATGCTGAGGAGTGCTTGTCCAAGCCGCCCTTCGATTTTGCGGTCCCAATGCATATGTGACCCCAATCCCGGTGGCACTCCGAGCGCAGCTACTTCGAACACACCCCCGAGAGTGTCTTTGTTCTGCATAGTTTTGCGGATGTGAGAACGCATTAGCTCCGCAACTTGGTTGTCGGGGCACCGTACGTCCGATTCATCGGCACGTGCGAGACGTTCCTCGATTGAGATGGAGGATAGGTCGGCGGACACGCTCCCGATTTCGGTCACGTAGCTCCCAATGCTGATACCGAATTCAGCAAGAAGCTTACGGCAAATGGCCGCTGCTGCCACCCGTGCGGTGGTTTCGCGCGCAGAAGCTCGCTCTAGACTATGACGTAGGTCACGGTAGCCATATTTTATTGCTCCGGTTAGGTCAGCATGTCCGGGGCGAGGTGTGGTCATTGGGGGTACAGCCTTTCCTTGCCATTTCACATGATCAAGGTTGGTTATCTGTAGGCATAGCGGTGAGCCAATTGTTTCGCCATTCATCACCCCGCTGAGGATTTGCACGCGATCCTTCTCTATTTTCATGCGCCCTCCGCTGCCAAAACCTTTCTGGCGGCGAGCAAGTTCTTGGTCGATGTCTCCAGTCCGTAGTTTGAGTCCTGCGGGTATACCTTCCAGTATTGTTGTGACGGCTGGGCCGTGGGATTCGCCTGCAGTAAGGAATCTAAGCATGGAGTGCTCTCCGTGCGGCGGTTTGCATGGCATTCACTGGCGGCTCGTAACCGGTCCAGAGCGCAAATGCCAGGGCACCTTGTTGTACAAGCATGCCAATGCCACCTTTCGCGCGCAGCCCGTGCGATCGTGCTTGTCGCAACAGCATGGTCTCGGTAGGATTATAGACTAAGTCGTAGATTAGTATTTTGTCAGGGAATGGCACTACTGGAAACCAGGGAGTTGCGTGGACTCGCGGGGTCATCCCAAGAGGAGTGCAATTTACGGCTAATACGCAACCCTGTGCGGCTTGACCAAGATCAGTTGGGGTCCACTCGAAGTTTAGTATTCGTTCTCCTGTGGCTCTGTATAAGTCACGAGCCAGTTGAGACCCAGCAGGTAAATTTCGGGTCAGTATTCGTACCTCGGCCCCTCGTTGTAACAATCCGAATGCTATGGCTCGGGCTGATCCACCTGCTCCAAAGATGAGGGTTGGTTGTCTGGCCAATTGAATTTCCAACATGTCTATTTCTGCTAGAAACCCTGGTACATCTGTGTTGTCACCGTGAAGCTTATCATTGTCTCGAATCACTGTGTTGACCGCCCCAAGAGCTGCGGCTGTCTTGCTTAGTTCGTCAAGTCTCGGCAGTACCGCCTGTTTGTGAGGTATAGTGATGTTTGCGCCTTCCCATTCGCCTGCCCGCAGTCTATCCAATGCAGTGGAAAGTGCTTCAGGTGCAACGTCTGTTGTAGTGTATTGGTAATTAATCCCAAGCGTGGCAGCGGCTGCATTGTGCATAGCAGGAGAAAGGCTGTGAGTGACCGGATGTCCAAAAAGGGTGAATATGGGCATATCAGTATATCTCTGCGCCTAGTAGCCTCAACACATCTGCAAAACCAGGAAAAGATTCCCGTATTGCCTCAGAGTGCTGTATTCTGCTTTTACCATCTGCAAGCATCGCACCAATAGCTAGGGACATTGCTAAGCGATGATCAGATTGGCTGTCAACCATAGCGGCTGAAAGTTGCTGTGGCCCTGTGATAACGAATCCGTCTGGTCGCTCAGTAATCGAAACCCTCATGTGTCGCAGTTCGCCTGCCAGGGTAGCAATGCGGTCAGATTCTTTTACGCGTAGTTCGGAGGCATCCAACACAGTAGTGGTGCCTTCTGCCTGCGTAGCCATTATTGCGAAGATGGGAAACTCGTCAATCATACGTACTACCAATTCTCCGCGCACTTCCACCGCTCGCAATTTGGAGTGACGCGCTGTGATGTCCGCAACCGGCTCGCCGCCTCGCTCTCGGCAATTCTTGATTGAGATGTCTGCACCCATGGCTCTGAGGGTGTCTAGGAAACCTGTGCGTGTTGAGTTAACCCCAACTCCGTGAATATGCACTTTGCTTCCTGGTACTAGCACTGCGGCAGCAATCAGGAAAGCGGCGCTAGAAAAGTCTCCTGGTACTGTGAGGTGAGTTGGTGGCAATGGTCTCCCGTTAGGATGAAGCCTGACTGCACTGGCCGTACTATGTACGTTTATACCCAGATTGCGCAGCATGCGCTCAGAGTGGTCGCGGGACTGCTCGGGTTGGTAAATGGTGGTTGGTCCGTCTGCCTGCAGCGCAGCTAACAGTAGTGATGCTTTTACCTGAGCAGATGCAATTTTCAGGTGATGTTCACATCCGCGAAGTCTTCCGCCTTTGATGCTTAGTGGCGCTCTGTCGGCTGAAATAGATGCTCCCATATCTCGCAGGGGACGCGCAATTCGTCCCATAGGGCGGCACTCTAGTGCCGGTGTACCAGTGAGGTCGACTTGAATTGGCATGCCCGCTAATGCGCCTAGTAGCAGTCGCATGGTGGTTCCGGAGTTTCCGCAGTCAAGTGGACCATTTGGTTGCCTCCACACGCCCCCTCGCATTATTAGGTTATTACCATCTCCTGTGATGCTAACACCCAGCTTTTGTAAACAGTCAATCATTGCTGTCGTCACGCCAGCCCGCAGCACGTTTTGTATTCGGGATTCATCTGGACTTAGTGCTGCGTGCAGCAGCGCGCGATGAGAAATGGATTTGTCGCCGCAGAGCTCTGTGCTACCATGCAGTGGGCGCGCAGGACCTCGCAGTTTCATTATGTTTCTTTAGATGCTTGGGGGAAATGGCTGCGGTAATTTCTACGGATGTCGGCGAGGGTGTCGTGCAAGATGGGCTCATCTTCGTCTAACGCAGTTTCTAGAGATTCTAACGCACGGCGTTGTTGTCTGAGCGCGGCCCGTACCGCATCCTTGTTGGTGCGGAGGATGTCGATTAGCATAGTGACATTGCTGGCTGCCACTCGTGTTGTATCACGGAAACCAGTGGAGACCAGGTCCCAAATTACGGGGTCCGCCTTTCCGTACTCTTCTACTGCTGCCACAAGACTGCAGGCCAACAAGTAAGGAAGGTGACTTGTTAAGGCTACCATTCGGTCGTGGCGATCAGCTTCCATATGCAGTGGTTGTGCACCTACAGCTATAACCAGTTCTTGGGAGAGATTCAGAGTATCTAGGCTTGTATTTTCCAACGATGTGAGTACGAAAGTGGCATTTTGGTATAGTTTTGCGTTTGCATGGGCAATGCCGCTACTTTCCTTGCCACACATCGGATGACCGCCGATACAGTTGTATTCTGCAGGCAGCGTTGCCATTTTGGCAGTTATTTCTGCCTTGGTCGACCCAAGATCCATCACTGAAAGGGCTATTTCTGAACGTGGTTTACATTGTGACAGCTGTGCCAGTAAATTTATAATGGCGGATACTGGAGTAGCTAGCACAAGAAGGTCTGCGTGTCCTACTCCTTCGCTGAGACTTTCAGTGCCGCGGTCAATTACGCCGCGTTTTAGGCCATCTGAGATGGCATGCGAGTTGTTATCGACTGCTGTGATGCCCGCGCACTTTCCGCGCAATGCCAAGGCGAGAGAGCCTCCCATAAGACCGAGTCCGACGATGGTAACATGGTGCTCAGCGAGCGGGTAGCCTCTTTTACTCATATTCGATAGTAAAAATGCTTGTCTCTCAAGTGCTTATTCGCGTCCAATACTAGCTGCTACATCACGGACCTGCCGTACGAGTTCAGCAAATCTCTCTGGTTTAAGACTCTGGGCTCCGTCAGATAATGCAGTGTCAGGTTCGTTGTGTACCTCCACCAACAGACCATCTGCTCCTGCTGCTACTCCAGCCCGTGCCACTGCGGTGACGTAGGCCCATTTCCCTACACTATGACTCGGATCAAGAATCACTGGTAGGTGTGTCATCTCTTTCAGTACGGGGATTGCGTTGATGTCAGTGGTGTTGCGAGTGTATGTTTCAAATGTACGGATGCCACGCTCACACAGCATCACGTTCCGATTTCCCTCAGACAGGATGTATTCAGCGCTCATGAGCAATTCCTCTATGGTTGACATTAAGCCGCGTTTCAGCACAATGGGGTGCCTGGTTCGTCCCACTGAGCGCAGTAGTTCGTAATTTTGCATGTTACGTGCGCCTATCTGGAGTACATCGGCATACTTGGTCACGATGGGTACCTGTTCGGAGGACATCACCTCTGTGATCACTGGCAGTCCAGTTTGTTCGCGCGCCTCGGCCAAAATCTGTAGTCCTTCCTCTCCCATGCCTTGAAAGCTGTACGGTGATGTTCGTGGCTTGAAAGCTCCTCCACGCAGGGCCTGTGCTCCGGCTTCTTTCACCGCGTGTGCAGTCTCCAGCATCTGTGTGCGGCTTTCAATCGAGCATGGTCCAGCCATGACGACAATTTGTTTGTCTCCGATCCGGGCACCGTTTAATTGGAGCGTACTATCTCCTGCAGAAGCAGTGCGCGATGTGAGCTTGAAGGGCTGAAGGATTCGGGTGGTTTTCTCAACGCCTGCCATTACGTCGTATTTGTGTTGATCCACTGGGCGTCCATCCCCCAGCACGCATACTATGGTGCGTTCTGTACCCTGCACCAACTGTGTTCCAAATCCATCTGCTTTTACCCGTGCTGCGACAGCGTCTATTTCTTTTTGAGACGCACCTGCGCGCATTACTATTACCATGATATTTCTCCTCTCTTTATTACGCTTTTTACTCAAATAGATCTGGACGGAGTATTTGTGCCTCTTCCAGATATACGTGTACGATTTCTTGCGGAGACTTTTCGGTGTTCCAGTGGACCAGTATCCTTAGGCAGGATGTCAGGCCGTGTGGTACGCACATTTCGTGGCCGCAAAGCAGTGCTACATCGTGCCAACCCAGTTTCCGCGCTGCTATGGCTGGGTATTCTGCGTTGATGTCGGTGGTAGTAGTGAAAATAGCTGAGCATACGTCATCAGATACGATTCCGTTTTTCTCAATCATTACTTGCAACAATCTATCCGATGCGCTTAGTATGTTATGGCGTGTGTTGTCCTTAACCGGTATTGCGCCGCGGACACCTCTGCATACGATCATGACCCCTCCCTCATTGAAATATTGAAAAAAAAGCGCGGAGCTGTTGCTCCGCGCTTTTGTATTCTTCAACTTTGCTCGTAACCTACTTACGCGATAACAACGATGTTTCCTTTCAAGGATGCGAAATAATAGTAAGCGCCAAACAAGAATCTAATCTCCATAATGAAGTTATTTTATCACTCGAATTGCCATCGGTCAAATTCCATTTTGGATGAATGGTAATGTAAATCATGCTGTAACATCTACTTGAAAGTGGCGATCATGTCATGGGTATCTTGTGCTCCAGGTACAAACAGTCGTCTTTACAAAAATTGGTCATGCTGCTACAATTTGGTCGGCAGTAGAGGTCCGAACTGAGAATTTATCTCAGTTCTTTTTTTTACGTGTTTCCTAATATTTTATTTACCTTTGCGGCAATTTTGGACTAATCATGAACAATGCAAACGTTACTTACCTAACCAAGAATGGCCTCAGTGAATTAGAGTCTGAGTTGCAGCACCTGCTCACTGTTCGACGCGCAGAGGTTGCTGATCGTCTTCATCAGGCACAGGAAGATGGCGACCTACTTGAGAATGCTGAGTACGAAGCCGCTAAGAATGAACAGTCATTTGTAGAGGGTCGTATTGTTGATATTCAATCTATGCTGTCCAAGGCCAGCGTTATTAAGAAGGGCAAGGTGGATGGTGTCGCGAAATTAGGATCTACCGTGATGGTTCAAGAGAACGGCTCTACTGTTGAAACTTACGTGATTGTAGGCGCTGCAGAGGCTAATCCTACTGAGGGTCTTATCTCCAACGAGTCTCCGCTTGGAGGTGCACTACTGGGGAGCAAGGCCGGTGACAAGGTTGTGGTTGAGGCACCAGGAGGTAACCTGACATTTCTGGTGACCAAGGTCAAGTAGTACCGATCGTGCACACTGTGCCCCGCATCCGATTTATGGAGTGGGGATTTTTTTCAACTGCTGTAACTTTATTCGTATAATAGGGTCACTATTATTACTGCAGCGATGACCGAATGCGAACTCTGACTGAGATAGAACAATACCGTCTGACTAAGCTCGAGAGGATGCGCGATCGAGGTGAATCTCCGTATCCGCATCGTGTGCAACGTACCCATTCGATTGCTTCGGCTGTGCAAGCATTTGATGAAGCTGTTTCGGATGGAACTGACCCGCATGAAACTGACTTAAAAGCCATACTTTGCGGGAGACTGCGTTCTGTGCGCACCATGGGTAAACTTGCATTTGCCCACATCGAGGATGAAGGCGGTCGCATCCAATTACTGCTTCGAGCAGACGTGCTCGGTGTTGATCGTTTGAAGCAGTTTGAAGATGATTTTGACCTTGGAGATATAATTCAGGCTGAAGGCACTTTACTTCGCACCCGCACAGGTGAGACTACATTGAATACTTCTGCTTTGCGTATGTTGGCTAAGAGCATAAGTCCGCTGCCTGCTGCTAAGGAGGTGGATGAGGAAGGTGAACGCAAGACATATTCAGCTTTTGACAATGCAGAAGCGCGTTATCGTGAACGCTATGCGGATTTGGCTGTAAACGAACGAGTTCGTGAGATCTTCCGGGCACGTGCGCGAATTCTCCGGGCGTTGCGCATGTTTTTGGATAATCATGATTTTCTTGAGGTTGAGACACCGGTTTTACAGCCCATCTATGGCGGTGCTGCGGCTAAGCCATTCAGCACGCACCACAACCAGTTACATCAAGATCTGTTCTTGCGAATCTCCTTTGAACTTTATTTGAAACGACTTCTGGTAGGTGGATTTGAGAAAGTATACGAAATTGGGCGTGATTTTCGCAATGAAGGTGTTAGTCTTACACACAATCCAGAATTTACTCAACTAGAGTTTTACTGGGCCTATGCGGATTATCATGATGTGATGTGCCTAACGGAACAGATGGTCGCTTATGTGGCTGAGCAAGTTACGGGGAGCACGATGGTTACATATCAGGGTCAGCAACTAGATTTCAATCCACCCTGGGAACGCTGCTCATTATCTGATCTTGTTGCGGAGTACTCGAGTATAGATTATAGGAAGTTTCCCACTGCTGAAGGGCTAGCGATGGTAATGCGGGAAAAGGGTCATGATCCGTCTATGGGTAGCACCCGCGGCAAACTTATCGAAAGCTTGTTCAGTGCATGTGTAGAATCGCGCTTGATGCAACCTACGTTTGTCGTTGATTATCCTCGTGACATATCGCCTCTCGCTAAAACCACTGAAAAAGACCCGGAAACTGTGGAGCGATTCGAAGTCTTCATGGGAGGGCTTGAATTGTGTAATGCTTTTACTGAGCTTAATGATCCATTTGATCAGGAGGAGCGTTTTGCTCAGATGGGACGCGAATATAGTAATGAATCTGGAGATGGGCACCCGATGGATCTTGATTATTTGCGTGCTATGCGTTACGGAATGCCGCCTAATGGTGGTTTTGGCATGGGAGTGGATCGTCTGGTTATGCTGCTTACAGACCAACGTTCCATTCGTGAGGTCATTCTTTTCCCACATTTGAGGGCCAAGCAATAAGAGTGGTCGTGAGAGTGATGCATTATTGATTTAGATCTAGTTCCAGGTCATCGATTAATGTGGATATGTAATCGAAGCCACCTTGCCAGAATGTAGGTGCATTTATGTCAATTCCCGCTTTGCTGAGTATGTAATCTGGGCTTTGCGATGCCCCGCAACTAAGAATATTCAAGTAACTTGGAATGAAGTCGGGCCCCTGCTCGCGGTAGCGTTGATACATGGCCAGTACTAGCAGTTGTCCAAAACTATATGCGTAGCAGTAGAAAGGTGAGTAAAAAATATGGGGAATCGAGACCCATTCCCACTGAAATTCCTCACTGAGCTCGACCGAATCCCCAAATTGTTCTTCTAGGTTCTCCATGTAGGCACGGTTCAATTCATCGATGCTGGCATCGTTACGAATCATTGTGTGTGCTTGCTGTTCAAAGAGCGTAAAATACGCCTGTCGCATAATGGTTGCGTAGTTGTCGTCTAAAGTGTTGGCAATCAGGTCGCGGCGCACTGCTGCGTCCGGATTATCTGCCAGTAATCTCTCAGTCAGCAGCATTTCTGAGAAGGTCGAAGCAGTCTCTGCTAGTGGAAGCGTTGAATGGAATGTGAATATTGACCGCTTCTCAGCCATAATACTATGGATTGCGTGCCCTAGTTCGTGTGCAAGAGTGGCCACATCTCGTATATCTCCCGTGTAATTTAGCAGAACGTAAGGTGTTACTTCTGGCAACACACTGGCGCAGAAAGCGCCGCTGCGTTTGCCAACACGAATCTCAGAATCGATGTGGTTGTCTTCGAAAACGCGGCGTGCTGCTGCTGCAACCTGCGGCGAAAAGTTCTCAAAAGTATCAAGTACCATATCCGCGGCCTCGAC
>Ga0310344_10001307_pt1 | contig 19101 bp, 20 predicted proteins | sample HC15DNA20200_MG_FD_203801 | JGI IMG/M metagenome (GOLD analysis project Ga0310344, IMG submission 203801) | Marine microbial communities from station ALOHA, North Pacific Subtropical Gyre - HC15-DNA-20-200_MG | ecosystem: Environmental > Aquatic > Marine > Oceanic | place: Pacific Ocean: North... | reverse complement strand
CAGGGTATGTTTTTGCTACTTTACTGTGTAGATTAAAATCGACTTCTGAGTTTAGACTATATCGTTTAGTATCTATTATTGGTTTTTCTATATTAAACCATTGATTCATTCCGAATTCGGGTAAAGGGGATGTTTCAATTAGAGTTTCTCTAACAGAAGCTTGGATTTGTTCGAATATTTGTCTTGGTTCCCTAAATTTTACTTCTGTTTTTGCTGGATGAACATTTACATCAACATCTGTTGATGGTATATAAATTTTAATTATGCATATTGGGTAAAGCCCTTGTCTCAAAAATCCGTGATATGCTTTTTCAATGGAAGATTTCAATATTGAACCTTGTATCCATCTGTTATTTACATAAAAAATTATTTCTCTATTATTAGTTCTATGTAATGATATAGGGCTTATATATCCTTCAATTTTAATATTACTTCTATTGTCATTATTTATAATTTCAAGCATAGATTCTGCAATTTTGAAATTATATATTGAGGCAATTGATTCACGGATATTATTATTTCCAGGGCTAGAAAATATTGTTTTGTTATCATTTTGTAGTTGGAATTTAATATTTGGATATGATAAAGCATATCGATGTATTAAGGTTTTTATGTGTAGTTTTTCTGTTTGAGCAGACCTTAGAAATTTACGTCGCGCAGGATAATTTTTAAATATTTCTTCTACCCTTATGGTTGTTCCTAAGTCTGAAGCATGGGGTTTTTGAGATATTAGTTTTCCATGATTTATTTCTAGCTTTGAACCAGTTTTGTCTGATTTTGTTTTAGTAACAATTTGAAAGTTAGAAATTGCCGCTATACTTGGCAAAGCTTCTCCCCTAAATCCGAGTGTAGAAATATTGTCTAAATCTTCAATAGTTGAAATTTTACTAGTTGCGTGCCTTTGTATTGCCAATTGAATTTCATTATGTGGTATTCCATTACCGTTATCAGATACTAATATACTATCTAAGCCTCCATTTTGAATAACTACATTTATTTTATTAGATGAGGCATCAATTGAATTATCTAAGAGTTCTTTAATTATTGAAGAAGGCCTCTCTATAATTTCGCCAGCAGCAATTCTTGTGGATAATTCTTTATTTAATATTTGTATTGGCATGTTTTTTTAAGTCAGTTTTTAAATATTTGATTCAGTTAATTTTTTTCTTATATTGTTAGGAATGGATTCTAATTTTGGGGATTTTTTATTAATTTTATTGTTTACAATAACAGATTCTTTAATTAGTTCAACTCCGCCTAAATAGTCATCGATAAAAATTGATTCTTCAACAATTTTACTTGTTTTATTGTATATTCCATCTGATGCATTATGGTAATTCTTCAAAGGAAAAGCTATTCCAGTAGTTTTATAGCCTTCTATATTAAATGCTGTCCCTTCACAAGTTCCTCCATCCATAAGTTTGCGCTGCCCTTTAAAACCAGGGTTTTTTGATTGCAGATTTTTTAAGGATTCAATTAGTATTTGTTCAGCTTCATAATTAAAAGTAGTTTGCTTGTCTCCTGTTCGTATTATAGGCCCTTCACCTTGTAATACCCCAGAAATTAGAGGGCTAGATTCTACAGATACTATAGTTGTATTTATAGGTAGAATTTTGTTTTCACATATTAATCTTGCACCTATTAGCCCAACTTCTTCTGCTCTAGTGAAAACTGCATATAAATTAGCTTTTATTTTATTTTCAGCAATTTGGCATAAAGCTGAAAGAATACTACTGCATCCTGCTAAATCATCTATCGCTCTCATATATATAATGTTATCTTTGATAAAAAACTTTTTTAAATCAAAAACTATTGGTGCTGGTAGTTTTATAGGGGCTTCATTATTTAAATCAACATATACAATTTTATTTTCTGTATTATTATTTACTGGTTTTATAATACCTTTAACCCAGTCGCCTTTTGCAGATTTAATCAATATAGCATTTTGTGATTTTAATGATGAAAGAGGGACTCCACCTAAGGGTTTTGCTTCTAATTCATTATTTTGATTATAAGAAATAGCTTCAAATCCTGGATGATCCATATGGGCAACGAATGCAATAGGGTTAATATTTTTATTTAATTTATCAGGTTTATAATGAGCAATTATGTTTCCAAAATCATCCTTAAAAAAAGGTATATTAAATTTTGCTAGTAAATTAATTATCAATTTACTCGTCTGACTTTCATAATATGGAGCAGAATTAACGGAACTTAAGATTTCGAGAATTTTTATAGGGCTATATATATCAGATTTCAAATTTCAACTTTCGGGTTAATTTTTAATAGTAATATGCTGTTACTTAATTATCATAAAACCATTTGCACTTTTGGCGAGCTGTGATTATAAGATTATTTTGGTTATCTAAAACACCAAATTGAGTAGTCCAAAACCATGTTTTTAAACCTACTCCTTTATCAACAATTTTCATTTTTATCGTATATTTTCTGTCGATAATCAATGGCTTATGTATTAATAATTCGAATTCAGCGTTCATTCCTGCATGGTCAACTGGGTGGCTAAGGACTAAATTTTGTACAGGTTTAGTAGCTGGATTAAAGACTGTTATTGGAGGTGCATAAGCTTTTGATAGTGTGTTTAAATTTTTTAACCAAATTTCACTATCATCAGCTCCTTCGCAAAGCAATACAACATCCTCTTCACTTATAGTAAATTTAACATCATCAAATGTAAATCCTATTTTTATATCTGGAAAAGCTTTATCAGCTCCCTTTTGAAGGTCTTTATTTATGTCCCAGGGGGGAGAATTTCCTATACCGGCATTTCCAATTAAAGCGAGACGATTTCCTTTTGTTAAAATTTGAAGTTTTATTGAGTTTTTATTTGTTATTTCAGCAATTTCTTGTATTTCTTCGTCGTCATAAACAGGGCTAATAAATTTTACTGATAGCCATCCATTTTCTAGCCATTTTCCTCCAAAGATTTTTCTTAAAGTTGGGAAAATTGCTTGAGCTACAGTAGGACCGCCAACAATGCCTCTCCTAAACCCTCGTTTTATAGCTTTGAAATTATCATGTATAGTACCTTTTTCATCTTCTGCATGATTAGGTAATAATCTCCAGTTTCCATTAATAATGTTTGTGCGCATCGACATTTATTTCCTTTATTTAATAATAATTACTTTATAATGCCATTTGAGATTAGTTTGTCAATTTCTTTTTTTGAGATATTGAGAAGATCATTTAACACATAATTATTATGTTCTCCCATCATCGGTGATCTAGTCAAATCATTTTGCTTGCTATTAAACTTGATTGGATCTTTATCAATAACTATATCGAGATCTTTATCACTTGGCTGAACTACATGTTGATAATGATTTTGCATATGAGGGTCTATTAATAGCGTTTCTTGTAAATCTTCAACCGCAGCAGAAGCAATACCATGATCTTGTAAAATATTTGCTATTTCCCATTTGTTAATATTTATAGTCCATTTACTTAATTCAGCATCAATTTCATTTTCATTAGTTTTTCTATTTGAGTGAGATTGAAATTTATTATTGTTAATAAGTTCAGGGCGATCTATAATTTTACATAAATTTTTCCATTCTCGATCAGTTTTAACAGCTATTGCGCACCATTGGTCTTTACCTTTAGATGGATATAAGCCATGTGGACAAAAATTAAGGTCTCTATTTTGTTTTTTTTCAGGTTGAATTCCTGTTGATTTAAATTGCATCCACTCTACTCCAAGTAGAGGAATTGCAGTTGCCAATTGACCAATATTAAGTTCTTGCCCTTTTCCTGTAGTCGATCTTTCTAATAAGGCAGCCAAAATTGATGTCGCAATAATGTATGGAGTAGTGAAATCAGGGTAAGCCACTCCCATCCCACTTGGAGGCCTTTCAGGAAAGCCTGTTATTGAATTTAATCCTGAAGAACCCATTATCATATTACCTAAGGTTCTAATATTGGACCATGGGCCTTTTACTGAGCAGCCTGGAATATTTACCATTATAATTTTAGGGTTAATTTTTTTTAATGACTCATAGTCAAAGCCCAATTTTCCCATAACTGATGGCCTAAAGTTATTAGTTGTAACATCAGATATAGAGATTAGTTGTTTAATAATATTTTTTCCTTCTTTAGTTTTCAGATTAACAGTAAATGATTTTTTACCAGTATTTGCATTGTTATATAAGGGGTCTATATTTGGCCCAGGCGTACCATCAGGTCTTATTCCTGTACGTTTACTGCTCTGATGTGTATCAGTCTCAATTTTGATTATTTCCGCTCCATAATTTGCGAGAATTCTAGTTCCAAGAGGGCCTGCTAATACCCAACAAAAGTCTAAAATTCTAATACCTTTTAAAGGTAAGCTTGTGTTCATTCCTTATTTCCATTTTTCTTCAATTTAATTTTAAATTCTTCTAAGATATCATTTGTATGTTCGCCTAAAAGAGGGGCTCTATTTAATCGTATTTTTTTTTCAAATACATCTACAATACTTTTGCTGAAACCTAAAGTCTGGTTAAGATGTTCATGCCATACATCTGAAAATTGTTTAGTTTCTATAAGATGGTTATTTTCTTTGAGATCATGAAAATCGTTAACAGGTAAAGCCATTAGATCAAGGCTCCAAGCTTTTTCGAGGAAGTCTGTTCTATTAAGGGTCGAAGCAAGAGTTTTGGTAAAATTTAATACTTTTGGTACTAACATAGGACCTTCAGTATTAATTTTGCTCATTTCATAATCTATATTTATATTTATTCCTGAATCTTTTACCCAATTTAGAAAAATTTTATATCTATCACTAGAAACATTCAGAGTTGTCCATTTCCCATCAGCACATTTAAATACGCCTCGAGTCATTCCTGGTCGTTGAGGTATATTTCCATCTCTTGTGAAATGATTTGCGTTGGAAGTTTGTAATGCTGCCATAGAAGTTGATTCTTGTATGGATATATCTATATATGTTCCAGTATTCTTTTGGTTTGATTGTCTTCCGATAAGTGCTATTAGTACTCCTGATGTTGCAGCAAGGGAAGCCATTTTATATGACTGGTCTCCTGCTGCTTGTGTAGGAGGGTCTTTTGATTGCCCTGCTACGAAAACTAAACCGCTAGATGCAGCAGCAGTTAAGTCATTTCCTGTCCTGTTTTTCCAATCTCCATGTTGTCCGTAAGGAGTTATTGAAACGTAAATTAATTTAGGGTTAATTTTTTTTAATGTATTATAGTCTAAACCAAATTTAGCCATTTCTCCAGGTGCGAATGTTTCTATTATAATATCTATTTCAGATGCTAATTTTTTTAAAACTTTTAGGTCATTGTCATTAGATATATCTAATATTAATGATCTTTTATTTGCATTATGATGAAGGTGATATAGGCTTCTTTCGATTCCTTTTTTATTATCTAGAAATGGTGCTAAATTTCTTATTCTTCCTCCTTGAGGAGGTTCTATAAGTATTACATCTGCACCTAAATCTGCAAGTATTCTTGAAGCAAATGCACCAGATTCATTAGTCATATCTAATACTTTTATTCCACTTAAAGAAGCCATAAAAGATAGGAGTATTTCTTTCTTGTTTTAGTAAATTTAAATTATACTATAGGCATTATTATAGTCTTTGTTTTACTTCTTCTCAACAGATAAAATGATTACACATTAAATTAGTTTTTTAATATAATAAATATATTATGGATAAAAATATAAAATTTCTTCAAGATGATTTATTGAAATCAGGTATTTCTCATAATAATAAACCTTTTAAAAAAGAATTATATGAGGAATTTAGCAAGATTAATTATAAAGAAGAAGCTCATTTGCAAGATCTATCTTCATTATTTTGTTTTTCAATAGATGGCAAATCTACTAACGACAGAGATGATATTATTTCATTTGAAAAAAAAATTGGTGAAGATACATATTCTTTAGGTATACATATTAGTAATGTTGCTTCTTTTATACCTTACAAAAGTTTGATTGATATAGAGGCAAGTAATCGTAGTTCATCTATTTATTCTTTGAATGCAAACATTTCAATGTTGCCTCAATATTTTATTGAAAAATTTGGTAGTTTAGATCCTTTTAAATTAAGAAAATCTTTGTCCGTTTTAATTAAAATAGATGCTGATGCTAACATATTGGATTCAGAGATTATAGTATCGAAAGTTGAGAATAAATTAGCCTTAAAATATGAAGATGTTGAATTAATTTTAAAAGATAAAAATCATAAATTATTCTCTTTATTTGAACAATTATATTCTGTCTGTTCTATATTGAATAATAAAAGGATTACAAAGGAAGCTTTAATATTAGACAAGCCTAATATGGAAATAAATTTGTTGGATAATGGGGAAATTGATGTTAGAGTTGCTGATCAAATTGCGAAGTCAAAATTGATAGTTAGTGAATTAATGATTCTTTACAATAGAATTTTAGCTGAATTTTGTTATGATTCAGAATTGCCTGTGATTTATAGAACTCAGGAAAAAATTGAAATTGATGATTTAGATCTTCAAGATTTATCAAGTATAGTTAAAAGGTATATAGTTTATAAAAAAATGAAACCTGTAGCTTTTAGCACTAATCCTTCTCCTCATTTTTTTATGGGAGTAGACAAATATATACAATCTACTTCTCCTTTAAGAAGGTATTTTGATCTGATGATGCAAAGACAAATTATTAATTATAAATTCTATAATAAGATTATTTATACTGCTGATGATTTGAAATTGATTATTGAAAAGTCAGTCATAAAATTAAAGTCTATATCTAAGTTTGAAAGGGAAAGAGAAAAGTTCTGGATTGTTAGATATTTTGATCATATTTTGGATGACCTAATTCAAAAGAACCTTAGCAAATGTTTTGTAGGCATAGTTCTTGAAAGCAATCTTAATGGACTTGCTCTTTTAGAGCTTCAAGAAATTCCTTTTAGATTCAAGTGTTATATTCCTGAGGTTTGCTTTCAAGGGGACCGTGTAAATTTTAATATTAAAAATGTAGACTTAATGAATAGATCAGTAAATTTTATATTTAAAAACAAAATTTAAAATTAAGTAGCAGTGTGACTAAATTTAATTCAGTATATTTAGGGTCCCTAATGCTATTTATTATGACTTCTGCATATTTTTTCATTGAGGAATTAATTTTCCAAAAATGTCACAGTAGGCTCTGATATCACTCCAGCTGATTTCATTCTTTCTCCCTGTTCTGGAGTAGAAATAAAACTAAGGAAATCTTCCTTGGAGGTTACTGTGCCGAGTACAACTGCATTAGTAGGATTATCTAAATTCTTGTGTGCTTCCGCTATTAATCCTGCTTTTTTTCGAGCATTTTTTGCTCCCTCGCTGTTGAATACCTTACCAAAGCTTTCAAAATCTTTTACATTCAGTGAAACAATAACTTTTATACTCATATAAGTATCTCCTATAAAAAAAATTTAAATTTTATTATTTTTTTAATATATAAAAGAAAGTATCGGGGCGACTGGGCTCGAACCAGCGACCTCAGCGTCCCAAACGCTGCGCGCTACCAACTGCGCCACGCCCCGTTGACAATCTATTAACTATACCATGATATTAAATCAGATGCTAAATAGGTTATATTAAAATTATATACCCATTATATTATAACCAGCATCTACGTGAAGAATTTCACCAGTGACACCACTAGACATTTCACTTGCTAAATAAAGTGCTGTTTTAGCAACTTCATCATGAGTTATGTTTCTTTTTAACGGGGATCTGTTAGAGGCAGCATTTTTCATGTCGTGGTAATGACTAATTACCCTTGATGACAATGTATCTAAAGGGCCAGCAGATATTGCATTTACTCTAATATTTGATTCTCCAAGATCGTATGCTAATTGTCTTACTTCATTTTCTAGTGCAGCTTTTGCTGTACCCATTACGTTGTATCCGGGGAATACTCTGTTTGATGCTTGGAAAGTTAAAGTTAGTATACTTCCTCCATTATTAGTCATTAATTTAGAGCTGTGTTTTGCAATAGAAATTAAAGAGAATGCACTTATGTCTAGTGCAGTTTTAAAATCTTCCTGAGAAGTTTTTAAAAATTGTCCACCTAAATTATCTCTATTCGCAAATGCTATACTATGAACAACTATGTCTATGCTTTTGGTTATTTTTGAAACTTCATCTATGGTTTTAACTACATTTTCTTCTTTACTCACATCACATTCTACCAAGAAAGAATTATCCCATTCAGAAACAAGCTTTTCTACAGATTTTTTTACTCTTTCATTTTGATAAGCTAAAATTATTTGTGCCCCAGCTTCATGTAATATATTAGCTATACTCCATGCTATGCTTCTACTATTGGCAACTCCAAAAACCAAGGCTACTTTTTTTGATAAATCTAAGGGGTACATTTTTTACTCCTAAATAATTAATTAAAAAATTAGATTTTAATAATATATTACAGGTAAATTCGTTTACTTAAAAGTAAGTCAATAAATTTAAGGATTACTATAATTCAATTTTATTGACTATAATTAGGTTTTTAATTTAATATGTAAATACTATCTATAAATAATATTTGGTGATAAATGGCTAATTCCGAATTTAAACCTTTAACCATATCAATTTCCGAAAATGCTGCTAAGCATGTTAAAGAATTTGCGAGCAAGGAAGGTAAAGAGACTCCAAATCTTAGAGTTGGAGTTAAAGGAGGAGGCTGCTCAGGTTTAACTTACGTTCTTGATATAGTTGATGGCCCTAAAGAAAATGATAAAGTAATTAAGGATCAAGGAATGGAATTATATATAGATAAAAAATCCTATATATTTTTAGCTGGAACAATATTAGATTATTCTGGAGGGCTTAATGGAAAAGGTTTCGTTTTCGATAATCCTAATGCTAAAACATCATGTGGTTGCGGTACTTCATTTAGTGTATAAATAGTTAATTTGTAATTTTCAATGAAACTATCAGATCTAAGTATACAAGACCAGTATGATTATGTTCATAAGAATATAGGCATTATTGAAAGAGATGATGTTGGATGTTTAGAGATATCAGGCGAAGATGCTTTAGATCTTCTAAATCGTTTATCTACAAATGATTTGATTAATTTTGATTATTCTAATGGGAGCATAACCACTGTTCTTACGACAAACAAAGGCAGAATGATTGATGTTTTAACCATATCTAAAAGTTTTCAAGGTTATTTTATAACTTGTTCTTTGGGTGCATTAGAAGAAATTATAGAATGGATAAATTTTTATACTATTATTGAAGATATAAGTATAAAAAATGTTACTTCTGAAATTCTGTATATAACTCTAATTGGGCCAAATTCAAACACCATTTTGTTAAATTCCTTATCAGATAGAATTGAAACATTGAATATAATTCAATCAAAATTTATTTCTCATGACTCTGTAGATATACTAATTAATATAGAAGAAAAAAATAAATTATTTGAATATTTACAAAATTTAAAGATATCTAATATTAGTAATCAAATATTTGATATTATTAGGATTAAAGAAGCTGTCCCAATATTTCAAAAAGAAATAACGCAAAAATTTAATCCTCTAGAGGCTAAATTAGAAAAATACATTAGCTTTAATAAAGGTTGCTATATTGGTCAAGAAGTAATTGCCAGGTTAAATACTTATAAGAAAGTAAAAAGAGTTTTAGTAAATATAGAATGGAATTCAGAAATAATAATTAATACAGGTGATAAAATAGTATTTGATCATAAAGATGTCGGGATCATTACATCTTATGTATATAATCCTGGTTTAGGTAAATATATAGGACTTGCTTATATTAATAAAGGTTTTAAACTACAAGAATTCATTGTGAATATTGGTGTTGAAAAAAATATTAAACTTTTAATCACACATTTAGAGAATAGCCACCATCAACTATAATCACTTGGCCTCTTATCATTTCTGCATCTTTGGTACATAAAAAACTTACTACTTTTGCAATATCAGTTCCTTCGAGAGGCCTGTCAGATAAATTATTTTTTGAAGCTGAAATCATTTCATCTTTATTTGGGAAGTGTTCTAATGCTCCAGTATAAACATAACCTCCAGAAACAGCATTAACAGAAATATCCTTATAGCTTAATTCTACAGCGAGGTATCTTGTCATAGCTTCTAAGGCAGCTTTTGAAGTTCCTACTGAGAAATAATAAGGCAAGACTTTTTGAGAACCCTGACTTGTGATGTTAATTATTTTACTTCCTTTTGGCATTATTTTAGAAGCTTCTATGGCACATAGCCAAGGGGCTCTGGCATTAATATTCATAGTCCAGTCCCAGTGTTTTTCTGAAAGTTCTTCTGCTTTTTTATGAATACCTGAAGCAGCATTATTTATTAAAATATCAAGTTTGCCAAATTTGGATTTTATATCTTTAAACATAGAGTTAATTTTCTCTATATTTCCTAAATGAGCTTTAATTTTTAAACAGTCTACTCCTAGTTCAAGTATTTCTTGTTCAGTATCTCTTGCTGCTTTGTGATCCTTTAAATAGCTGAATGCAATATTGGAACCTTGTTGTGCGAAATTTAATGCAATTTGCTTGCCTATTCCCCGGCTGCCCCCAGTAATTAATACTACTTTGTTTTTAAAAGACATAAATTAATAGCTATCTAAATTTAGATAGCTAGTCCTCCATCTACACTAATAGTTTGACCAGTTATATAGTTTGATTCTTGACTTGCTAGAAATCCTACAATGTGAGCTATGTCTTCTTTCTCGCCAAATTGTTGTTGAGGAATATGAGTGAGTATATGATCTTTTAATTTTTGAGGCAGGATATCTACTGTTTCAGTATTAATATATCCAGGTGTCACAGTATTTACAGTAATATTACGTGCAGCAACTTCTTTTGCCAAAGCTTTAGTAAATCCTATAATTGCTGCTTTTGAAGCAGCATAATTTGCCTGGCCTATGTTTCCTCGCAAACCTACTACTGAACCAATATTTATTATTCTTCCCCAACGATTTTTCAACATGTTTCTTAATACTGATCTAGTACAGTAAAATGTTCCATTGAGGTTAGTGTTAATAACTTTGGCCCATTCTTCAATAGACATTCTAACTAATAAATTGTCGCTTATTATTCCTGCATTATTTACCAGTATGTCAATGGGACCCCAAGTAGAATCTACTTCTTTAATTATTTCTTGTACTTCATCATAATTAGACACATCAGCCTTAAGTATGATTGCAGATCCTCCATTAGCAATAATTTTATCAGCAGTTTCTTTTGCATCATCTTTTGAAGAATTATAATTTATTGCTACCTTTATTCCCATAGATGCTAATTTTAAAGTTATTGCTTTACCTATACCTTTTGAAGCTCCTGTAACCAAAGCAATTTTTTCTTTTTCTGCATTTTCTTTCATATTATTTAATCTCTTTAAGTGTTTTATTTAGATTGTCTATGAATTTCTCATTTGCCAATGTTTTTGCTGTGTTTATTGCCCTCGCAATGGCTGAAGCCTGCGCTCTTCCATGTCCCACAATGCTTAACCCGTTAACTCCAAAAAGCGGTCCTCCTCCGAAAGTTTCAGCAGGAGTATTTAAAGAGTAAATTTTATTTTGTATTTCAATTACATCATCATTAGGAAGCTTAGATTTTAAAAGTGGTTCTAAATGTGTAGGTATAGAATGTCCTAGAGATTCAACTAATTTCATTAATATATTACCAACAAATCCATCACATATTACTACTTCGGCAACGTTTTTTGGCAAATCAGTTGGTTCAACATTTCCTATAAAATTTAATTTAGAATTTTTTAATAATTCCGCAGTTTCTTTAATTTGTCTATTACCTTTACTATTTTCAGTCCCTACACTCAGTAGTCCAACTTTAGGGTTTTTAATTTTCCAAAATTGTTGAGCAAATACGCTTCCGATTATTCCAAAAGTAAACAATTGCATAGGCCTGCAGTCCACATTAGCTCCTAGATCGATAAATATTGTTTGTGGCGCTATGCCTAGTATTGGTCCCCCAAGAGCAGGTCGCTCAAATCCATCGACTAATCCCAATATATGAGCTGCAGTAGCCATAGATGCTCCTGTTGAGCCCATTGATACTAGTGCATCAGCTTTTTGTGATTTTACAAGCATTGTTGCAATAGCAATGGAGGCTTCTGGGTTTTTTTTCAATGCTAAAATTGGAGATTCTGATTCTTTTATGTATCCTTTAGAAGGAATAATCTGTATTTGACTATTGGTAGGGTATTTTTTTAATTCATCACTAATTTCTTCAATGTCCCCTACTAAAGCTATATTTAGACTTGAGTCATTTCCTATAGATTCTATAGCTGCTTTTACAGTTTCTGAAGGCCCATGATCCCCGCCCATTGCATCTAGAGCAATGGTTACTTGGTTTGTGGCTTGTTTTTTATTACTTGTATTCATGAAATTAGTATACACTTATTTTTTATATATATAAATATTTAATTGATATTTTGTATTACTGATGCAGTTCCAGAGATTACAACTTCCCCAGATTCTTTTTTTACAAATACGGAACTTGTTATTTCTTTTTTTGTCCCTAAAATTTTTATTTTATTTATTTCTCCAGATGTGATTATTTTTTCTTTATCGAAAACAGGAGATTTGAATTTTAATTTTAATTTTCCAGATTCTATCCAGTCATTTTTGAAATTTAGTGTCATCATTTCAGATATTGATGCTGCAATCATCATTCCGTGTGCAATAATTTGTCCAAATTGAGAATTTTTAGCAAAATCTTTGTCGATGTGAATCGGGTTAAAATCCCCTGAAGCATTAGCATATTCGATTATTTTTTCTTTAGTGATATATTTTATCACTTTGATAAGTTGATCATTTTCTTTCATATATTTACTCTTTATCATTATGCGGCAGCATTATATTACTTTTGCCATACATAATATTTTTGCCTTCTTTATTAGTTACATTTATACCAATTGTTAGAAAACGCCAATCTCCTCGTATTGAATTGAGAATTAACTTTGCTATGCATTCTAATTTTTCTCCTGTTTTAGCACTATTCGTAAATTCAAGTTCTTGAGTGGTATGAATAGTTCCTCCAGGAATTTTTAGCTTATTTATTACGCCGCGTAAGCTCAATGCTGCAATACACATTGGCGGAATGAAATTTTTTTCTAATTCATTTAATTCAACTCTACTAGAATCGTTTATAGCATTCAGGTAATTATTAATTATATTTGAATCTATTATTAAAGATTCTTTTGAAATTTCAGTTCCAGTTTTTATATTTGAATATCTATCAGTCATAAATTTAATTTCGTTCAACTTTTCTTATTTAATGTTATGTTAAATCACTGCTGCCACCAAGCTGGTCTTTAGCCTCAGATAAAAGCCGTTCAAGGATTATAAAAGATTCTTTATTAGAATAATCGAGATTTGATATTGCCATTACGCGAAACAAAACACCAGTTGATACTCTAGCCTTATTAGATTTATTCAGTGGCGGGACATCTATTCCTAAAGCTTGAGCCATAAATGTAGCTGCAGTCATACCGTTTAAATTAATTGGACATTCAATTAATAAATTCTCATTATGTAATAATTTAACACTATTATAATCTTGTTTTAATTCTAGAGCTAAATGTGCTCTTGGTATATTCACTAAGTCTTCAGAGTATTTATATACAATTACATCAGTTTGAGGCATTTTTAAATTATTTTAATGATTTGTTATTGATTAATATGTGGATTAGAATAAGCAGTATTACGAATAAGGTCAAGAGGATAATATTTTTTTGAAATATGAGTTATCATATAAATACAAATTTTATTTAGGTGAAATAATTGATTGATATAGATTTATTAAGGAATAAGCCCGAAATTATTCGCGAGGCTCTTTCTAAAAGAGGTGAGTCTTTAGACCTTGATCAGGTTATAAAACTAGATCAAGAGAGGCGATCTATGATTGTTGAGGCTGATGATTTACGTAATAAGAGAAATAAAGGCAGCAAAGAATTGTCTGTTTTAAAAGATAAACCTCAACAATTAATTGATTCTATGAGAAGCTTAGGTCAAGATATTAAAAAATTAGAAGATACAATTAAAGATATAAATAATAAAATAAATAATATTATGCTTAAAATTCCTAATATCCCTCAAGATAAAGTTCCATTAGGTATCGATGATTCAGAAAATGTAATACTTCGTCAATATGGAGATATACTTGAACCTTCTTTTTCAATTAAGCCACACTGGGAAATTGGAGAAGAATTAGGGATTATTGATTTTAAAAGAGCTGTGAAAATTTCTGGTACAAGGTTTTTTGTTTTAAAAGGCCAAGGTGCTATGTTGCAGAGAGCATTAATTTCTTGGATGTTAGATTTACATATCAAGGAACATGGTTATGAAGAAATATATGTACCCAATATTGTTAATACTGAAACAGCCATTGGAAGTGGTCAATTGCCAAAATTTTCTAATAACATGTATTTTGATGAAGAAGATGATTTTTGGTTAATACCTACAGCTGAAGTTCCTTTAACTAGCATGCATAAAAATGAGATTCTAAAAGAAGAAGATTTACCCATAAACTATGTAGCACATAGTTTATGTTTTAGAAGAGAAAAAGTAGCAGCTGGCAGAGATTCCAGAGGCATAAAAAGAGTACACCAATTTGATAAAATTGAAATGTATAAATTAGTTCAACAAGAAAATTCTGACTTTGAACTAGACTTATTATTAAAACATGCGACAGAAGTATGTTTAAGATTAGGAATACCTTATAGAGTTATTGAGATTTGCACTGGAGATTTAGGATTTGGTTCTTCAAGGTCTTATGATATTGAAATGTGGGCACCAGGTAGTGAAGAATGGTTAGAGGTTAGTTCTTGTTCAAATTGTACTGATTTTCAATCAAGGCGTAGTTCAATAAAATATCGTAGTGCAAGGAAAAAAACATCTGATTTTGTTCATACATTAAATGGCTCAGGGCTTGCTTTACCACGTGTAATGATAGCAATTTTAGAAAATTACCAAAAAGAAGATGGTTCAATAGAAATACCAGAAGTTCTTAAGCCATATACAGGATTTAATCAGATTTCATGATTTAAATTTACTATATTTATCTCGCAAAAGATTTTTCAAAACTTTACCTAGCGGATTAGTTGGTAAATTATTTTCAAAAATTACTTTTTCAGGTTTTTTAAAGCTTGATAAATGGTCATGGCAATATTCGATTATTTCTTCATCATTAACAGAAGAAGTATTTTTTGGAACTACTATGGCAATAATTTTTTCTCCCCAAACTGTGTCAGGAATACCAATTACTGCCACATCTTCAACACCTGGAATAGATCTTATTATTTCTTCAACTTCGCTAGGGGCAATCATTTCGCCACCTCTTTTAATTATGTCCTTACTTCTTCCAGATAAGAAAATGTATCCATCTTTATCGAAATAACCTAAATCTCCAGTATAGAGCCATCCATTTTTTAATACTTGGCTACTTTCTTTATCTCTATTCCAATAGCCTTTCATCAATCTTTCACCTTTTGCTACAATTTCGCCGACTTCACCAATTTGTACATTTTCCCCAAATGCATCAACTATTTTTACTTCAATATCATTTAATGGTTTCCCAATAGATGTAAGTCTTTTTTGTTTTATTTTTAATTCTTCTGCAGAGTCAGATTCTAAGATATGATCATCAGGGGGTAGCATAGTAATTGTTGCAGCTGTTTCTGTCTGTCCAAATGCATTAATAAATTTCATCCAAGGTAGTTTTTTAATAGCATCTTGAATTATTGTTTTAGGCATGGGTGCCGCACCATAAGTAATAATTTTAAGATTTTGTAAGTTGTGTTTTTTAAAATCAGGGTGATCTAATATCATTTTTAACATGGTTGGTACCATCATTGCTCTGTTTGCATTTTCTTTTTCTGCTAATACCAGCCATTCTTTGGCATCAAATTGAGATTGTATTATTAATGTTCTTCCTGCATATATTGCAGAAAGCATACTTTGTATTCCCGCAATATGGAATAATGGAACAGTTAGTATATTACTTTCATTTATTTCAGGGTCTACTGGGTCAACTTGATTTAATATGAACGAAGAAAAACTATTATGGCTTAACATTACGCCTTTAGATTTACCAGTCGTTCCAGCTGTATAAATTAACAAATTAGTATCAGATTCGTCATGTTTTGGATTTATAGTTTGCGATTCAGAATTTTTTAGTATTGAATTATAATTTAACCAGCCGTCCTCTTCAGATTCTAGTGAAATAAAATGAGTTACTGACTTTAATTCTTTTTTTAAAGAATTAATTAAGCCAATATATCTTTTTCCTACTAGTAGTATTTTTGGAGATGAGTCATTGATTAAATGAAGTATTTCTTGTTTTTTCGATCTGAAGTTTAATGGGACATATATAGCATCTACTTTTGAAGTTGCAAAATAGGACTCAATTATTTCATTACAATTTACTTGTAGTATAGCAATTCGATCTCCAGGTGCAACTTTTGATTTTAAAAAAAAGTTTGCTAATTTATTTGATTTTATGTTTAATTCATTAAAACTTAATCTTATATCGTTATATATAATTGCAGTTCTATCAGGAGTGATTTCCTTTGGTAATAATAAAAATTCTGTAGTATTCATTTAATTTGATTGGTTATTAATTTAAAAAATATGATTGTATCATGTATTTGCAAGGTGTATTTGTTATTATGAGACTTTAGAGTTTTTTAAAAGATTTTTTTCTATTTGCGTTAGATAGTGTGAAGAATAATCTTTGCTAGATTTAATTAGGTTTTTAGCTATATGTATAGAATTTGGATTTATTTTTGATAATTGTTTTGCAAGTTTGTCTACATAACTAGTTAAATTTTTCTTTTGAACTATTGTTTTTACTAGGCCAATATCTTTAGCTTTTGTTGCTGAAATACTTTTGTTAGATAAGATAATATTTAAAGATTGAGAATAATTCAATATTCTACTTAACGTTTGGGTTCCTCCGGCTGCAGGAATCAATGATAAACTCAATTCAGGCATTTTGAAAATTGTATCATTGGCAGCAATTCTAATGTCGCTAAAGCATGCTATTTCTAAGCCAGAACCTATAACATATCCATGAAGTGCAGCAATTATAGGTTGTTTGATTTCATTCATTAGTGTCCAAATATCTCTTTCGTATTTTACAGATCTTGCAATTATTTGCGAAGGAGTTGAACCAAATTCTGTTAAGTCTGCTCCTGCACAAAACCCTTTATCTCCATTCCCAGATATTATTAATACTCTAATTTCTTCATCATCTTTTACCGCAGATAAGGCTTCATATAATTCATCCCTCATTTGAGTGTTGTATGCATTTATAACTTCTGGTCGGTTTAATTTTATATGCGCAACAAAGTTTGATTTTGAATATATAATCGTCATTTTAAGTTTATTTTCCGTAGTAATTAGGTGTAGTTTTTTTTATAAAGCTACTAATGCCTTCAGATCTGTCTGCAGAAGTTTGTAAGATAAAATTTAAATCTCCTTCTAATTTTAACCCTTGATCAATTGTCATATCCAAGCCAGAAATTATTGCTTCTTTAGCATATTTGCAAGCTATAGGACCAAGTTGTGCGATGTTATTTGCGATATCAAACACAAAAGAATTTAATTCATTAAATTCAATACTTTCTGTTATAAGTCCATATTTGATAGCAGTTTTACTATTAATAATATTAGATGTTAAAATCATATCCATAGCTCTACCTAGTCCAATTATTCTTGGTAAACGTTGAGTACCTCCATCCCAAGGCGCGATATCATTTTTTAAAGATTCGAATCCAAACCTTGCATTTTTTGAAGCAATTCTAATATCACATGCTAGTGCTATTTCTAGTCCTTGGTCTATCGCGTCTCCATTTATTGAAGCTATAACAGGTTTTGTAATTTTAGCGATCGAATTAGAAATTCGCATATTAGAATATGAAGAATTTTGCAAATTAGAGCCTATGCAAAAATGTTCTTCTTCACTGGTAATTACTATTACTTTAGTCTTGTCATCGTAAGATAATATTTCACAAAGTTTTTCTAATTCTCTAATTATTTGCTCATTGATTATATAATCAAAATTTTGCAATTTTAAAATTATTTTTGCAATTCCTTTATTTTCATATAATTCAATATGTTTTAAAATCATCACTCAATTTATATTTATTTAGAAAATCTTAATAGATTATTTTGGATTTATTTTGACTTTTCGGTCACTGCCGTAACCATAGCTTTCTGAAGAGACATCAGGATTGTCTTGCAAAGATAAATGAATTATTCGTCGTTCATTGGGTGGCATTGGATTCAATGTTATAGGCCTACCAGTTTTAGTTACTTGCATTGCAGAATGTGAGGCTAAACTTTTTAAAGAATTATAACGTCTTTTTTGATACCCTTCAACATCTATATTTAGGTTAACATAGGAATCAATTTTATGATTAACTATTGCTTTTACTAAAATCTGTAAACTACGTAAAGTTTCGCCCTTCCGACCAATTAACAGGCCTCCATCTTCTCCTTCTATTTCAAAATTTGGAGATTCTATATTTGCATTGTCGTCGATATTCATATTTAACACACAAGACACTTGTAATAAAGCTAGAATTTTATTGATTGTTTCTGTAGTCGCTTTTGTTATATCTGATTTTGATTCTAGTAATGAAACTTCTACAACTGCTGGTTCACTACCTATACCTAGCATTCCACCTTCTTTACCAGGGTTAATTATTTCTATTGTTACTTCGTCTCGATTTGCGTCTAGTTCGATCAGTGCTATTTCTATTGCTTCTTCTTTTGTTTTTGCTTTCGTTTCTATCTTTTTCACCATTATTTTCTTCTCCAGTTGAATCAGTAATACTCTGATCTTCTTTCAATATATTTTCATTATTATCTGTAGTTTGCGGCTGTACGGGTTTCGTTCTGATACTTGATAAAGGGGCCCACCCAGTAACAAATCCTTGAATAACTATTCCAGCTATATTAGATATTATCCAATATAGCGCTAGTCCACTAGGGAAACTTATTGTGAAAAATCCAAACATAACAGGCATCATCCATAACATCATTTGATTAGTTGATTGTTGCTTGGGGTCAGCTGAAGGTATAGTAGTCATTTTCTGCATCATCC